>SESF01026503.1_pt1 | contig 13433 bp, 11 predicted proteins | sample 3171521 | NCBI WGS metagenome assembly SESF01 (sample SAMN10866945, study PRJNA518727) | freshwater metagenome | biome: subpolar coniferous forest; feature: holomictic lake; material: water; isolation source: holomictic Lake 227, 6 m and 8 m depth | place: Canada: near Kenora, Ontario | collected...
GCTCAAGGCCCTTGGAAGCAACTCCTACGCACTGGTGCTCATGGATGTGATGATGCCTGAAATGGGCGGGCTGGAAGTGACGCGTCGCATCCGCGACAGCAGTTCGCCGGTTCTTGACCATGACATCCCTATCATCGCCATGACTGCCCGCGCCATGAAGGGGGACCGCGAAGCCTGTCTTGAGGCCGGGATGAACGACTACCTGCCCAAGCCGGTCCAGGTCAATGCCCTGTGGGATGTCTTGCAGCGCTGGCTGCCGGGGACGGGCGAGGGAGCCCAAACCCTCGACGCAGGCGGAAGCGTTTCTCCCCTCGTCCAGAATACGGGGGCGACCGTGGAGACGGCGCCGGCTGCCCTCGCGGTCTTCGACAAGGCCGATCTGTTCCATCGGATGCTGGGAGACAAGTCCCTGATCAAGTTCGCGATTTCCTGCTTCCTCAGGGATGTGCCTTTCCAGATCCAGAAACTCAAAGCCTGCGTGGAGGCAGGATCGATATCCGAATCCGAGATGATGGCCCACAGCATCCAGGGTTCTGCAGCCAACATCAGCGGCCTTGCGCTTAGGGTGGTAGCCATGGAACTGGAGCGCCTTGGCAGGGAGGGGGAACTTGAAGCTTTGTGGCAGGGTCTTGGAGAACTTGAAAGGCAGTTCGAAAAGCTGCGGGAAGCCTTGCTCAAGGAGGTCTAGGGGCTGCGCCGTCCCCGGCCTCGAATTCAATAAGGCCGCAATGCCCTGCATCGCGGCCTCTGCATCCAGCAGGGGCCGGTCTGCGATGACAGGCTCAGAACAGGATGGCGAATCCGATCTGTCCCATGCTCATGTCTGCGTTGAGGATGGACGTGCTCATGTCCTTTATGTTGAACTCGAACTTCATCAGGTAATTGACCGCCAGGGAGAGGGTCTTGGTGAGCGGCAGTTCGATGCTCGCCATCGCGTTCGAACCGATGCCGAAGGGGTCCGTAAAATCGCCGTTGTCATAGATTTCCAGGGTAAAGCTGGGTCCGACGCCGGCGCTCACCCGTAGGCCGCCCAGGTTGAGGGCCAGGCCGACGCGGGGCATGATATCGAAGTAGGTTACCGTGTACTCCTCACCGTTCGCGTCCTTATAGACATAGCCTGGGTCCACCAGGCCCACGACGCCTGCGTCGAGGAGGCCGAGTCCCAGGCGAGCTTCTGCGCCGAAGGAAAAGTCCTGGAGTCCGACCCCTTGGCTATCGATGTAGGTAACTTCTGCAGGACTGAGGGGGAAGTTGTAAAGGGCCATTGCTCCGAGCTTGAACTGGGCAAACAGCAGTCCGGGCACAAGAACCAGCATCGCGGCGACAAGCAGGACAGTCCTTTTCATGGGAACCTCCTTCGGAAATGGACAAGCACACCAGGGTGTTGTCGTGGGTAGAGCGGAAGCAGCTAACGTGTTGGCTGTCAGTGCCTCTTCTCCACTGCCCTTGCGCACCGGGTTCTGGATCTGGATTGAAGCCTGACGGCACCACGTTGGGCGATTCTTGCCCTCGATACCCCTACTGGCAATTACACCAATGGGGTAAATCGTGCAGTAATTCGGCGCGGTGAGGCGGAATTCCGTTGGGGGGGGGCGAGACCTGGACCGGAAGTTTTCGGCAGAGTGCCCCGAGGGATGTCGCGGGAGCCTGGAGGAGCTTAGCGGCCTTCGACCAGCTCCGGTTGCCGGATGAGGCTGATGAGTTCCTCCCTCGTTCCGACCTCGAGCTTGCCATAGACATTGGCCGCGTGCTTCTTCACCGTATTGACCGTGATCTCCAGCTCGGCCGCTATCGCGCTGCGGCGCTTTCCGGCCAGCAGCATCGAGACGATCTGCTTTTCCCTCGCGGTCAGCGGCAAGGCTTCGATGCCCGAAACAAAGCTGTCGAAGGCATCGGGTTCCCTCCCTGCCGTTTCTGGTTCCGATGCTGCGCCAGGTCCAGGGCCTGGACCTGGCCGGGTTGTATCTGGACCAGCTGAGGAGCCGGGGCTCCGCTTTTTTGCAACCATGAAAAAGAGGCCTTCGGCAGCCAGGATTCCTATGATGAAGCTGGCCTGGGCCTTGAAAACGAATCCTGCTGCTTTCACGGTCCAGATGATGATGATAAAGGTAGCCATGTAGGCGAGTACCGTCACCTTGAGGGCAGTCGAGGCAGAGCGCACTGCCGGCAAGAGGACGGTGATGAGGACAGCGCTTACCAGCAGTCCGAGGATGTAATGGTGGGGCCGCGTTAGCTGGACACAGACATCGAAAACCAGAAGGCTCGTCGCATAGAGGGAAGCGGCATCACCGGCGAGGGTCTTTTGCGAGCCTGAGCGGAGCACGAAGGGGATCGCAGCGAGGAAGGCCACGCGTCCGGCCAGAACGAGGATCAGCAGGGGGAGCGAATGGATGCTCGTGAGGTCGAATGCGGCGGAAGCTGCAAGCACGGCTGCGGCCAGGGGCCAATAGCGGGCAAAGACCCCCGGCAGGGATCCTTCCACCAGGGGGATTTCGGTTACTTCGCGCCGATGCGCCGGAGCCTTTACTCCTCTGGATTGTCTTTGCACCCTCGACATTGCCTTGCACCTTCCATCTTTCCGGCGCAATCATCCAGAAAGTCGCGATGTCATACACCCCGGGATCCCGGACCAGCGGGGCAGTGGATTCAGAGTGGGACTAGGAGGGCCCCAGCTCGAGATCGTCAGCCTCGCCATCAGGCCCGAGGAGCTCATCTTCAAGGCTCAGCCCAGGCTCGGCGGGGTTGCGGCGGGCGAGGCCCCAGGCTTCAAAGGCCTTGTGTTCTATTTCTTCCCGCTCTTTCTGGTCACGCTTCGCCAGCGCCCGATCAAGTTCGAAAATCAGCCTTTCCCTGGTCCAGGGCTTGGCAATATAGGCGAAAACGCCGGTGTAGATGAAATCCTGGACAAAGTCCGGACTCATTGCGCCGGTAAGGGCGATCTTGACTGTTGCAGGCCAGCGGAGGGTGACAGCCTTGAGCAGCTCGGGGCCTTCGATGTGTGGCATGCTGAGGTCGGTGACCATGACGCTGCAGGGCTTCGGGTTCTTTGCTATCTCGATCAAGGCTTCGCCGGCGCTCCGAACGAAGGTGGCAGTCACTTCCTTTTCTCGAAGCCAGAGACGTATGTCACGACGGATTGCCTCGAGGATCTCCTGCTCGTCATCGACAAAGAGTATCCAGTCACCGTTCATATTCCCTCCCTGCGCCCGGGTTTCATCCCCCACCCTGCGAGTCTGCCCCAGGCTGCGTTACCAAGGATTTCGTAAATACTACAACACATGATCGCATTTCGATCAATAATCAGTGGTATGGAATGCGATCATGTACTGCCCGGCTTGTGAAATCCTTAGTAGGGATGAGGTGTCTCCGCCTTGTTCCGTTCTGTCTGGAGGATTGTCAGGCCGATGCAGGCAGAAAGGAGGGTAAACTGCTCAATCCTGCTGTCATCAGAGTCCTTTAGCGCTTTTGTGTCAAGGATGCCACGGTCCGTCATCCCGAGGATGATGGAGAGCAGCATCTTGTCGGTGACGCCCAGGCTCACCTTGGATGTCCTGGTCCCTGCCCTGTTTCCGCCCGAGAGCATATTTTTCCTGGTGCTTGCATACGGCACTGTCGCCACCTCCTGGGAGCCAGGACGCGGCGGAGTCTCTCATGATCCCGCCGTTTCCTTGTCATTCATTATGCAGGAGGTATGCCAAAGGCCTCGATATTGAAACTATTGCCCGTATATTGGGGAATAGCGGGGGTAAAGGAGGATTTCCCATCAAAAAAGGCCAGGGAGTGCCCCTCATATTGAGAGAATACAGGAAGCCCCTGGTCATAATGATTGATGCGAATCGTCCCCCACCCCTCAGGCTTCTGCTTCCAGGATTCCCACTCCTGCAGCCGCAGCAGGCAGCAAGACCGAAAAGCTTGTCCCCGAGCCGGGCCGGGATTCGACCTCGATGGAACCGCCGTGCTTTTCGATGATACCCAGTGAAATTGGAAGGCCGAGTCCGGAGCCCTTTCCGATGTCTTTTGTCGTGAAAAAGGGCTCGAAGATCTTCTTGATGATCCGTTCATCCATACCGGCACCATCATCGGTCACCGATACCTTGACCGAGTCGCCGTCCATCCGGCTCCTGATGCCGATCGTCCCGTGATCGGCTATGGCTTCTCCCGCGTTGGCCAGGAGGTTTACGAAGACCTGCTCGAGCTGACCGGGATTACCCTGGACCTGGGACAGGATGCCGAGGTCCAGCTCGATCTTGCACTTGTACTTCAGCTTTGATTCGACCATTCGCAGGGAAGCCGCGACGATGGCGTTCACGTCACAGATCGCCTGGATGCCTCCGTCGTCCCGGGCAAAGGCCTTGAGGCCCTGGACGATCTCTCCGATCCGGATCGCACCCTTCCGCGAGTCGGCAAGGAGGAGGTCGATGTCTCCCAAAAGGTAGTCGATTTCACGCTCACGGCGAAGTTTCACAAGGGCTTCGGCAGCAGCTGCCATCGCTTCGTTCTGGCCGCCTTCAACGGCCCCTGCCAGGACCTCTCCCGCCTCGATCACGGCCCGGAAATCAGCCATATAATCGGTGAAGATCGTGAGGTTGGCCTGGATGTATCCGATGGGATTGTTGATCTCGTGGGCCACACCCGAGGCGAGCCTTCCTATCGAAGCCATCTTCTCCTGCCGCATCAAGGCATCCTGGGCCTGCTCGAGGGCCCGCGTCCGCGCCACGACCTTTTCCGAAAGCTCGTCTGCGTAGTTCTGCAGCTCCTGGCTCTTGATCTCGAGGAGTTCGGCTTCGGCCAACTTTCGCCCGGTAATGTCGGTGTGCGTCCCGCTCATCAGAAGGGGAGCGCCTACCTCGTCGCGTTCGACCACCTGCCCGCGGTCGTGCACCCAGACCCACTGCCCGTCCTTGTGCCTCATCCGGCATTCGAAATCGTAATGCGGAAGCTCCCCCGAGAAGTGGCGGGCGAGAAGCTCAGCAGAGAGGCTCGAGTCCTCCGGGTGCACCAGGCGGGACCAGGTGGCGATGCTTGCGGGCTCCAGCTCGGCCAGGGTATATCCGACTATCTCTGCCCAGCGTTCGTTGAACACGGTCTCCCCCGTTGCCAGGTTCCATTCCCAGGTTCCCACCCTTGTGGCTTCGATGATGCGCTGAAGGCGTTCCTCGTTCTTCTTGAGAGTCCGGCTTCCCTCCCATTCCCGGAGGAGGGAGTGGATGAGGAGTTTGAACTCGTCGGCGGCAAAGGGCTTGTGCACAAGGTAGACGCCTCCCTTGAGCCGCTCTTTCAGTTTGGCGGCCGATGCGTCCGAATAGGCAGTGCAGATGACGATCGCAACATCGGGATCCATGGTGCGGAGGGACTGGGCAACATCGAGCCCGTTCTGTTCGGGCATGCGCATGTCCAGGATGCACAGGGGCACCGGCCTGTTGGCGTGGAGCTCTGCCGAAAATGCCGCAATCAGCTCGGAGGGCAGGGTGAAGAGCCTGAGTTCTATCGGGTCCTCGGCTGCCTCTGGCGCAATACCCAGGATGTCAAAGCTGTCAGGCTCCGGCGTGAACAGTTTCCGGTAGTATTCCAGCACTGCGCTGTCGTCATCGACCACAAAGATCTCACGATGCCTAGACATGCGAGGCCTCGGTTCGCAGGAGCCTGACCATCGTCAGTTCCTCAGCCGGATCCCCGAGGCCAGCCCGCTTCCGTAGGGCCTCCGCTGTTTCCCTGGCGCTGCGCCCCTCCTGCATGGACTCCATGATCATGTCCACATACTCCTGGGCGCTAAAACCGGCGACGTTCTGGCAGGCCTGGAAAAGCCCGTCCGTCGATATGATGAGCTGTGAGCCAGCGGGAAAGGGCAGATCCGTTTCCTTGTAGGTACTGTTCTTGTCGATGCAGATGGGCAGGGATACCTCGCTCGCTACAATGACCTTTCCCTCGGAGACCGCCACAAAGGGAGGCTGCCCGGCGTTTACCCAGCGGCAGAGCTCACGCTTGAGATCCACCTCGATTACGAGGAGGGCAACAAAAAGGGATTCAACCGTTGTTGCATGCCCGCAGAACCTGCGGTTTATCCATTCCGTAAAGGAGCCCGGTGAAAGCGGACGGTTCTCGAATACCAGGGAGAGATCCGCGTCCATGATGGATTTCAACAGGAAGGTCACAAAGGAGGCCTGGAGCGCCTGCCCGGAGACATCCGCCAGTACGATGAGGATGCGGTTTTCATCAAGGCGCTTGATATCGAGGAAATCCGAATTGAAGGCGAGCGCCGCGCCCTTTTCCCTATGGATGTCAAAGAGCAGTCGTGGGTCCTCCGGCAATTCAAAGCGGAGCACCTGTGCCTGGATTTCGTGGGCCAGGGATATTTCCCTGCCCGTCTGGCCCCGGACCTCCCGCTCTCCGCGCTTGAAGTGGTGGAGCTGGATGGCCTTGGTGAGGTCGTGGACGAGCCTTTCCTTGGTCCAGGGCTTGCGCACGAAGGAAAAGACTCCCGAATCAAGGAAGTCCTGGATGCGGTCGAGCTGCATGTTGCCTGTCAGCACGATCGTAACAATGTCGGGCCAGCGTCCTGCGATTGTCTTGATCAATTCGTCGCCCTTGATTCCCGGCATCTGGAGGTCGCTTACCAGGACTGCACAGTCCTGGGGGCTTTTCCCCAGCTCATCGAGGGCTTCTTGTCCGGATTCGAGATAGACCACCGAGAGTCCCTCATCGCGGCTCCAGTTCCTGAGGCTCCTGATGATGGAGCTTCCCACTTCCCGCTCGTCATCCACGAGGAGGATCCTGTCACCCTTCACGCTGTCATCTCCATCATCCCGATTCCCGCGCTCGCTGAAGGCAGGTTGGCCGATCAGGTTGCCCCGGAATCGTCGAAAAGGCAAGCCGTCTCCTGCGCCACGCCACGCCTTGCCGCACTTTGCCCACCTGCCGCCTACAGGTATCCCATCCTGCCCAGCGCCAATGCCACCGCAGCCACAGAGGCGGTCTCCGTCTTCAGTATCCGGCTGCCGAGTGAAAGCTGCACAAAGCCTGCTGTCTCAAGCTGGCAGAGCTCTTCCGGGCTCCAGCCCCGCTCGCTGCCGATGGCAAGGGACAGTGGCGCTAAGAGGCTTGTGGCCCCAAGCCGCGGAAAGCCCTCACCGGGGTGGAGGACGAAGCGGCCTTCGCCTTCCTGTCGCCCCAGGGCCGCAAGCGCGCGGGCGACCGACCATTCCCGGCTCGCACGCGGCACTCGGGGATTGCCGGCCTGCTCGGCGCCCTCGCGGAGGGCGGCCAGATAGCCGCCCTTCTTCCACAGGTCGCTTTCGAGGTAGGACCGCTCCCCCAGCATTGTACCAGTCAGTACTATCTCGCCGACCCCGAGGCTCGCCAGGTCACGGAGGAGCCTTGCTCCCTGGATGGGGCGGGGAAAGCCCAACAGAAGCCTGAGGGGCCACAGCGGCGGGGCCTCCCCCAGGGCCTCGTAGTCCAGGACGAGGCCCTGGGCGTCGAGTTTCCGGACGGTCGCCCGGCCGAGGCTGCCCGGCGCCGGGCCAAAGGGATCAGTTGTGAGGATTCCTGCAGCGACGCAGTCGCCCGGCCCCTTTCCCAGCACGCGGGAAATGTGAAGGGCCCTCCTGTCGCCCGGCGACAGAAGGGCCCCTATCTCCTGCGCTTCAAGCGTGAGGAGGTTCATGCGCCTGGGTCAGGCATCGCTTTGGTCCTCACGACAGGGCGGCAAGGGGATCATAGTTCGGGGCGACATCCAGCTCGTAGTTTACTGAGGGCACTTCGAAACCGTGGGCCCGGAGGAAGTCGACCTTGTAGCCTTCGACATCGGCGAGCTTGGTCAGGTTATCCTGGGTGACGTGGGCCATGCGTGCCTCGATGTCAGCCTGGACGCCCTGGAGCATCTCAAGGTCATCGAGCCGGATGCGCCCCTCGATGTCCACGGGCACTCCGCCGGGCTTGTCTGCGTAGAGGCGGTCGCGATAGAGGCGGTCGATCTGGGCGGTACAGTCCTCGTGGGTACCGCGCTCCTTCATCACCTTGAAGAGGGTGGAGATGTACAGGGGAATGACGGGAATGATGGCGCTCGAGCGCGTGACAAGGGCCTTGTTGATGGAGACAAAAGCCGACAGGCCGAGCTGCTCGAAGGCAGAGCGGAGGCGTGGCACCGTGGCTTCGAGCTGGGCCTTGGCCCGGCCAATCGTTCCGTCGCGGTAGATGGGCCAGGAGAGGGCAGGGCCGATGTAGGAATAGGCAACCGTAGTCGCGCCCTGCGCCAGCAGGCCGGCCGTGGCCAATACCTCAATCCAGAGTTCCCAGTCCTCGCCGCCCATGACCTTGACCGTCGAGGCGATCTCGGACTCGGTGGCAGGAGCCAGGGAAGCCTCGCCGAGTTCGCGCGTGAAGGCATTCATGGAACGCCCGGAGTAGGTGTCGCCTATTGGCTTGACGCTGGACTCGTGGAGGACCCCGGTTTCAGGATCGAGTCGGACAGGGGAGGCCAGGGAATAGATGACCAGGTCGAAGGCCAGACCAAGTTCCCGGGCTGCCGCGATGACACGGTCCTTGACTTCCCGGGAGAAGGCGTCCCCGTCGATGGTCCTGGACGCGATGCCAGCCTTGCGGGAGGCTGCGTCAAAGGCACGGTTGTTGTACCAGCCCGGCGTCCCGGTCTTGCTTTCGCTCGGTTCCTTTTCATAGGAGACACCGACGGTCGGAACGCCGAAACCGAAGGTCGCGGCTATCCTGCTGGCCAGGCCGTAGCCCGTGGAGGCGCCGACGACGAGGACAGCCTTGGGTCTGCTGGCGAGGGCATGGTAACGCGGGGCCCTGGCCGCGATGTACTCGATCTGCCTCTGCGTCTCGACCTCGCAGCCGCGCGGGTGTGCATTGATGCAGATGTTGTTGCGGACCATGGGCTTGTGGATCATTCCGTTGTTCCTCCGGCGATGCTGAGCCATTCGGCTTCGACGGCTGCCTCACCGTCCACGTATCCTACACCGCGCTGGTGGATAATATTCGGAGTTGCCTTGATGTTGTCAATCTCGACGTGGAAGCGCTCGCCCGGCCGGACGGGTCTCCGGAAGCGCGCCTGCTTGATCTTGGCGAGGAAAAAGGTGCCGTTGGGCTCGATTCCCAGGCGCTTTACCCCGCAGCCGCCGATCTGGGCCATGGTTTCCACCAAAAGAACGCCAGGCACGACTGCAAAATGCGGAAAGTGGCCCTTGAAGAACCAGGAGTCCTCAGGAAAGGTGCGCGCGCCACTGACCTTGCCCTCCTCCACCGAAAGCTCATCGACAAACATGAAGGGGTCCCGGTGGGGGAGATAGCCCAGGATCTCATCGGGACTGGCTGGTCCGGAGGGGAATTTCTGGTCGCTCATCGAGCCTTCCTGACGATCAGGACGCCATTGTGGCCGCCAAAACCGAGTGATGAGGATGCGGCCGCTTCGACAGCGACCTTTTGCGGAAAGTTGGGGACATAGTCAAGGTCGCAGCCAGCCGCAAGGTCCGGGTTATCAAGGTTGATGGTCGGGGGAACCCAACCCTCAACGAGGACCTTCACGCAGGCCAGGATCTCAAGGGCGCCCGCAGCCCCCAGCATATGCCCCGTCATGCTCTTGGTCGAGGAGACCTTGAGTCTTTTCGCGTGCTCGCCGAAGGCGTCCTTGAGCATCTTGGTCTCAGCCGGATCGTTGATGAGCGTCGAGGTTCCGTGGGCGTTGAAGTAGCCGATATCCTCAGGCTTGAGGCCGGCATCCTCGAGGGCAAGCGTGATGGCGCGCGAGCCGCCGAGGCCTGAGGGATCGGGGGCGGTGAGGTGGTAGGCGTCGCAGCTTGCACCGTAGCCGGCGAGCTCAGCGTAAATTCGCGCGCCGCGGGCCACTGCCTTGTCCCAGTCCTCCAGAATGAGGACGGCGGCACCTTCTCCCAGCACAAAACCGTCGCGGGCTCCATCGAAGGGCCGAGAAGCCTTTTCCGGAGTATCGTTGTATTTGGTGGAGAGGGCCTGGAGTCGGCAGAAGCCGCCCATCGCGAACTCGGTGATGGATGCCTCGGTGCCACCGGCGACTACCATGTCGAGGCGGCCAGAGCGTATCAGGTCGAGGGCCTGCCCGATGGCGTCAGTGCCTGAGGCGCAGGCGGTAACCTGGGTGTAGGCAGGCCCGTGGAGGCCGAGCCGCATGGCAATATTGCCCGAGGCTTCGTTCCCGATCATGAGGGGGACCGTCATGGGGGGCATGCGGCCGGGGCCCGACTCGAGGAGCTTTTTGTGCGACTCGACGAAGATGTCGAGGCCGCCGATGCCGTTGCCGAGTACCGTGCCGATGCGCTCCGCATCGTAGGGGCCGATGGCGCGCCGCGAACTCTCGCCCACGCGCTCCGGTGACTCGGGCAAGCCCGCGTCACGCCAGGCCTGCACCGCTGCCGCGACGGCAAACTCCGAGAAGGGAGCCATCTTTCTGGCTTCCTTGCGGTCCATGTAGAGGGACGAATCGAAGTCCTTGACCTCGCCGGCGATCCTGGAGTCGAGGCGGGAGGCATCGAAACGGGTTACAGGAGCGATCCCGGATTTTCCCTTCATCAACGAGTCCCAGAAGGTCGGGACGTCGTTGCCGATCGAGCTGATGACGCCCAGGCCGGTGATAGCTACTCTAGGTTTCATATTCACTCCTATAAAATCATGTGTGCCTGCGTTGCGCACTGTTTACCATCTTACTACCGAGGCGCCATAGGTGAGGCCAGCCCCGAAGCCCAGCATCATGATGAGGTCCCCCCGCTTCAGGAGGCCCTTTTCTTCCATTTCCGCGAGGGCGAGCGGGATGCTCGCAGCGGAGGTGTTGGCGTATTCCTCCATGTTCATGTAAAAGCGCGCCTCGGGAATACCCAGGCGCTTGGCCGCCGCCTGGACAATGCGCGCGTTGGCCTGGTGGGGAACAATCCACGCAAAATCCTCAAGGTGATACATCGTGGAGTGGATTATGCGCTCTACGAGAACGGTAATCGATTTGACGGCGAAATTGTAGACGTTCCGCCCATTCATCGAAAGTGTCAGTGCGGTGCCCAGGGCCGTCTCGAAGGTTTTGGATCGCTCCGCCTGGTTCAGGAGGAGGTCCTTGGCCCCGCCGCCGTCAGCACCCAGGATGGTCTTGAGAATGCCGCGGCCACTCTCTTCGATGCGCGAGAGGACTGCAGCCCCGGCCCCGTCCCCGAAGAGGACGCAGGTGGAGCGGTCGCTCCAGTCAGTAACGCGCGAGAGGATCTCCGCTCCTATGACCAGGGCATGGCGGCCCTTCCTGGCTTCCAGCATCCCGGAGGCAATGTCGAGGCCGTAGATAAAACCTGTACAGCCTGCAACGATGTCGAAGGCTGCGCAACCGTGGGCGCCGAGCTTGTCCTGGACAATGCAGGCAGTCGAGGGAAAGCCGAAATAGTCGGGGGTCGCGGTGGCAACCAGGATGAAGTCGAGTTCCTTGGGCGAAATACCGGCTTTTTGGAGGGCCTTCCTGGCTGCATCCGCTGCCAGGTCACTCGTCAGCATGCCGTCCGCAGCGATATGGCGGGCACCGATTCCGGTGTGCTCCCTGATCCATGCGTCGTTGGTATCGACCATCGCCCCAAGTTCGTCATTGGTCATGCGTCGTTCAGGAACATGGACCCCGATCGAGCGGATAAGTATTGACATGGCAACCTCCGCGTGACATTAGATGAAAAAATGTCACGCACCTGCACGATACCCCTGGGGGGAGGGTTAGGTCAATACGACCGCCTGCGCCCTGAGCGCTCTGCGCAGCCTGGGCTGCCCCTCCGGCGCTGCTGTTGTTCACAAGGTCCAGCTCCAGGCCTATAGTGTCGAGCAGGTTTTCCCAAAGGAGGCCAAGGTGGTTCCTGACCGAGGGGGCGACAGGGCAGTCATCGAGCGCAGCCGCCAACGGAGCGCCGGCTGCGGAGTAGAGCCCGACAGGCTGTATCCCAGGCGCATCCTCGAGGGTGCTGCCCTGGCTGAGCGCCTCGCCCAGAGGCGTGACCTTGTCGTAGCCGCCGAACCCTACCTCGCCCGCCTTCATTCCTTCCTCAGGGGCTCGGCATTTTTTGCCCTCCTCACCGACGGGGAGGGCTGCATCCTCTCAGTGCTTGGCGACGAGACCATACTCGAGGAAGCCTTTTCCCTCCGGATGGTTCCCGGGGCCTTCATGGACGAGGCGAGCATTGGAACCAATGCCATGGGAATTGCCCTTGCAGAGGGCCAGAGCGTCCAGGTTTCCGGCAGCGAGCACTTTGTCACCGCCTACCACCGCTGGAGCTGCTCTGCTGCTCCGATCAAGGACGCCCAGGGCACCATCATCGGCAGCCTCGACCTGAGCGGTCGCCGGGACGCCATGCATCTCCATACCCTCGGGATGGTGGTCGCAGCGGTGGGGGCCATCGAAAATACCCTGGTCCTCAACGCGCGGAACGAGGCGCTTTTGGAGCAGCGCCGATTTACCGAAACCCTCCTCGACTCCATCAAGGAAGGCATCATCTCGGTCCGCCTCGAAGGGGACATCCTGTCGGTAAATGCCCAGGCCCTCGATATGTTCGGTTACTCGAGGGACGAACTCCTTGGCCTGGGCATCGAGGGCCTCCTTCCCTGCTGGAGGGACCTCAGGGCAGCCTGCCTCGAGGGCCGGGAGTATGCAAACGAGGATGCCGCAGTCACCGTCCGTACCAACAGGCTCTATTTCAACCTCGGGACCTATCCCATCCAGGGCAGTGGCGGAAGGCCCGAGGCCATCATCCTTCTCTTCAAGGATGTGAAAAAAGGGCGCAAGCACGCCAACGAGATCATGGGCCGCCGCGCCCTCTACACCTTTGACAAGATCATAGGGACCTCCCCCGCCATACGTGCGGCCATCGACTTTTCAAAGAAGGTTGCCGACAGCCGCTCGACCATTCTGATAAGCGGGGAATCGGGAACAGGCAAGGAGATCTTCGCCCAGGCCATCCAGAACGCGAGCCCCCGCCGCGACGAGGCCTTTGTCGTGCTCAACTGCGGGGCCATATCGCCGACCCTCATCGAGTCGGAACTCTTCGGCTACACCGAGGGAGCCTTTACCGGCGCAAAGCGGGGAGGGCATCCGGGCAAGTTCGAGATAGCCGACAAGGGCACTATCTTCCTTGACGAGATCGGGGAGATGCCCCTGGAAATGCAGATCCGCCTTCTCCGGGTGATCGAGGAGGGCACCGTCATGCGCGTGGGCGACTCGCGCGAAATTCCCGTGGACGTGCGCGTGATAGCCGCGACCAACAAGGAGCTTTCGATCGAGGTCCAGGCGGGGCGCTTCAGGATGGACCTCTTTTACCGGCTCAATGTCCTGCCTATCCGCCTCCCGCCCCTCCGCGAGCGCCCGGATGACATTCCCCTGCTGGTCGAGTACTACATGCGGAAGGCTTCGCGGAAGCTCAACAAGAAGCCTG
>SESF01031304.1_pt1 | contig 13422 bp, 14 predicted proteins | sample 3171521 | NCBI WGS metagenome assembly SESF01 (sample SAMN10866945, study PRJNA518727) | freshwater metagenome | biome: subpolar coniferous forest; feature: holomictic lake; material: water; isolation source: holomictic Lake 227, 6 m and 8 m depth | place: Canada: near Kenora, Ontario | collected...
GCGTTAATTCCTGGGGCGATTCCCCAGGCTGGTATGGGGTCGCGCCGTTGCCGCTGAGCTAACAGCCGAGACTCTGTAACTTTCCCGTCCTGCGCCCCCGTTGCGTCCTTGGCGCGAAATCCAATTGCTTTTTCTAGGATTATCCCGAGACCAGGACGTTTGATCTTCAGAAGCGCGCCTATTTCGACGGAGGGGGCGTCAACCTCATACGAGCTATCTCAGCCCATTCCATTGACCGCTGAGACATCGCCCTTGCATTCACCCCCGCGACAAGCGAAATTGCGCCCGCATGTCGCACGAACTTTCAGAACGCGCCCGCAAGGCCGCCGTTATCATCGCCAAGCCCGCCGATTACAAGGTGTGCGAGGGGTGCGACTCCATCGTGGCGGAACGGGTGGCGACCTGCCCAAACTGCCACGGCTACCGTTTCAATGGAGAAGCCGCCGCCGTCGTGGAACAGGCCCGCGCCCTGGCGACGCGAGCGCAGACCAGCGTGGCGGCAGACGATCTGTTCTAAGCCGTTACCTCAGCAGCCACGTCATGATGGCTTTCTGGACGTGGAGCCGGTTCTCCGCTTCTGAAAAGATGGTGTCCGCGTGGGCTTCGACGATTTCGTCGGTGATTTCTTTGCCCCGGTAGGCCGGCAGGCAGTGCATGACCAGCGCGTTTGGCGCCGCTTTTCTTACGAGTGCGGAATTGATCTGGTACCCGCCGAGCTGCGCAAGGCGGAACTCTGTTTCGCTTTCCATCCCCATGCTGACCCAGACGTCGGTGTAGAGCACATCCGCTCCGGCGGCTGCCGCTTCGAGATCGTCAGTAACCACAATGCGGCCACCAGCGCGTGCGACCACTTCCTTCGACGGCTGGAATGCCTTTGGGGAGGCGATGCGAAGCTCGAAGTCGAGTTTGGACGCAGCCCAGATCCACGAGCGCGGCACATTACAGGCGCCATCGCCAACAAACGTAACCGTTTTCCCTTCGAAACTCCCCAGCCGCTCTTGAATCGTGAAGAGATCGGCCAGAATCTGGCACGGGTGCTCGTCGTCGGTGAGGGCGTTGATGGTGGGAATATTGCTATAAGCCGCGAAATCCTCCACGTCCTGCTGCGCGAAGGTGCGAATGACGGCACCGTGCAGCATCCGGCCCATCACGCGGGCCGTGTCCTTGATCGGTTCGCCCCGGCCAAGCTGGATCTCGCTGGCGCTAAGGAACAAGGCATCCCCGCCCAGTTCGCGGATGCCGACTTCGAAGCTCACCCGGGTCCGCGTCGAGGACTTGCTGAAGATGAGAGCCCAGCACTGATGCCGCAACGGGTGCTCCGCATGCCGTCCACGCTCCGCTTTCAGGGTTTTGGTAAGCGCCAGGATTTCTGCGATGTCGCTCGCTGGCAGTTTCTCAATCGAGAGCAGGTGCTTCATGAAAAAAAATGATTCCTAAGCCATGAACCGCATGGTCCAAGCTTTCCTTTGAAATCCCGAATCCGGTCGTGGTTTGATTACTTCCGGTTCGCGTAGCCGGTCAGCACTTGCTGCTCGATGGGGGTGCTACCATCGTTCGGGCAGAGTACGCTCAGGTTAATCCGGCGATAGTAGGGGCTCACGAAGTTGCTCAAAGTGCCGGAAATTATCGCGATGTCACTAGTGGCGCGAAACGTCAGCGTCGAGTCCACGACGCCGGTGAGCGGCTGTGTAACTGCTGTTTTTCCTGGCATTTTATAAGTGAGAGTTCCACACACGAGGGCGTTGGCGGCATAAGTCGCATTCGCATACTGCTGTTTCAACACAATAGTAATCGGCACCAGTGCGGGCGCGGCAACCGCTTGGGTGCAGACCAGCAGGGTTCCCGTCCAGGTTCCAGTGACAACCGGGTTGGCCGCCTGTACAAAACTCGCTCCGAAAAGCGTTGCTAATCCGATGAAAGCCGCGATGAATTTTGTTTTCATAGGAGCCGATATTGAACCTTATATTGGAGAAATGAAAGAAAATTTGGGCCTGTTCCCCCAAGCGCGGCCCCTAAGGGAAGGGCGGGGTTTTCACTGCCCTGCGCCAGTTCCTCCATTCAGGGATTTCCGGGGCGCATAGCCGTCTTAATCCCGATTCCCAAAGCTGCTCTTAGCGGCATAATCTGACCGCATCCACCCTGCCCCCCGATGGCTCCTCCTGAGCGAACGGCGGGACTCCACCCCAAGGAGTCTCCTCCCTCCGCCCGACGCTCAGGATGAGTCTTCGGGAGCAAGCCCGGAGGGAAAGCAGGAAGGCTTTTTTGGTAAAGCTCAGGACAGAGCACTGCAACTACAGGGGCACATCGCGCATTCGGATTCACCGTCGCGCAGGGTTGACGGGAGCCGCAGGACGCTGAAAGTCCTGAATGCTGGTTTATCGCCGCCCGTTGAAGTGGCTGACGGAGTTCCTTGCAAAAATCCGCCCGTTCGAGGCTTCGGCGCGCCGCGTATTTCGCATCCTCGATCTGCCGGAATCGATCAGCGACAGCCCCAGGGCGATTCCCCTGCCGGTGCAAGGCAGGACGCTCGTGCTCGATCACGTCAGCTTCGCCTACCCAAGGGCGCATCGCCGAGCAAGGGACCCATCGCGAGCTTCTGGGCCAAGGGGGGCTTTATGCGCGGATCAATTAGAAACCAGAAGCGGGCCTGCATCGTTGATGCAGACCCGCCTGGCTCCTGGCGAGGGAACGGATTATGTATTCAGCAAAGGCAATTCGCTGAGGTTGGGGGGGGAACTCTGCCGACTCGATCAAGCACCGCCGCCACTGACGGGGGAGCAGGCCTGTAGTGGCGGTGCTCGATGAGCCGGGGCAAAATTTCCTAGTTCCGGCCTGCCACCATCCGGCGGCCGACTGACGAGGGGACGCGATGGCAGTAGGAACCGGTCCGGTCGTAGGAATACGAGACGAGATAATCGTCGGCCCCGACGGCGTTTGCAGGGATCGGGACAGAAGCGTTGGTGGGATCGAGAATCCACCACTTGCTGTTGTATTTCCACATGAGCCAGGCGTGGCTGATGCGGGAAGTGCGCCGGGCCTTGCCGATGACGTAGCGCACGGAGGCGTCGTTCATCTGGCTGGCCAGCCAGAGCGACTTGGCTTTGCAGTCGCCCGCGTGCCGGGACTCGGTCACCTCAGGCGTGGTGGCGATGTAAGGGGTGTCGTAAGAGTACTTAAAGGAAAATCCCTCGCGCATCAGGGCTGAAACCCGCTCGAAGCTGGGCGAAGAGCCATCGAGCCGTTGAATCACGGAATCGACGGGCTGGAGGTAAGGGTCGTAAGGGGTGGAACCCGCACGCCGGTGCGACATGTCCGGGGTGGCATGCAGAACGCGGGCGGCGGCGAAAATCAACAAAGCGATATACAGGTGTTTCATTGAGGACTGTGGACTGTTGTAGCGGAGACCATGCCAGTCAACTGCCCATGCGCGAGTAAGTTGATTTTTTAGGGCGCAATCAGGTTGACGCCCCGTTTCTTCCAGCCGGATATAAGCGAAGATGCACTTCGCGCTTCTCAACTCTGCGATTCCTGCTTTGCTAAACTGCGCAAAATGAAACTGCGCAATCTACTTTTGGCTCTCGTCTGCCTGCTGGTGTTCATCGCGTTCGGCGTCGTGTTCTTCCGAACCTGGGTGGAACAGAAGCCATTTGGCATCATTCTGTTCGTGGCGGATGGACTCTCGCCCAACTCGTTGACCGCCGCGCGGCTCTATCAAGGGGGGGCCGACCACAAGCTTGGCATCGAATCGTTCCCTCACCTGGCGCTGGTCAAAAACTACTCGAACGATTTCGCCGTGCCGGACAGCGCCGCGGCCGCGACGGCGATCGCGACCGGGGTGAAAGGGAACAACCGGGCGATCTCGGTCGATTCCAAAGGCAAGGAACTCCGCTCCCTCCTCGCTCTTGCGCGCGATTCCGGACGGGCCACGGGGATTATCACAACGGGGAAACTGACGGATGCGGCGCCCGCGGCGTTTTTCGCCCACACCACCGACGGGCGCGATTTGCAGTCGATAGCGCAGCAGTTCGTCTCCAACGATGGCGTGGATATCGCGCTCGGGGGCGGCCTGGAGGATTTCACCCCGGAGAGCAAGGGAGGAGCGCGCAAAGACGGGCGCGATCTCTGGCTGGAAGTGCGGAGCAAAGGGTACACGCCGGTGCGGACCAAGGCTGAACTGGAGAGCACTCCCGCGTTCCTGAATGGACCGCTGATCGGGCTTTTTGCCGATGGCGCTTTCTCGTATTCAACCCAGGTGGAAGGAGCCACCCAACAACCTTCCCTTTCGGAGATGGTTCGCCGCGGCATCGAATTCCTCCAGACGAACCGGCGCGGTTATCTGCTGGTCGTGGACGCGGCGCTCATTTCCCGCGCGGCCTCGCAGAACGACAGCGAACGAGTTTTGACGGAGACGATCGATTTCGATAACGCCGTCTCCACCGCGCTGAAATACGCAGGCGAAAAAACGCTCATCATTGCCGTGGGCAAACACGACGTGGGCGGACTGTCGCTCAACGGTTATCCGCTGCGCGGGGATCACGGCGTGGCGTTGCTGGGAACCAACGCGGCTGGAATCCCGGCAACCACCTGGAGCACCGGCCCGAACGGCACGCGCGCCGCCGAACCGCAAGCCAGCCCTGCGGTTCAAAGCGGAACAGCCGCAACGACCGGCAGCGCTCCGACGCTTCCGCTCCCCTCGCCCGCTGTGACTGGCTCTCCAGCGCTTTCGGCGAGTGCCGTGACCGCGAGCACTCCGACCGGAACTGCGCCTCAAAAACCGACTCAGAATTCCAAGAACGAACCCGCCGCCTTTGCCGCTCCTGAGGCGATCAACACCGCGCGAGACATGATTTCGATCGCGACAGGGCCGGGTGCGGAGTCCGTGAACGGGTTTATCGACAACACGGACGTGTTCAAGATTATTAAGAAAGAGCTGTAGCGGGGGGCTCGAGCGAGGAGGCGATTTTAAGTGGCGGGGAATGGGAGTAATGGGAAGCATGGGAATTATGGGATCAGTCCCATTCTTCCCATTCTTCCCATTCTTCCCATTCTTCCCATTCTTCCCATTCTTCGACTTCCTCAGTTCTCCGGCACGATCGCCTGCTCGATCTTGAGATCGTCAAAGCTCGGGAAAAGCCCGGTGACGGTGTAGCTGCGGCCCGGCTTCAGGTCACGAGTCGAAACATTGCTGGCATATTCCACGCGCTCGCCGGGATTGATGCCAATGCGCCCAATGGTGGACTCAAACGGATGGTCGTCGCTCCATCGGGAAATGAGGGCGCCCGCCTCGTTGATGATCAGGATGTCGATTCGTTGGGAAGTGGGAAACTCCAGTTGCACATACCGCTTGGAAATGTTTTCCAGCGTAATGCGGACTCCAAGATACCGGGTTTCCGAAAGCTTCACCGGCAATGGCGTAAGCCGCATCTCCATGGCCAGGGAACGGGTCCGGATCTTCGCCCCATTCTTGGCCGCGGTTCGCGCTTTCGATTTTCCGAGGAACGGGACGAAACCGGGCATCCGAGCAGTGGTGGCGCAACCGCTCAGCAGTCCAAAGGAAACTCCGACGGCGATCACGAGGGCCAAACGAGAGCAACGCATGAGCGAGTCTTAGACGAGTCGGATCGGGGTTGCAAATCGGTTTTCTTTACTCTGGAAGCGGACTGACTAAATTGCACGGCTATGAAATTTCGAATGCTCGTCCCGTTGCTTGCGCTGCTCTTCATGGCTTCCTCGGGCAAGCCCCCACTATCTGTCCGTTTCCATTCGACGGCCAACCCGGTGGAGGGCGAGCCGTTCGTGATGAAGATCATGGTGCCGAATCCTCCCCGCGAGGTGACCATCCATAAGGTGCCCGAGATTTCCGAACAGGACATTATTGCGATTTACCCCTTTAGCGCTCCGGACGGGACGATGGGCTGCTCCTTCAAGCTCGACGCCCATGGCGGCATCGGCCTCGGCACGCTCTCTGTGGACCGACGCGGCTCGATTCTCGTCGCGCTGGTCAATGGCCGGGTGGTTACGGCGATGATGATCGACCGCCCGGTAACCGATGGCATTATCACGATTTCCAGCGGACTCACGGCCCAGGAAATCGTGATGCTTCAGCAGAAATTCCGGACGCTGGGGCAAAAAGTCCCCATGAAACGCAAGCTCTTCAATGCCATTAAATGGGGCGCGGAGTAAATCACCTCAAACCTTTTTTCCCAAATGCATCTCTCGCCAGAAAAACCGATTGCCGGCATCCTTGCTCCACTTTTTGCCCTCCGCTCCGAGACCGACCTGGGGATAGGCGACACGGAATCCCTCCGCCAGTTTGTGGACTGGGCTCATGAAATCGGGTTCCGCTTGGTCCAACTGCTGCCGATCAACGAAACCGGCAGCGACAACTCGCCTTACAACGCGATCTCCTCGGTTGCAATCGATCCGACCACGATCTCGATCACGCCCGCTAACGTCCCGGATTTAACTCCGGAAGATTACCAATCCATCGTCGCAAGCGTGGATCAAGTTGCGCTGCAATCGGGGCCGGTCAGATACCCGCTGGTCAAGGCCATCAAGCGCCAGTTGTTGATGAAGGCGTTCGAGGCATTCAACGTCGCCTGCTGGAGCCGCAACAATACCCGCGCCCGCCAGTTCCGCGCCTGGGTCAAAGAGCAGTCGTGGATCGAAGGCTACGGGATTTTCCGCATGTTGATGGACGAAAACGGCGGCACTGAAACTTGGGATCGCTGGCCCAAAGAACAGCAAACGCTCCGGGCCACGCTCAAGTGGCTGGCGGATCAAAAGCCGGCGGTTCGCAAAACGTTCGAGCTGAAGATGCGCTTTTTCCAATACGTGCAGTGGATCGCCTTCACCCAATGGCAGGCGCTCAAGGCGTATTGCGACTCAAAAGGGATGGCGCTGATGGGGGATGTCCCGATCGGCATCAGTTATTACAGTTCCGACGTATTCTCGAACCCCGAGGTCTTCGACCTGCGCTGGTCGGGCGGCGCGCCTCCGGAACGGGTGTTCAAAGCGGACCCGTTCACCGAGAAATGGGGCCAGAACTGGGGCGTCCCCATCTACCGCTGGGAGACACTTCGGGAAACCAAGTTCGCCTGGTGGCGCCAGCGGGTTCGGATGGTGCGCGAAATTTTTCACCTGTTCCGAATCGATCACGTCCTCGGGTTTTACCGAATGTATGGGTTCCCGTGGCGACCGGAGAAGAACTGCGAATTCCTCCCGCTAAATGAAGAGGAGGCTCGCGCCCGGACGGGCGGCGAGTTGCCCCATTTTATTCCGCGCGACGACGACACGCCCGAACACCGCGAGGCGAACCGGCGCGAGGGCGAAGAATACCTCCGGGCGCTGCTGCAGGATGTGGGACAGTTCCGGTTGATTGGCGAGGATCTCGGAGTGGTCCCCGATTATGTCCGTCCCAGCCTCACCTCTCTTGGCATCGCCGGATTCAAAATTCCGCAATGGGAGCGCCATCCCAACTGGCACTGGGTTTCAGGCCGCGACTACCAGCGCCTTTCCGTCACCACATATGCCACGCACGACCACCTCCCGCTGGCCGCCTGGTGGCAGGAGTTGTGCGCCGCCGCGCAGGCCGGCGATGGGCACCAGCGCTGGGAATTGGAGCAACTCGAAAACTTCGCGGGAATCAGAATCGACGGACCGCAGCCGTTCACCGACGAGATTCACGAAGGGCTGCTGGGTGGATTGTTCCGGACCAATGCCTGGCTGGCGATCACGATGATCACCGACCTCTTTGCCGGCACGAAGCGCTTTAACGTCCCCGGCGCGATCGCCGACTCGAACTGGAGCGAGCGGATGAATCGCACCATCGCCGAGTGGCGCACCGATCAGCCCCGCGTGGCGAAAATGGCGCGGATCGGGGAACTCATCCGGCAAAGCGGGCGAAGCTGAATTTTAACCGCAGATGAACGCAGGTTTGCGCAGATATGCTGCACAAAAACCGCATTTTCGGCAGCGCATAGCCCGCAATAACCACTCTTCTCATCTGCGGACATCTGCGTTTATCTGCGGTTCCAAGTTCCTCAACTAAGCCCCATGCATACAGACCGACCTTACAAGCCTCGCATCGCCGTCGTCGGCTCCGGCGCGGTGGGTTGCTATTACGGCGGCAAACTGGCTGCGGTCGGCCACGATGTCCATTTCCTCATGCGGGCGGACCTGGAAGCGGTGCGCGCCCGTGGGCTCACGCTCCGAAGCACCGAAACGCCCGAACTTCATCTTCCGAAGCCGCAGGTCTATGCCACGCCCGAAGAGATCGGGCCGGTGGACATTGTCCTCATCGCCCTGAAGACGACGGCTAATGGCGCTTTGGAAACGCTGATCCCGCCGTTGCTAAAACCCGATGGAGCGACCACGCTGGTCACTCTCCAGAATGGACTTGGCAATGAGGAGTTTCTCGCGAACCGCTTCGGCCGGGAGCGCGTTATGGGAGCGCTCTGTTTCGTTTGCCTCAATCGCGTCGATTCCGGAGTGATCGAACACTACGGGCACGGAACCATTTCGATCGGCGAGTTTATCGGAGCCCCCCAGGCCCGGACTCACGCGCTCGCGGGGGCGCTGCGGGATGCCGGAATCCAGGCGGATGTGGTGGAGAATCTCGTGACCGAACGGTGGCGAAAACTGGTCTGGAATATTCCGTTTAATGGACTTTCCGTCGTTGCAGGCGGCATCCCCACGGACGAAATCCTGGCCACCCCCGCGCTGGAAGCGCTGGTGCGTGGGTTGATGAGGGAGACCCTTTCCATTGCGGCCGCCAAAGGGCACCCGATTCCGGAGTCTTACCTGGAGTTCCAAATCGAACGGACCCGCCCAATGGGAGCCTACAAGCCGTCGAGTCTGCTCGATTTTTGGGCGGGGCGGCCCGTGGAAGTGGAATCGATTTGGGGCGAACCATTAAGGCAAGCCCGCTCGGTGGGGATCGAAGCCGCGCGGCTGGAGACGCTTTACGCGTTGATCCAGAAGGTCAGCCAAGCAAGAGGGTTTGATCCAAAGCAATGTTACCGGTAAGCTAAGCGGGATGATTCGACTGCTTAGCACTGATTTCGACGGTACCTTGGTGGACCATTTCGCCTCGCCGCCCGTTTCGCCCGCGCTGTTTGAGCTTTTCCGCCAACTCCAGCACTGTGGAGTGGCGTGGGCCATAAATACCGGGCGCGATCTGAATTTCGCCTTGGACGGGCTGCGGCAATTCGAGTTCCCGATCGAGCCCGATTACATCCTGACCAATGAGCGGGAGATCTTTCACCGCAATCCCGCCGGCGAGTGGCAGGATTACGGAGACTGGAACCGGCGCTGCATCGAGGCGCACGAAATTCTTTTTGAGACGGAGCAAGGGACCCTCAACGAAATGCTCCGTTTTCTCCGAGCCGAAACCAGGGCGGAAACGATTTATGAGCAGGACAAGCCCGTGGGGGTGATCACCCAGAATGACGAGGAGATGGATCGCGTGGTGGCTTACCTCCATGAGGTTCGCGGTCCGGACTCGCTCTTCCATTACCAGCGCAACACCATTTATCTGCGCTTCTGCCACGCCCATTATTCCAAGGGAGCGGCCCTCGGCGAACTCTGCCGGCTGACCCAAATCGGCCCCGAGGAGACTTTTTCCGCCGGCGACCACCACAACGACCTCTCCATGCTCGACGGACGCTTCGCCCGGTGGCCGGCGGCTCCGGGCAACGCAATCGAGGAAGTCAAAGCGGCCGTGCGCGCAGCCGACGGCTACGTGGCCGGCGCACGGTGCAGCGACGGGATCGTGGAAGCGCTCCGGCATTTCCTGCACGAGCGGGAGTTGGCGCCGCCGATGTTTTCACGGTAGAAACTGCACCGGGATGAGAGCTATGGGAAGCATGGGAGATATGGGACTGATCCCATAATTCCCATTCCTCCCATAATTCCCATCCCCCGCGTCCCATTTATCCCGCTCATTCGATTCCAAATCGGAGAAATCCATAGACGAACCGGACAAACCCTGCATAACTTACGGCTCATTTTTTCCAGCCGCGCTTTCGGGCGTCGGCAATCCCGAACCAGAACCAGCGAACTTTATGATTGAAAACCTTTGTTTCATTTTGGCCCAAGCGCCCGCCGGAGCCCCGCCTCAAAACCCGCTCCAGATGATGGTGCCGTTTATTGCCATCGCGGTGATTTTCTACTTCTTGATCATCCGCCCGCAGCAGAAGCGTCAAAAAGAACAGGCCGCGATCATTGCCTCCGTGAAAACCGGGGATAAAGTCGTCCTGAACAGCGGGATGCACGGCATCGTTGCCAATGTAAAGGAAACCACCATCCTCGTGAAAGTGGCCGACAACGTTAAAATCGAGTTCGATAAGGCCGCCGTAGCCTCGGTTACCAAAAGCGCTCAGGAAGCTTAGTTTTCGCCTCCTCGCCCGTTTTAGTTTCATCGTTTAGTCATTTGCCCGTTTCGCTCTCAGCGTTTATCTAATTTCTCCATGAATCCTGCCCTTACGTTCCTCTCCGGCCTGGTCGCCCTGATTATTTTCGGCTGGTATTTAGCCACCGATTTTCCCCGCCGCAAACGCATCCTCGGCACCACGCTCTCTTTGCTGGTGCTATGGGTCTGCACCGAATCGATCTATCCGCCCAAGGAGAAAATCCGGCTCGGACTTGACCTTCAGGGCGGCACCTCTTTCCTGATCAAGTTGGAAAAAGAAGCCGGCCAGGAAGTGAACAAGGCCGTGCTCGACCAGGCGGTGGAAGTCATTCGCAAACGCGTTGACAAATTTGGCGTCAGCGAACCGGTGATCACGCCGGAAGGCAATGATCGCATTCTCGTCCAGATTCCCGGGCTCGACGCGGAAAAAATCGCGGAAGCTCGCCAGACCCTGCAACAAGTCGCAAAACTCGAGTTCCGGCTGGTTCACCCTCAAAGCGATCAACTGATCCCCAGGATCAAAGCGGGTCAGGAACCGGTGCCTCCGGGGTACCGCATCGAGACGGAAAAGAATGTTCGCGACGGCAAGGAAAGTGAATCCGAGCTCCTGGTGCGGACCCGGGCCGATATCACCGGCAACATGGTCAAGAGCGGCTATCCGATTTTCGACCAGCGTGGCTGGGGCGTTGGGCTTCAGTTCACTTCGGAGGGGGGCGATCTCTTCTTTAAGCTGACCTCCGAGCATGTCCATGAACGCTTCGCGATCGTCCTCGATGGGAAAATTCAGAGTGCGCCGGTTATTCAGGATGCCATTCCGAACGGGACCGCATCGATCACCGGCCATTTCAGCGAGACTGAAGCGCGCAATCTGGCCAGCGTCCTGGAAAATCCGCTGGCAGTCCCTGTCTCGATCGAAGAACAGCGGAGTGCTTCGAGCACGCTGGGGGCCGACTCCATTAAGAGCGGCATCGTGGCAGGCATCGGCGGTCTGGTGCTCGTCCTGTTGTTTGTGGCCTTCTACTATCGGCTTGTAGCCGGCACGATCGCCATTCTGGCGTTGCTGGTTAATATCGTCATCCTGATCGGCGCGATGGCGATGTTCAACTTCGTGCTCACGCTCCCGGGTATCGCCGGTATCATTCTCACCATCGGCCTCGCCGTCGATGCCAACGTGCTGATCTTCGAGCGCTTGCGCGAAGAGCTTGCCGCCGGAAAGTCGTTCCCGGCCTCCATCGAAGGCGCGTATTCGAAAGCCTTCAGCGTCATTTTCGACGCCAACGCCACGACCTTGATCACGGCAGCCATTCTGTTCTGGAAAGCAGCCGGCCCGATCAAAGGCTTCGCCATCACGCTGACCATGGGCGTTATCGCTTCGGTCTTCACCGCCATGATCGTTGGGCGCAACTGTTTCGATTGGGCGATCAGCGCCGGCGGCCTCAAAGGCGTTTCGATGCTCCACTTGATCTCCGACAAGCGCAACATCAACTTCATGGGCAGACGCCGCTTGTGGATCAGCATTTCCGTCGCGGTGATCGTGGTCAGCATGTCGGTCTTCGCCTATCGCGGAGAGAAGAATTTCGGCATCGATTTCAAGGGCGGCGATTTGCTGATGCTCGAAGTAAAAAACGACGTCACTGAAGGACAGGTTCGCAACGCGACCGGAAACCATCCGGATTGGGTCATTCAGAAGGAGCATGAAGCGACTTCCAATCGCGATTATATTTCGATCCGTAGCCCGCTCGGCACGGCAAAGACCATCCAGGAGCAGCAGTTGCTTCAAAAGGGCTTGCCCGAGGGCAGCTTCAAAATCAGCAAGAGCGACTCGGTCGGCACCATCGTTGGCGGCGAACTCGCCAAGAGTTCCGTCATCGCGCTCGTGCTCGGCATGCTCGGCATTCTTATCTTTGTGTCCGCGCGATTCGAGTTCTCGTTCGCCATTGGCGCACTGGTTGCAGTGTTGCATGACGTGATCATTACAGTCGGTCTGTTCGCGGTGTTCGGTCGCGAACTCTCGCTGGTGATGGTCGGCGCGATCCTGACGATCGCCGGGTACTCCATCAACGACACGATCGTGGTCTATGACCGTATCCGTGAGGGCCTGCACAGTGGCCGCAAGGGTTCGATTCAGGAGATCATGAACGCCTCGATCAACGAGACGCTTTCGCGAACCCTGCTGACCTCCGGGTTGACCTTCCTTTCGGTGGCCGCCCTCTACTTCTTCGGCGGCCCCGTGCTGCAAGATTTCGCGTTCGCCATCCTGATCGGCATCATTGTCGGAACCTATTCGTCGATCTTCATCGCCTCGCCGATCGTTCTTTGGTGGAGCCGTCGCGGCGGCCAGAATCTGGCCAGCGAAGTGAAGAAGAAAATCGCGCCTCCGGTGCAGGCGTAGGGAGCAGAATGGGAAGCATGGGAATTATGGGAGCTATGGGATTGAGAAATCCCATCATTCCCATGCTTCCCATAACTCCCATCGCTTTTTAGCCATGCCAGACTCCAGCGCAGGACTGTTGATGTTCCGGCGCATTGAGGGGCACAAGTTGGAGGTCTTTCTGGTGCATCCCGGAGGGCCATTCTGGGCTCGCAAAGATGCCGGAGCGTGGAGCATTCCCAAGGGCCTTGTCGGGGAGCATGGCGTGGAATCGCCCATCGAAGCGGCGCGCCGGGAATTTCGGGAGGAAACGGGATTCCCCATCGTCGAACCGCTTATCCCATTGGGGAGCGTGCAACAGAAGAGCCGGAAGGTGGTGCATGCCTGGGCTTTCGAGGCGGATGCCGATCCCAAGTTACTGCGGAGCAACACCTTTCTCCTCGAATGGCCACCGCGCTCGGGGAACATCCGGGAATTCCCGGAGGTCGATCGTGGCGAGTATTTCCCCATCTCAGCCGCAAGAACCAAGATCAATCCCGCCCAAGCGGAGTTTCTGGACCGGCTGCAAATGGCTCTCGCGGCGAGTTCGGAATAACCATCGGCTAGATACGACTCAGCGGGGCCGCTACAGCGGTGCTCA
>SESF01005271.1_pt1 | contig 13421 bp, 11 predicted proteins | sample 3171521 | NCBI WGS metagenome assembly SESF01 (sample SAMN10866945, study PRJNA518727) | freshwater metagenome | biome: subpolar coniferous forest; feature: holomictic lake; material: water; isolation source: holomictic Lake 227, 6 m and 8 m depth | place: Canada: near Kenora, Ontario | collected...
GCCGCCAAGGGCGCGCAGGAAGAGCAGCGGGAATGCACCGTAGCGCTGTTCGACCTGAAGAAGGACGCGCTGCCGGCTTTCTGTCTTTCGTCCGACGGCACCGGGAGTGCGCCGCAGACGGCTGGTTTCGAGCTGGTGAACCTTAAACCGGTGGAAGGCATGCCGCCCGGCGCTAAAATTTACGGCGGGGACGGACCGCGCATGATGGCGCTGTTCACGCCGGCGCGGACGGCGCTGTTCGCGGCCGAGCCCGACTGGAACGCGCAGGGTTCGGGGAAATATCTGCTGTTGTACAAGGAAGGGCGGCTGGTGCACGCCAGCGCCTACCACGCTTTTATGGCCTCGGCCAGGGCTCTGGCGGCCGGGCTGAGCGCCTAAAGATTGGTATCGAATTCCGGCATGTTGGCGCGGTACTTCAGCGGCACGCCGCCGCGCTGCGCGCGCGGGTTGGTCCTTTCCTTTATAGCCACCGCCTCGAAGAAAGTCCGCCAAAGGCCCGTCACCCGCCTGTCCGTTTCAGAGCGGGGCGTGGCCTGGTCCCCGGTCAATTCCGCCAGCCGCAGCCTGCCGCCGAAATACAGCGCGGCCATGTTCCTGCGGGCGTCATGTATGACCCAGTCGGAAGCGGCCATCCGGCGGCGGAAATGCCCGGCTATCAGCGGCAGCACGTTATGGTCGGGCTCCATGCGGGCGTAGAGCGTGCGGTCGCTGAGCTCGCTGAAACGGAGGAAGCCTTTCAGGCGGTGCCCCTCGCGCAGCACCGCCGCCGCGGCCTTCAGCACTTTCGCCACGGCGGGATCGGCCAGCAGGTCGTTGAGCTTCTTCCCTTTGGAAAAAGCCATGCGCGCGTAGGTGAGCAGCATTTTTTCTTTTTCCGGCCCGTTCCACAGCCAGCACAGCTTCATGTTCTCCGCCGTGCCTTCCCCGGCCAGACCGTCTAGCTTCCTTAAAAAAGCGGCGCTGTCAGCGGGGGAGGCTTCCACCTCCACGGCCGAACTGAAAAGGCTGTCCTGCGCCGGCGCTGTCAGCGCTATCTCCGCGGCGGCGTCGATGGCGGCGGCCTTGATGGCGCAGATCAGCCCGTTGAAAGAATTATCGTAAACGTAGACGCCCATTACAGTTCCCCCGGCCGCGCCGCCGTTTCGAACAGCGGCAGCTGCGCGGCCGCCGGCTCCCTCTTCTCCAGCATGCGGGTCTTGATGGCCTCGGCCGAATCTTTTTTCAGCCCGCCGTAACGCCCGCCGGCGGTGACGAAATAGACCGCGCGCTTCATTACCACGCCCAGACGGCCGAGGTCTTCCAGGCTCAGGCGCGCGGCCCGGCGGGCGCGCAGTATCCTTTTCGCCGACAGCGTGCCGATGCCCGGCACGCGCAGCAGCTCCAGGTGGTCGGCGGTGTTCACCTCCAGCGGGAACCTGTCGAGGTTATTGAGCGCCCACATGGTCTTGGGGTCGAAGGTAAGGTCCAGGCAGGGGCAGCGCTCGTTCAAAAGCTCGTCGGCCGCGAAGCCGTAGAACCGCAGCAGCCAGTCGGCCTGGTAAAGCCGGTGCTCGCGCGCCAGCGGCGGCGCGGTCAGCGCCGGCAGACGGTTGTCCGGGCTTACCGGCACAAAGGCAGAGTAATAGACGCGCTTCAGCGCCATCTTTTTGTACAGCGCCTCGCTAAGCTTCATTATCTGCAGGTCCGTCTCGGGACTGGCGCCGACGATAAGCTGCGTGCTCTGCCCGCCCGGCGCGTACAGCGGCGCGCTTTTTACGCTGCGGCGCTCGTCGCGGCTGGCGCTGATGCATTCGGCCAGCCGGTTCATCGGCCTTAAAATACTTTCCCTGGTCTTGCCGGGGGCCAGCAGCGCCAGGCTCCCCGCCGTGGGCAGCTCGATGTTCACGCTGACGCGGTCGGCGTACAGGCCCGCGCGGTCGATAAGCTCCCGGCTGGCGCCGGGTATCACTTTCATGTGCACGTAGCCGGTAAAGCGCTTCTCCTCGCGCAGTTTGCGCACGGCCTCCAGCAGCAGCTCCATGGTATGGTCCGGAGAGGTCACCACGCCCGAGCTGAGGAACAGCCCCTCTATATAATTCCTGCGGTAAAATTCGTAAGTGAGCGAAGCTATCTCGTCGGGCGTCAGCGCGGCGCGGGGAATGTCGCTGGAGCGGCGGTTCACGCAGTAGGCGCAGTCGTACACGCAGGTGTTGGTCATCAGGATCTTCAGCAGCGAAATGCAGCGCCCGTCGGCCGACCAGGAATGGCAGATGCCGCTCAGGTGCGCGGCCCCGTTGCCGCCCGAGCGGTCCGAGCCCGAAGAGGAGCACGAAGCGTCATATTTGGCGCCCGAGGAAAGTATTTCTATCCTGCGTTCAAGGTCGTCCATGGTTGCCCTAATAGCATAGCACATCACCCCGACAAAGGCATGTCGGGTTGCAGAACGGCCGGACGTTGGTTGCGGAGCGCGAATTCAATCCGCTGCGCTGAGGCCCGCGTAAATTATGCTGCCGCCTTTCAGGGAGGCTATCACTTCGCCTATTTGCGGCAGGCCCACCGCCAGGCAGCCCTGCGACAGGCCTATCTGCGCGCCCGTTTCAACCACCCCCGCGTACCCGTGCACCACTATGTTGCGGGAACGCGCGTTCGAATTAGTGGGCGACAGGCCGTCGAGCCGCATGGAGCGCCCGTAAGCCCCGGAATACAGCTCGCCGGTGGAATAAAAGCCCAGCGAGGATTGTTTCGACGCCGGCGTATTGCTGAAAATAGCGGCGTAGCCGGTGTCGCCGGGGTCGGAGCCTTCACCGTGCGCCACGCGCAGGGCCCTCACCGAACCCGTTTTCATTTCGATAATAAAAAACCGCGGCAGTCCGGAGAATTTACTGAAATCCACTACCGATAAATAGGCGGTATTGCCTATCTTCGGCAGATTTCCGTCGTAATATTCCAGCGCCGCGGCCAGCAGGTTCGCGGGGACCAGCCGCCGGGGGTCAAGGTAGGCGTATTTCTCCGGAATACCGGCTTTTTCCGGAGCCAGCTCATGCCGGACCGGGGCGCTGGCGGCCGGCGGCACAAGCGCTTCGGCGGCAAAGGGCGTTACGGCGTCCCCAAGCTCCTCCAGCGCGCTATCCGCGGCGCGAAGGTTAAGGGCTGAGATCGCGGCGAGCGCGCAAGCGAGCAGGAACTTGTTCATGCGGTAACTGTTTCCATAATGAAGCCGCCGGCCTGGTTCAGCCGGGCTATACAATATTATTTTAAAAGCCCGGGGCGCAACTGCGCCGGGCAGGCGAGGGGGACGCTAAACCGGCTTTTGTGCTATTAAATAGGCTATACGCGCAGACCTGTTCTCCGGGGCAAGACAATCCGTAACTATTTCGAACCCGGCGCTGACCATCAGCTCTTTGAGTATCATCAGCGAAACCAGCATGGGAACCTGGTGTCTGTCGTCGGCTTCTATGCCGGCGCGATACAGCGCGGCCAGCACCCTGGCGTAAGCTTTCTCCGCGCCTTGTTCTTTTTCAGCAGCGGCCCGCAGCCCGGCAAGTTCCGCGCCGGTAATCGAGCTGAACTTAAAATAATGGTCCCGCCTGTTGATGGTTAGAAGCTTTCTATTCAGCGCCCGGACGCTGAATAGGTTCAACTTTTCCGCTATGGGCCCGCCGGGCCAGTCCGGAAAATCCTTTAAATGCACCAGCTTCCCGCCGGGCTTGAGCAGCCTTTTCGCCTGCGCCAGCAGGCCCGCCAGGTCGGCGGGGGAGAGCGAGTCAAAACATTCAAGGCCCGTTATGGCGTCGAACGAGCCGTCCGCGAAAGGCAGGTCTTTTACGTCCAGGCTGAACAGCCGCCTGCCGTTGCCGTGCAGTTCCGAGTACAGGGCGGCGTGCGGTTCCTTTTCCACCTGCGTCCAGCCGGATTTAAGCTCGTCCGGCAACATCTTCCAAAGGAAGCCGCCGCCCGAGCCGACTTCCAGCACCTCGGCCCCGCCCGCCAGCGCCGCTTTGCCAGTGAGTATTTCCCCGATCTCAGTTTTCAGCAGCGCGCCGGCCTTCCGCGTCAGGCGCTGATGCTCGAGGGCAAGAAAATTCCACTGGATATAGCCGGCGCCCGGGGTTTGAAAGCAGGAATACTCTCCGTTCAGGCACTTGTACTCTACCCAGTCAAAAAAATACTCCGTTTTCGACAGCGTAAAAAGCAGCGTCATAAGGCCGAAAAAAGGAAACAGCGCGAACGCCAGGCCGGGGAAAGCCCGCAGCAGGAAGACGGCGGCGACCGCGGCCAGCGCGGCAATATCCGAACCGCGGGGCAGCGGGTCCGCGCGGACGCCGTAATTCAGTCCGCTCATTCTGACCAGCTCGCCCAGCAGCCGGTCCCGGCCGGGGTCCCCGGCGTCCTTTTCCAGGGTAAGTTCGGGCATTGAGAACGGGTTCCACAGGCGGCCTTTGACGGCGCAGCGGAAGCCCAGGAAGCGGGCTTCGGCGATGTGCCGGCGCAGGTGCGCGCGCTTCTGCCTGAACAGAAATACGCCGGCAAGGCCGAAGCCTAAAGCACAAGCCAGCCAGGCTTTGGACGCGGAGCCCAGTTTAAGCGGCAATATCCAGTAAGCCGCCGCCGAGTAGGCCACCGCGAAAGGCACGGCCGCCAGCGCCAGTTTAACGGTCCACTCCTCCCTGATCCGGAAAAAGAATATTTTCATGTCAGAAGCCCGCTCCGCCGCCCTTGTATTATAGCGGCCGGCGCGGGCTTTTGCAACAGGAACAGGGGATGGCGCGGTTACAGCTCTCCGCGCAGCCCGTTCCAGAGCAGCAGCTTGAAGATGTCCGGCGGTTTTTTGGGATCGTGGAAAACCGCTGCCTGCTCTTTGGTCATGAGCTCGCATTTGGGCAGGTCGCCAGCGGTCACGCTGTCCGCCAGGCTGGCGGCCAGCTTTTCGTTCTCGAATTCGATGATGGTCTCGCTGTTGAGCAGTTCGCTGCGCGGATCGAGGTTATAGGAGCCGCCGATCACGTATTTCCTGTCGGCCACGGCGAACTTCGCGTGCAGCGTGCCTTCGCCGAATTTCTGCCCGTTCCATTCGGCTATGCGTATGGAGCCGCCGTTGTCCCTTGTGCCAGCCTCGTCATTGACGGCCAGCAGCTCGCGGTAGCTGTAGCGGCTGGCGTAGGCCATTTCGGGCAGATCGTTGGTGGCCGGGGAATTGGTGATGATGGTGACGGCGGCCCCGCGGCGCGCCGCGCCCTCGATGGCTTCCAGTACGCGGGCGGTGGGCACGAAATAGGCGTTAACTATAAGCAATTCTTTCCGCGCCGAAGCGCACAGGTCCTCGTAGGCCTGCAGGATATAGGTTTCCTTCTCGCGGGGCCGGGATTGAAGGAAGCGCATCTTGACCGGGTAGAGCTCCGGCGCAAAAGACCTGGCGCCGCTCAGCACGGCGCCCACCCTGCCCTGCAGTTCCTCGTCCAGCTCGAACTTGGGGGTATACGTGCCGAAAGTTTTCACGATGTACTTGCGCCAGAGCGCCCAGGTGGTGTCGGTGTTCAAGATGCCGGGGCGGCTGTTCTTGATCCTTTTCTGCTCGGCATAATTGCGCTCGAACACCGCCGTGACGTCGGCCACCACCTCGCCCGTCACCAGGAAATCCTGGTCGCGCCAGCGGTGCCCGGCGTCCTTGCCCAGCTGGAAATATTCGTTGGCTATGTTCCTGCCGCCCACCACCGCCGAGGCCGAGGCGGGGTCTTCGGCGTCTATTATCCACATCTTGTCGTGGAAGCGCTTGTCCGGCTGTTTGGGGTCGTGCACGGACAACTCGTTCATCCATTGCAGGAACAGCGCCTCGTAGCCTTCCACCTCTATGCCGTTCTGCTTGAGGTCGTAGTACATGAACTGCGTGGCGAGGTCCAGCTGTTTCTTGGAATTGATGATGTTGGAGAAAGCGTCCACTATCACGCGCACGTCCAGGCCCTGCCTGTGCTTCTCTTTAAGTATGCGGGCCACGGCCATCCCGGTCTCGTCCGCGCTGAAGATCAGCGCCTGTATGCGTATGGAGCGTTTTGCGTTCTGCAGCGTGGCGAGCCGGGCCGCCAGCGATTCCTCACCTGTATTTAGCAGCGCGATGGAGCTGCTGCGCATGGGCAGCAGCCCGCTGGTGCCCACGCGGGGGTCGGAACTGCCCTGGAAGCCGCGGCCCCAGAAATCGTAATCAGGCCGGCCGGCTGCGGCGGCCATGGGCGGCGAAACGGCCGGCGCGGCCTGCGGCGCGGTCACAGGGGCGGCGCTGCCGCCGTCGAAATCAATTTCCTGCGCTTTTATGCTGGAAGTACCGAAGAGGAGCAAAGAAAGAACGGCCGACAGCGTTTTTATCGCTTTGAACATTCGCATCTCCTTGAACCGTGCAACGCCTTGTATACAGTATATCCCGGCAATGCGTGTTCAAAACAGGTGCGAAAGGCCCTGATAAAGAGGATATTAAGGCCTATATCGTATAGGCCCTGTCCGGTGCGGTCGGGAAATGGCGGGTTCAGGCCGGCCAGGGCTGGCGCCTTGTCCGGCCGGGGCGGCTAGATGCCGATGCGGGCCAGCATCAGGCAGATGTCGTTGACGGTATCCACCAGCACGGGGTGGGAGGCTTCAAAGCTTTTTACGGACTGGCCAAGGCCCTCTATGGAGATGGTCTTAAGGCGGGCGTCGGTATCTTCCCGCGCCGTTTCATGGGCGGCGGCCTGGGCGAAGTTGGCCAGGCTGTTGGCTTTTTCCATCTGGGAGGCGGGCAGGCCTTCCACTTCGGTCTTCAGCTTGTTGAGCAGGGCCACCAGTTCGGTCTTGTCTTTGGTATCCAGCGCGCCAACGCGCGCAATGGCCGATTCTATCTTCGCTAAGGTATCTTTAATCATAAGCGCCTCCTGCTTTGCCTATCTGTATTCTATTATATTAAGGCCGGTTCGGGTCCGCCTTGCGGCAACCGGCCGTGCCCGCCCCCTTGACAAGTCAATACACGGTGGTATACTATTCTTGCGCCGTCGATGGCAAATTGAAATTTAGCGGACTAGGCCTTAGGGCCTATAACAGTGTGGGCATAAGGACCTTTGATAAATGTCAAATGTCCTGCCAAGATATCTATAGAGGTTCTGCGATCATGAAGAAAATTTTTTGGGTACTCGCCGCGGCCCTGGCCGCTACCATCGCGGGGCTGAACGCCCAGGCGGGTTCATTTGAAAGTATGCTGGCCAACCCGCCGCAGAACGTTTCCGGCTCGCCCGCGGTTTCGGCGCCCACGGCGGTGGCCCCCTCCGGGAGCCGGACGGCGGCGCCGCGCGAATGGCTGGTACTGGTGTTCATCAACGGCGTCAACGACCTGGGCATCCTCGGCTATGCCGCCCAAAGCGTTAATTTCATGGAGCAGGTGGGCTCCACCGACAAGATGGCCGTACTGGTGGAATTTGGCGTGCTTGGGCAGTTCGGCATGGAAGAGCGCGACCTTAACTTCACACGCGGGTCGAAAACCCTTTATGTAACCCGGGACGCTGACTGGGAAAAAGTCACCTCTCCTGCCATCTTCACCTCCAACGATTCCGACATGGGCAGCACGGCCAACCTGGTGCGGTTCGTAAAGCGCGGCATCCGCAGCTTCCCCGCCAAAAAAGTGGCCGTGATAGTTTGGAACCACGGAAACGGGCGCCTGGGCATCTCTTACGACGACGTGAGCCGCAACCACATGGAGGTAGACCAGCTGGGCGCCGCGCTGGGCCAGATAAAACAGGCGCTGGGCCACAAGATCGACGTTTTCGCCACGGACGCCTGCTATATGCAGATGGCCGCCGTGGCCTATGAGCTGAAAGATTCGGCCGAGGTCATAGTGGGTTCCGAAGATATAGCGCCGCTGGTCGGTTTCCCCTACAATATGCTGCTGGCGAAGCTGGCGGCCAGCCCCGGCATGAACGGCGAGGGGCTGGGCAGCGTTATAGTGGATACTTTCGGTGAGTTCAACCGGCAGGAAGGCGTTACGCTTTCAGCCATCCGGTCCTCCGCGCTGCCCGGGTTCGTGGCGGCGCTGAATAAATGGGTGGGCGCGGTGGCTGCCGACCCCCAGGCCCTGAAAACGGCCGCCTCGCAGGCCGTGATCGACAAGGTATACAAGTTCTACCAAATGGACGATTCCAAAGACCTTTACGGGTATATCGCCAGCGTCAACGCGGCGCTGAAAGCCAGCCCCGCGGCCAAGAGCGCGGGCGCGGCGCTGCAGAGCTACATTAAGCGAAATCTTCTCGTGCGCACTACGTTAGCCCGGCCCAAGACGTACGGGCTGGCCATCTATATTCCCGAACTGCGCTATAATTCGGCTAATTATGAAAAGCTGGCCTTCGCCGCCGATTCGCAGTGGGACGATTTTCTGCGGCTATTGATGGAGGAGCGGCTTAAATAGCCGCTAATATATGTTCAGCCCGATACTGGTACGCAACGCAGTTCTGGCCGCCGCCGCGGCCGGGCTGCTCTTTTGCGCGCCAGCCCGGGCCCTGCCGACCGCGCCCGAGCGGCTGGCTATCTATACTACCGCCATTTCCAGCGCCGACCCCGCCGCGGCCTCCGCCTTCCTGAGCGACGGCGAAGCGCTGACGCTGGCCGAAGCCGGCCCGGACAACGGCGCCGCGCTGAAAGCCAAAGCCGAGGCGCTCAAGGACCTGAAGAACCTGCTGGCCATGCCCTGGGACGACGCTAAAGCGAACAATCTCAGCCAGGCCCTTTCCTTAAGGATAGACGTGGACAGGCCGCTGACCAGGCTGGGCGTGGGCCCCGCGCCGGAAAAACTGCTGTTCTGGATAGATAAATACCAGCCCTCCTACCCCGGCGCCAAGAAAGAAGTAATAAAAAAGGCCATCAGGCAGTGGGAAGTGGTGTTCGGCACCATGACCGAGCTCCGCAGAATGAGCTGGGGCCAGGCCAGTATGACCACTTCCGGAGTAACCATCAACAAGGATAACTGGGAGGGCTGGACCATCCGCGAGCGCAACGCCACCATAGCGATGCTTACGAAAAAGGACCCGTCGTTCCTGATCTACGACGACGTGGCGCTGGCCTCGGCCAAGGGGGATCTGGGCCTCCTCATGGCCGTTACCAGGGTCCAGGGCTCGGGGGCGTTGTCAGAGTCGCAGCTGGCACAGCTCAGAGGCAAGTCCTTCCAGGACCAGGCCTATCTGCTGGGCAGTTTCTTCGACGGCAGCAATATCGCGGTGGACGCGGACCTTAAGGCCAAGATCAACGCCGCGCGCGACACGCTGCCCAAAGAGACCCTGTCTACCGAGCGGCGCAAGCTCCTGGGCGACATGCTGGGCAGCGCGATGACCAGGGAACTGGCCGGCACCGAGGCCGGCGACAGGGCGCTGGCTTTCTACGGCGGGCAGGTCAAGATAGCTATCAAGCCCTGCGACGGCGCCTATTCGCGCTATGACGCGGCCACCGGCACGATAATCCTGGATTCCGAGACCATACAGCAGTACATGCGCATGAAAGGCTATAACGCCACCACCGTGCTGCAGGAGCGGCAGTTGGCCGAGGTGGCCAAGTATATGTCGCCCGCCGTAGTGTATGAGGCGGCGCACGGCATGCAGGCGGCCTGGGCAAAAAGACAGGGCGTCTACACGCCGCACGTACAGGAGGACGAGATAGAGGCCATGTCGCTGGAAGGCCTGTACACCACCGAGAAAATGGGCAAGGACGCGGAATACGCGCGCATACTCACCTCCAGCCGGGATTTCTCCAGCTACGCCTCGAAAAAGCTTGAAATAGGCACTGAATACAGCGAGAGCGGCTCCAAGAGATTCGCCACCACGGTGCGGCAGCGCTACTTCTCGGGCCTGCCTTCGCTGGACGCGGCGGCCTCGCACGTGCTCAGCGCCGTCAGCGGCGAGCTCGCCCGCCGCGCGGCCCTGCCCGCCCAGTATCAATCAGCCATTAATTCCACCGGCCTGGACCTTAACGACGCGCTGGCGATGGCGCCCGACGAACTGGCCGGCTCGGTGGGCGAGATCCAGACCTCCGTTCTTGCTAAAATACAGGGAGACCTTTCCAGGCTGGGCGTCTACCGGAGCCGCTACAGTTCCTCGGACAGGGAAGACAGAAAGGCGCTTAAAGAGATGGAGACCGGCGCGGCGCCTAAGCCCGGCGCGCCCCCAGCGTTATGAAAAATTTAATTCTAGCCGTATCCCTTCTTTCCGTCATGTGCGCCGCGGCCTGCGCCGGCGCGCAGGCAAAAGCGCGCGCCATGCCTTTTAAAAGCTATTCCATGGACAATAAATATTTCACCTGCAGCATCCCCGCCGCCTGGACGCTGGAGCGCGACAAGGACAAGGACGCGGAGTACAAGATCTACGAGATCCAGCTGCTGGCGCCCAAAGCCGACAAGGCGCCCACCTCGGTGTTCGTCTCTTATTACGCGAAGGACAACGAGGATTTCTTCGGCTACGAGGATTTCGTGAAGCGCAACTCCAAGAACGTGGCCGGCGAGACGAAGAACGCGCGCGAGCTGTACGAGCCGCCGAAGAACGTAACGCTGGCAGGCCGCAAGGCCGTGGAACTGAACCGCGAACGGATGGTCTACCTGCACCCGGAGACCAAATCGGACGAGAGCGTGCAGCTAAAAGAGAAGCTGTACGTGCTGCCGGCCAGGGAAGGGTTCTACGTGCTGCATTTCAGCGCGGCCAAGACGGCTTTCCTGGAGAACGCGGCGGTGTTCGAGAAAATAGCCAAAAGCTTCCAGGGCAAGCCCTGAACGGACGCCTCAGGCCGAAAAAAAGAGCCTTGAGGGCTCTTTTTTTTCGTCCTGCCGGAGCGGCCGCTACATTCGTTCCGGGGCGGAAACGCCCAGCAGGCCCAGCCCGCGGGCTATGACGGCTTTCACGTGCGCCAGCAGGAAAAGCCTGAAAGCCGAAACGTCCTTATGTTCCGGGTCCAGCACTTTGCATTTGTCGTAGAAAGAATGAAAGCTCGCGGCCAGCTCCATCAGGTAGGTGGTAAGCTGGTGGGGGGAATAGTCGCGCGCGCAGTCGAGCAGCGTTCTCTCCAGCCACAGCAGCTTCAGCATCAGCGCCCGCTCGTCGGCGTTGACCGTGATCCCGGCCGCGTCGAAGCCGGCGGCGGGGTCGATGCCCTTCTCCGCGGCGTTCGAGAAGATAGAGCAGATGCGCGCGTGCACGTACTGCACGTAGAACACCGGGTTGTCGTTGGAATGCTTCTTGGCCAGGTCCACGTCGAAAGTAAGGTGCGTGTGCGGGCCGCGCGCGGCGAAGAAGAACCGGCAGGCGTCGGCGCCCACTTCGTCCAGCAGTTCCTTGAGGGGGATAAAATCCCCGGCGCGCTTTGACATCTTTATCAGCTCCGCGCCGCGCAGCAGGGCCACCTGCTGGTGTATCAGCACTTTGAAATTCAGTTTTTCGCGGCCCAGCGCCGCTACCGCGGCCTCCATCCTGGGCACATGCCCGTGATGGTCCGCGCCCCAGATATCTATGACCGTGGTAAAGCCCCTGTCGAATTTATTCAGGTGATAGGCGATATCGTTAAGGAAGTAGGTGTTGCAGCCGTCGGATTTAACCAGCACGCGGTCTTTATCGTCGCCGGAGTCCATCACCGAGGAAGTTCCCAGCCACACGGCGCCCTCTTTCTCGTAGGTCATGCCGCGCTCTTTAAGGGCCGCCAGGGCCCTGGCCGGCGCTCCGTCGTCATGCAGTTCCGATTCCAGGAACCAGCGGTCGAATTCCACGCCGAAGGCTTTCATGTCGGCCTTGTGCAGCTTCAGCATCTCGGCTATGGCGTACTGCCCGAACTGCCCGCCGGTCCAGCCGGCGGCCTCTTTGGGCAGCGCCGCGGCGATGTCCTTTAAATACGCGCCCTGGTAGCCGTTCTCGGGCGGCTCGCCCCCCTCGTAGCGGGCCTTCAGCGAGCGGCCCAGCAGCTCCACCTGGTTGCCCACGTTGTTCACGTAAAATTCGGTGGCCACTTCGGCGCCCAGCGCCCTGAAGATGCGGGCCAGGCTGTCGCCCAGCGTGGCGCCCCGGCCGCTGGCCAGGTGCATGGGGCCGGTGGGGTTGGCCGAAACGAACTCCAGGTTTATCTTTTCGCCTTTGAAAGGCGGCTGCGCGAAACAGTCCGGCTTTTCCAGCTCCTTGAGCGCCTCGAAAAGAAAAGCGCCCCGGAACTTAAGATTGACGAAGCCCGGCGGCACCGGCTTCGCCTCGAAATCGGCCGACAGCGCGGCGGCCAGCTCTTCGGCTATCTTAAGGGGCGGCTTTCTAAGCAGTTTGGCCGCCGCTATGGGCCAGGCTATGGACACGTCGGCGTCTATGTGCGGCGGAGGAGCGGCCAGGTGGAAGCCGGCCATGGCCCCTTCTTCCAGGGCAAAGGCCGCCATAGCGCGGCGCTTAAGGCCTGCTTCGAGCTGTGAGAGGGTCATTTTTTCCTGGAAGTTTTTTTAGCCGGCCTGCTTTTTTTGGCCGCCGGTTTTTTAACCGGCGCTTTTTTACCCGCCGGCTTCTTCACGGCGGGCTTCTTCGCGGCCGGTTTCTTAACGACGGCTTTCTTCGCGGCGGGCTTCTTCGCGGCCGGTTTCTTAACGGCGGCTTTTTTCGCGGCCGGCTTCTTAGCCGCCGGTTTTTTTGCGGCGGCTTTTTTCGCCGCGGGCTTCACGGCCGCTGTCTTTTCTGCGGGGGCGGCCTGCGGCTTCTCTTCCCAGGCCACCAGCTTATCGTTCGCGTAAAGCTGCTCTATGGAATAAAATTCCGCGGCCTTGGCGTCAAAAACGTGCACCATCACGCCGCCGTAATCCAGCACCTGCCAGTTCTTGGAGCGCATGCCGTCCCTGTAAAGGCAGTATACCCCGTCCTCTTTCAGGCGCTTCTGCACCTCTTCCGTCACGGCGTCCAGGTGCGGCGCGGACTCCGCCGTCATCAGCACCACGAAGTCGGCCAGCGACGAGCGGCCGCCGAGGTCGAAGATCCGCACCGGGGCGGCTTTTTTGGAATCGCCGGCGAGGGCCGCCAGGACCGCTATTTTTTTAGAATCGTTCTTTGAGAGTGTCATTTTATATTTTCGCCTGTTTCAGCTTGGCTATCAGCGCCGCTTCCGCCTGGTGTTCGATATTCACCATGGCTGAGCTGATTATGGAGGATATTGTATTAAATATGGTGGCAAGGTTGTTTTTCTCCAGCGGCGTAACGGCCTCGGCCCGCGAGAACAGCGTGGCCGCCAGCCGGCGCCCTTCCGCCGAGCAGGCCATCATGTAGGTAGTATCGTCCAGCCAGCCGCTCTCCGGCCGCGCGGGCAGCGGGTGCGCGGCCGCGTCCTGCGGGAACGCTTCGCGCAGGTAGGCGGGCTCGTATTCCTCGTTGAACATATTATAGACGTAGGCCCGGATGTTCCAGGAGCCTTCCAGGTACGACCGCATCTCCTCCATCACCGCG
>SESF01006703.1_pt1 | contig 13406 bp, 6 predicted proteins | sample 3171521 | NCBI WGS metagenome assembly SESF01 (sample SAMN10866945, study PRJNA518727) | freshwater metagenome | biome: subpolar coniferous forest; feature: holomictic lake; material: water; isolation source: holomictic Lake 227, 6 m and 8 m depth | place: Canada: near Kenora, Ontario | collected...
CCTCGACGTACGCGGACAAGGCCAAAGAACTGGGCCCGGATGGCATGTATATCGACGAATTTGGTTTCGCCGGCGCGAACGTTGACTGCTGGGCGCAGGAGCCTGGACACCCCTCCCCCGGTTATGCGGTGGCGGGTGAGCAGGGCTGCACTCGGCTGATCCGCCAGCGCCTCGAAGCCGCCAAACCGGGCGTGGCGATCTACACCGAGGAATCGCCGGCCGATGTGGCTTCGCAGTCCCAGGACGGCAGCTTCACCTACGCGCTGTCCACCGCCCGGCAGACCTTAACGCGAGTGCCGCTGAACCTGGCCCGTTTTGCGCTTCCCGGCTTTAAGACCATCGAAATCCACCACGCGGTGATCAGCACCGAGCTGGGACCCAATGATGTCGGCTGCCTCCGCACCAGCAGCAAGTGATTTCTGCTGCGGTGAAAGCAAGCCTGCTGGTCCCCAGGGCAGAAGCTAAGGTCCGGCTATCTCAACATACTGTGCCGTGCAAGCGGCGCTGTAGGAAACCCGCACCCGCCGGCGCGCGGGGAACCATTGGAAACATGCGGTGGTATTGAAGTAATCGGTGTGCACGCACGGCGACGCTCCATCCGGCACGCCGGTAGGGCCATGGTCCCCCATGATGGCCGCCAGTTCATCCGGCCCAATGCAGGTCTGGCGGCAAACGAGTTCCTCGATCCGCCGGGCGCGGCTCGAGTGCGGTTGCAAAAGGGATCCGCCACGCAGTGGCGAGGGCGCTTTCTCTGACCAGGTGGCCGATTCCGAGACTTGAACCGCACAGGTTTCCGGGCAAAGACAAACATTGGTGAACGACAGCCAATCTGCGCCCACGGCGGGACGGCGGACGCCGGCACGGGTATTGGAGAGTTCCACCGATGCCAAATCCCCAGCGGCATCCGCGAGCATTAGCATTCCCGCTCCCCATCGAGGACTTGCCGTGATGCGGCGCACCGCCTCCGTCACGGTGGCACACGAGGCCAGCGCATCCGCCACCAACATGCTGACCACTGGATTTGCCGCGCCCGAGTCAGTCACAAACGCATAATTGAGCGTAATTGCCAATCCCTTTTCGTTCACCCCATCCACCGTCCCGGCCTGTGGTGCCACCGCGAAATCGAGGGAGCGGAAGCCATTACGCGGGCGGCTTTCGCGTAACATGTAAGCGGGTTGGATCAGCGGGAGATAGTCAAAGTTCTTCGCCATGATCGGTTCGCCGGTCCGGGAGCGCGCGCCGCGAACGGCTAAGGCCGAGCACGCTCCGAGCGGCGGAACCACCGTCCGTCCGGCCACCGAACCGATGGCGGGTTCCATGGCGTTCATCAAGCAGACGCTGCGGAGTGGCAATCCGGCGCCCTCGGCGATCCCTTGCATCCGAGCGAGCATGGCCGGATTCGACTGCCGCAGGGCGGGAACGAGATACTTCTCTGCTTTTCGTTCTGCCAGCTTCAGAAACAACGGGTAAGGCAGCCACCCCGGTTGCTCCAACCGGAACGCTTCCAGGCTCCGCAGGCTTTGATACGTTCCCAGGATCTTCTCCCTCAGTTCCTTCCCTTGAGCCAGGCCCATCTCCCGTGGGTCACCGCTGCACCGGCATTCGATCCGGGGAGGTGCCATGCGCTGAGTTGCTGGAGTTGTGTTCATACCCCGCACTCTACCACACGGTATGCGCACGCGGTAATTGATAATTTATGTGCGGCTATCGAAAAGATCAATGTGCGCTCTATTCTGCCCAGCCAGCACCCTCCAGCAAACCGCCGTGCGAAACATCAACCCGATATGCATCTCACTTGATGTCAAGCGTGGCCTGGTAACCCGTTCCCCCGTCATGATCAATCGCGATCTGCGTGAATTCCCCTGCCAGAGCGTGGCCTTTCAGCCAGCCGTGCATGACGACGCCGAGGATGACGGCTTTTGAACCAGTATAGGCGCCGGTTTGTAGTACCTGGACGAGCGCGGACAAGGAATGTGTCGGGCCATTGAGGTGGTAAAAAGCCACGCTCTCAGTGACGCCCGTGCCGGCGTCGGTGCTCATTTTGAAAACCTCCCCGGCAAAGGTGCCCGTGCCGACATCCCCGCCGGCTACGCCCGCCATGTTGGCGATGAGGCCCGGCTGATTGGGGAAGGCGGTCACCCATTTCGTGAAGGTGGCCTGTCCGGCGGAAGGCGGCGGAGCGGCGCTCTTAATGGCGAGCGTGCCCTGGTAACCTTCTATGTGTGAGTTACCGGATGAAAATTCATTCTCCCGCCGCTAACGGCATATTTCCACAGACGCTGGCGATAGGCCTCGATATCCGTGTTGTAATACATGTTCAGCCAGAACGGGCTATTCCATTTCTTGCTCAGCGCCGTTCCCACGCAAAAGGGAATCTCCTCGTCGGTCTGCGCCAGGTCCCGTTTGACCGCCCACCAATCCAAGCCGCGGCGCTGGTACTCCCCCTTGATTATCGGGGTCGGATATCCAGGTGGGATGCGTGCCCACCAAGGCAGCCGGGCCCAGCCACTTCTTCACCAGGCTATAAAAGGCGCCTTCGACCGAAGCATTCTGCTGGCGCACCAATTCCAGGAGATAATTGATGGCCAACTGCCGCTCCACCTCACGCCCCTGCTCCCCCACCCGCATCAGCAGAAAATCAGCCAATAGATCGATCTTCTCTTTATAGCCTCCGGGTTTGAAATCGGCCTCGCCCCAAAACCAGCAAGCTACTTCCGGCGGAAACTCGGCGGGCAGCCGGAATGAGTCAGACGAGGTGGTCCCGGCTGAGGCCACGGTCGCACCCGCCAGGGCCCACGTTAAGAACAGCCGATGACTCGATACTTTCATAATCCAACACTGACTTGCGCCAAAGTCCCCAGGATGTAAAGCGATAAGACTAGCGTCGCCTTGGCCCCCAGGGCTGCTCTAGAGTCCGGCCAGTTGCGGGAAGATCTTGTTCTGCCGCCCTGAAATCCGCAGGCCGAAGGCCGAAGACCGAACCGCGCTCGGCCTCGGGTTTCGGGCTTCGGATTTCGGCCTTCGGGCTTCGGGCTTCGGACTTCCAAGTCTTCGGTCATCGGGTCTCGGGCTTGGAATGGCCCGGGCCGGCTTCCGAGCAGCCCTGCCCTGGCACCTCAATCGTTATACACGACCGTCCAGGTGGGCCCGTGCTGAAAGTCCGGTTTGTTCAGGGTAGCCTTGAGATATTGCAGATGGCCATCAACAAAGAGCAGGTTCGCCCACCCCAATTCCTTCCGGTTGTGCCAGTAGCTGTAGGTCATCGGAGCCGGCCAGGCCCCGTACCAGTTGAAGCCGTAAACATCGAACGGATCGTCATTGGCCAGCACCACCCGGGTCGGATTCCTGACTTGGGTTAGCTTCTTGTTCCAGAGCCCCTTCCGCCCCTCATTATTCAACGCCCCGCTATTGTAGCGATAGCTGATGCCCCACTGGTCGAACACCGTGGGAAACCGGTCCCATTCCCACCGGCCTTTCTTGGAACCGGTATCGCTCGGACACCGAAACACCGGAAACACGCCTCCATTGTCATTGGTGTTGGACATCTGCTTGGCGGTGACATACGGGTTGAGCGGACGATCCGTGAAGTTGAAGTCCCACGCCATGCCGCGCTTGCCGGCCCAACGATGATACGTCTCCACCGCGCCCCCGTCCGGATCCCCGGGCATACCCGCCATTTCCAGCGTGATGAATTTCTGAGCATAGTCATCCAGGTAAAGAGCATCAGCCAGGAACAGTTGCCGCAGGTTGCTGGTGCAGCCCGTGCGCTTGGCCTTTTCTTTGGCCCCGCTGAGGGCCGGCAACAAGAGACTGGCCAGAATCGCAATGATGGCGATGACCACCAACAATTCGATCAGGGTGAAGCCTGAATCCAGCGAGCTGATAAGACAGCGCTTCCCGGCGCGCCCACTTGGCCTCGACGCTGCACGGGCGGTGGAGAATGGATTTTCGCTCTCAGCCATTGCATCTCCTTGTTGCCAGACTGAGGCGAGGGCCGCAATAACCATTTTCTTATCAGTTGAAGCGAAGCCACACGAATGGCTCAGCGATTAGCCTGCCGGGCTTGTTCCTGCGCCTGCCTTTGGTGCAGCACGGCGGTCAAGGTGTGGGCCAGTTTGGACCGATGCTCCGGGGAAAACATAACCTGCATGTGGTCGCCCGCAACCGGATGAAAAGTAACTCCCCCGCGGACCAGGTATCGCCAATACCAGCGCCATTGGTTAACGGCTTTCTCGTCAACGAACAACGCATCGGCTGGGCCCGGATAAGGTCGAAATTGATAGGCGGAAGCGACGGCCTGGTAGTAATCGCTAAACCCAGTGACTTTAGGATTCTCGCCGCTTGGTTTAGGAACCGTGGTTAGCGGAGCCGGTTTCGCGCGGTTGCTATTGATCCAATACATGAGGGCTTTCCACCGGCCCTTCAGGTAATCAAGTTTCTCGTGGCAAGGGATCTGCCACAGCCGCCTAAAATGGAACCGGCCACGAGAAACCATTGTCCATCCGTACAGAAACCACGGAACCTGTCCGCTGGGATAGGTGTCAATCAGGGCCAGCAGCGCGACTCGACGGCCCCGGTGTTGCAGTTGCCGGGCTATTTCGTAGGCGATCTTTCCCCCCAGAGAATAGCCCGCCAGGTAAAAGGCCCCCTCCGGCTGAAAAGAAACGAGCTCATTAACGTAGTGCGCGGCCATGGCTTCAACGGTAATGTGCCGGGCTGACTTGCCATCCAACCCCGCGGCCTGAATACCGTAGCTCGGTTGCTCGGCCGGCAGCAACCTGGCTAACTCCCAATACATATAGACATTCCCACCCCAGCCATGCACAAAAAACAACGCCGGCTGGGAACCGTTTGGCTGTAACGGAACCAGCGCGCTCCACGGGGGTGCCCAGTTCTCATCCGTGAGTCTTTGCGCCAGCAACTCAATGGTGGGTGACTGAAACAAGGTCGCAACGGCCAGCTTGCAGCCTAGCAATGCCTCAATCTCCATTGCCAGCCGCACCGCCAGCAAAGAGTGTCCGCCCAGCGCAAAGAAATTATCTTGCCGGCCAATAGCCTCATGCTGGAACAGCCGTCGCCAGATGCGAATTAATTCCAGCTCCAGCAGATTAATGGGTCCGCTCTCTTCGCTGGTTGTCTGGCGGGGCGCTGCCTCCAGAGCAAGCAGCGCCCTCTGGTCCAACTTGCCATTCGGGGTTACAGGTAGTGCGGGAGTCGTGATAAAGCGCGCGGGAATCATATAAGCCGGCAGCCTTGCTTCGAGCCACGGTCTCAGTGCTTTGACTGAGAGCGCCTCCTGGTCACGGCTGACGATAAAAGCCAACAAAACCTTGTCGCTTGGGCCGTGTCCCTGCGCCACCACGGCACACGACTCAATTGCGGGATGTCCGCCCAGCACCGCCTCGATCTCGCCCAACTCAACGCGAAAGCCGCGAATCTTCACCTGGTTGTCCTGGCGCCCCACGAAGACGACCTCCCCGTTCGGCAGATAGCGCCCCAAGTCCCCAGTGCGGTAAAGCCGATCCGCTTCCAATGCGGTCGCCGGGTTGGCGATGAATTTTTCGCGTGTCAGGGCTTCGTCGCGCCAATAGCCCTGGGCCAGATAGCCCGTCCGCACCCCAATTTCCCCCATTTCCCCAACGCCAGCGAGTTTGCCGGCACGGTTCAGCACCAGTAGTTGGACGCCGTCAATGCCCTGCCCAATGGGGATCGCCTCGGCCGGGTCTTCGGCACCGGCTTCGGGCGCGGAGGATGGCGTCCCGGCCTCCGCGACAACATGGAAGGCCATGGCTTGCGGAGTCTCGGTGGCACCATAGAAATTGACCAGCCTGGCGTTGGGCGCTTGCGTCTTCAGATCGCGCACCAGGCCGCCCTTCAGCACATCGCCGACCACGAAGATCCGGCGCAAAGCCGGCAGTTCTGTGGCGGCGCTGGCGGTCATGAGTTGGACCAGCACGGGCGTTACATGTGCGACCGTGATACCTGACCGGGCCATCCAATCGGCTACGGAACCGTTCTCGACCTGGTCCTCCGGTGGCAGGCACAGCGTCGCCCCCACCGCCAACGGAGTGAACACGTCACGCAGCAGAGGATCGTGTGCCAACCCTGAGAGCACGCTGAACCGGTCTCGTTCCGTCAAATCAAAGGCCTGCGTGTGCCAGGAGACGAAATGCGCCAGTGGCTGGTGAGTGCCGACGACGCCGTTCGGAAGCCCGGTCGAGCCGGAGGTGAATGCGACATAAGCCAGATCGTCAGGCCCCGTGGAACGTGGGTGGCCTTCTCCCTGCCTGGCGGCGTCAATAGACGGCCTGTCTTCGCTTTCCTTCTTCCAGCGGAGGTGAAATGGACGCGGCGGAATCCGCTGCCGCGACGGGTCCACCTGAGGCATCGAACGGTCCAGAAACTCACGCAATTCCGGCGGCAGGAGCGCCGCATCTTCCATGCTGATCCAGGCTTGTGGTTGCAGCGTGCGCCAGCGCTGCAGCAAAGCCTGCGCGGGATAGCGCGCGTCCAGAATGCAGAACGCCCCGCCGGCCTGCCACACGCCGAGCAGCGCGCTCACCAGAGCCGCGCGGCGCCGCGCGTAGATGATCACCACGGAACCGCGCGGCAGACCGCCGGAAATCAAACTCTCCGCCAATTGGTTGCTGCTCAACTCCAGTTCCCCGTAGGTCCAGGGTTCACCCTCGCCTTCGATGGCCACGCGTTCCGGGTGGCGGGCGGCTCGCTCCCGGAATCGGTCCACCAGGCTTCCCGCCCAATGTGTTGGCAAGGGCAGCGCGGGGTCTGGCAGCCGGGCGCGCGCGGCGGGCGTGACCAGGGAGTAGCTCTGGACCTGGCGCTCGGGGGCGATCACAATCTGCTGGAGCAGAAACTCGAACTGGCGAGCCATCTCCGCCATCCGCTCGGCGCTGAAGAGGGTGCGGGCATAGACAAACTCCAGCTCTAACCAGCCCTCCACTTCCTCGAAATAGAGGGTGAGGTCGAACTTCGACTCGGCCACCGTTGGCATTATCCTTTCCACCTTGAGCCCCGCAAAGACGCCGGGCGTTCGCCGGTACGACAAGTGGTTGATGAGCACTTGGAACACGGGAGTCTGGCTCAAGTCGCGTTCCGGTTGCAGTTCCGCCACGACTTGTTGAAACGGCACATCCTGGTTCTCGGCGGCGCGGAGAAATGTTTCCCGGCACCGCTCCAGCACTCCCAGGAAAGTCGGTTCTCCAGCAAGGTCCGCCCGTAATGGCAGCGAACTCATGAAGAATCCCGTCACTCCCGCCATCTCGACCAGCCGACGGCCGGCCACCGGCGTGCCCACCACAAAATCTTCCTGGCCCGAGAGCCGTTGCAGCAGCACCTCGAACGCGCTCAACATCACCAGGAAAAGAGTGGCCTGGTGCCTGTGCGCCAGCCGCTTCAGGTCTTGCGTCAGAACTTGTTCGAGCACGACGGTTTGCACCGCGCCTGGTTGGGTCTGTCTCGCCCGCCGCGGCCAGTCGGTCGGCAGTTCCAACCGGGGTGGAATGCCAGCCAGGTGTTGCTTCCAAAAGTCCAATTGGCGAACCAGCTCGCCGTTTTGCAATTGCTTCTGCTGCCAGCACACGTAGTCGGCGAACTGCACCGGCAGCGGGGTCCAATCCGGCTCCTGGCCCTGGAGGACACACCCGTAACATTGCGCCAAGTCACGCTGCATCACCTCCAGCGACCAGCCGTCGGAGGCGATGTGATGCACCGCGAGCGCCAGAATATGGTCGTCAGGCCCCAGGCCGACCAGTCCGGCGCGGAACACCGGTCCCCGCGCCAGATCGAAGGGGCGGCGCAAGAAGTGTTCCGCTTGCCTCAGCCCTTCTGTCTCCCGTGCCGGACCGGCGGCTTCCAGGGCAATCAACTCTAATGGAATCTCCGTCGCCGGGAGGATCCGAAGCCGCGGTTGGTTGTCTTCCATGGGGAAGACCGTGCGCAAGGATTCGTGGCGGCGCGCCAACTCAGTCAGGCTGCGTTTCAAGGCCGGAATGCTCAAGGGCCCCTTCACCCGCAGCAGCCGCGGCAGGATGTAAAACGCCGATTCCGGCTCCAGTTGATCCAGGAACCAGAGTTGCACCTGGCCCGGCGAGAGGGGAAGGGAGCTGTCTCGCGGCACCCGCTCAATGGCAAACGCAGCCTGTTCCAGCCTCCTCCTTACGCCCTGTGTCTCCAACTGCGTCGCGATCCCCTCGATCGTGGGATGGTCAAACACCCAGCGCAAGGGGGCCTCCCGGCCAAGCCGGCGCTGGATTTGCGAGCAGATGACAACCGCCAGCAATGAGTGGCCCCCCAGTTCAAAGAAGTTGTCCTGCACCCCCACCCGCTCTCGCCGCAGCACCGCCTGCCAAATCTCCGCGAGTTCTTGCTCCTGTTCGTTGCGCGGGGCCACATAGTCAGTGCCTGTAGCCACCGTCTCTCCGTCCATCTCCTCCAAGGCCTTTCGGTCCACCTTGCCATTCGGTGTCAAGGGCAGAGCCGGGACCGCCACAAATCGCGATGGAATCATGTAGTCGGGGAGTTTACCCCCAAGCCATTGCCGCAGTGATTTGAGTGATAACTCCGCTTGGTCCCGGCCAACCACAAAAGCCGCCAACACCTTATCTCCGCCGCCATGGTCTTGTGCCAGCACCGCACAAGAGGCCACTGCGGGATGCCTACTCAGCACGGCCTCAACCTCACCCAACTCGATGCGATGCCCCCTTATCTTGGCCTGATGATCGCTCCGGCCAAGATACTCGATGTCGCCATCCGGCAGCCAACGGGCGAGGTCTCCGGTCTTGTAGAGCCGCGCTCCGGGCTGGCCGTTGAATGGGTTAGGGATGAATTTCTCGATCGTCAATTCCGGGCGGTTAAGATATCCACGTCCAACGCCAACGCCACCAATGTGCAACTCTCCAGCCACCCCCACCGGCACAGGCTGCAGTTCTTCATCCAATATATAGATTTGCGTATTTGCAATGGGTCGGCCAATTGGCACGACGCAAAGGCCGCTGTTTGGCTTGCAGGTCCAGTGCGTCACATCCACCGCTGCTTCCGTCGGCCCATAAAGATTGTGCAGCGTCACCCCCGGCATCCGATCGCAAAAGGCTGCTTGCAAATCCCATGTCAGCGCTTCGCCGCTGCAAAAAACCCGCCGGAGGGGAGAACAGGCTTTAACTTCCGCGTCCTGAAGAAAATGTCTCATCATGGCAGGCACAAAGTGCATGATTGTGATTTGCTGGCTGATGATGAGTCGAATGAGGTATTGGCTGTCACGATGCCCATCAGGCTGCGCGATGACGAGACGAGCACCTGCCAGCAGCGGCCAGAAGAACTCCCACACCGATACGTCGAAGCTGAAGGGAGTTTTCTGCATCACTCGGTCCGTCTCCGTCAACGGATACGCTTCTTGCATCCAAAGCACCCGGTTGCATATCCCGCGATGTATGTTCATTGCGCCCTTGGGCCTGCCTGTCGAACCAGATGTGTATATTACATAAGCTAGATTCTCAGCCGTGACGATGGCTTCCAGCGCGTCCTGGCTTTCGCGTTCAATGATCTCCCAATCGCTGTCCAGGCAAATGACCTTCGCCGGAGTAGGCGGCAGTCTTTCCCGAAACCTCCCTTGCGTGAGGATCACGGATGCGTTTGCATCCGCCAGCATGAAGGCGAGCCGATCTTTAGGGTAGCCCGGTTCCAGCGGCACATAAGCCCCTCCGGCTTTCAGGATGCCGAGCAACCCAACCATCATTTCCAGTGAGCGCTCGACGCAGAGGCCGACGAGGACGTCTGGTCCCACGCCCAGACTTCGCAAATGATGTGCGAGTTGGTTCGCCCGGGCGTTCAGTTCCCGATAGGTCAGCGAGTCCTTTTCAAACACCACCGCCACCGCATCAGGGGTGCGCTCCACCTGTTCCTCGAACAACTGGTGAACGCATTTGTCCCGCGGGTAATCCCGTTCCGTCCGGTTCCATTCTACTAAAATTTGATGGCGCTCTGCGGCAGTCATGAGTTGCAAAAGTATCTTGCGGCGGGTCAACCAGAAATCAAGCTTGGTTCTCTAAATGCATTTGCGGGTATGCGACGGTTCCGGCAGTTGGCCACGTGCGTGTTACAAAGCGATTTCGCGAGCCTCGTCGAAGATCCCTGTAATAGCCGTGAAAAGGCACAAGCAGCGCAAAACATAATGCTCCCCTGCCCTGCCATAGTCGAGATTGCTCGCCGCCGGCGAAGAAACATCGCGGCTTCCCGTTTCCCCATTGCCCCATTCCCCTCCATTCGGATTTGTTTCGGATTTCGAGCTTCGGATTTCGGATTTCCGCCTCCGCCGGGCTGCGCTCTTCGCGTCTCGGAGGTTAAGTTCCCCGCCCGAGATTGCTCGCAGCTTGCGAAGAAACGTCGCGGCTTCCCGTTTGCCCATGGCCCCATTCTTGGCAATTCGGATTTGTTTCGGATTTCGGATTTCCACCTCCGCCGGGCTGCGCCCGAGTCGGGCGCGCTGCGGAACATCTAGCCCGGCAGAGTCACGGGTGTGTGCCGCTGTTGGTAAAGAAGTCATAGCCCTTGATGAACTTCACGTGGCCGTCGGACAACAGCATATTGCAGCCCTTGCCATGGCGCTGGTAGTCGTCCCAAATCCCGTCCCGGTTCCTGTCTTCGTAGTGAGCCGCCCACTCGTCCATCGTGAAGATCTTGGCGATGGAATCGAAGCGGCTGTCGCCGGGAACCGGGAGAATGGGAACGCTGTCCAGGCGGATGCGCTTGGTCGGATCAAGAAACAAGGGGGCATTCATCATGTAGCTCGCGCCTCGGTCGCGCCCTGGATAGGGGTCGCTGGGACAATAATAGCAGGCCACATTACGGATATACGAGTAGATGGGGCCGCCGTCATGTGGGAGTTCCAGCTTCTCGGTGGTCTTGGGTCGCGGCGCATCCCGCCACTCGTTTGGCATAAACCCGCCGTGGTCGTCCGCGTACAGGCGGTAGGCCAGCCCAAACTGCTTCAGGTTGTTCGAGCACTGGATGCGTCTGGCGCGTTCCCGGGCCCGGGCAAGCGCTGGCAGCAGCATCGCCGCGAGAATGGCGATGATCGCGATCACGACCAGCAATTCGATCAGCGTGAAGCCTTCCTCACAAGCCGAACCCGTGGATCGAGCCCACTGGCCATGGGGGTGATCACTCCACTTGCAGGCCGCACAGCGAGCTGTCCCGCACTTGCTGTCAGGTTGCCTCTTCATATTGCCGCGATGATCTCAGTGTGCAGGGCAGCTGGTCAACGACGATCAGTTTTCCTCCGCCACTGAGCGGGGCGGAATCCCGTTGGGATTCTCGGGAATTCCCGAGAGGAATGGGCTCAATTCCCAGCGGCATTGGACCAGAATGTCGGCGCTCCGCCGGGTTCCCAACGAGTCGTGAATGCGCCCCCGCCTGCCCCGCATTCTTTATCAAGAAAACTCTTGCTTAATCGGTTAGTTGTGATTATAAAGCGGCAAAGCAAAAGGTGAAACCTATATGAAGCACATAGAAGTAACGTCGCTCAAGCCCCTCCACCACAGGCAGAAGCTCGCTGCGTCTCCGCAGCCTGGTTTATTGTCGTCTGGCATTGGCTGCCTGCGCCGTGTCAGGATGGTTGGTCTGCTGCTCGCGGCCATGCTCTTGGCAGGCCTGAACCCACCGCAGGCAATCGCCCAGGTTTACTTGACCTCGACGTCCCATAACATGAACTATGGGTATTTCGGTGTCTTGGATGTCAAAACCAGAACCTTCAATGTTATCGAGGAATACGCCGGCAACTATTCTGCCCTCGCGGTGCATGGCGGGCAGATCTATGCCGCTTCGGGAGGCACGCTTTACGAACTTGGCGCACACGGACTTCCAACCCCTTACGGGAAGGTGGAGGCCGCGATAACCGGCGCAACGTTCGACTCCCAAGGCAAGTTTTACGCCACGGACAGAGTCACCAGCAATTTCGGCACGATTTCGGACCCGCCAACGAAGTTCACGCCCATCGGCCAGATCATCGCGACGCCCAGCTTCAATTTCTATGGCTCGCTCGCTTTCCACGACGGCGCGTTTTACCACACGAGGGACGCAGTCCGATCAGGTACTGCCGTCTTGATGAGGATTGATCCTGCCACCGGCGCGGGGACGCAGTTGGGTCCGGTGAACGATGCCTTTTCGCAAATGGAGATCTTTTCCTACGAAGGTCGCCTTTTGGGAATCTCCAGCCTTCCAGCGACCTTTGCCCACCTTTACGAGATCAACACGGAAACCAGTGGGGTTACAGACCTTGGTAAGATCACCGGAGCGCTAATGCCCGACTCCCGCCTTGGAGGATTCACAGGCGCGGTGAGCGTGCCCGAGCCATCGTTGGCTGGGTGGAGGACTGTCTCGCTCCACCCGACGGACGCGAAGTATGTGGCATCCACAGCCTATTGCGTCTCGGGCGGCCAGGTTGGCGGGGCGGCGTTTATTGCTGCTGGTGTTGACCCAGCGTTCCGCGCTGCCCTTTGGAACAGCCCCGCGAGTGCCGGTTTTGTGAGCCTCGCTGATATACCCAGCGATGTTCGGGGTGTCTCCGGCGGCATCCAGGCCGGAGACTTCGCCGGCTTTGGGGCCTTTTGGAAAGGAACCACGAACTGGTACTTTGTCGAACCGGGAGCGGATGCGATGGCAAGGCATCTCTGGGGGATTTCCGGCAGTTGGGCGGCTGGTCAAAACACTACCTACAGCAACCCCGGACAAAGCCACCCGATGCTCTGGCAGCTCATGGATACTAACTCCCTGCCGGGCATTGACCTGCTGCCCGAGTCGGCGGGCGCCGGCTGCATTTTCGCCATCACGGGCGCTTCGGGCGGCAACCCCGGCCGCCAGGCCGGCGCGGCGGCCGGGGGCGACGTCTGGACCGCTGCCTATTGGCAGGGCACGGCCGCGAGCTACGTGGACCTCCACCCCAACCAGGTGTCCAATTGGGTTACGTCCATAGCCAGTGCGATTTATGGCGGCCAGCAGGGGGGATGGGTCGAGGATGACAGCAGGAACCGCCATGCCGCGCTTTGGCAGGGCACGGCGACCAGCTTCCAGGACCTCCACCCCAGCGCCAGCGTCGTCCCCGAAGATTACGATTCCTTCATTCAAGGCATGACGGATGGCATCCAGGTCGGTTACGTAACGTCTCCCAACGGCAGAATATTTCAGGCCGCCCTCTGGGAAGGGACCGCCAACTCGTTCCTCAACCTCGACACGCTGCTCCCCGCAGGCTACAGCGGTTCTCAGGCCTATGCGGCGGAATGGTTCAATGGCGAGCTTTGGGTCGTGGGCTGGGCAGAGAATACCGATCTGAACCGCGACGAAGCCATGATCTGGATTTACTCCGCCGAGGCCCCAAGGCTCGCCATCTCCCGCTC
>SESF01009144.1_pt1 | contig 13404 bp, 5 predicted proteins | sample 3171521 | NCBI WGS metagenome assembly SESF01 (sample SAMN10866945, study PRJNA518727) | freshwater metagenome | biome: subpolar coniferous forest; feature: holomictic lake; material: water; isolation source: holomictic Lake 227, 6 m and 8 m depth | place: Canada: near Kenora, Ontario | collected...
TTCAGGACCCATGTCGCGGGCACTCGTCTGCATGGGATTGAGGACGTCGTAACCCACCTCGATGAGGTCCGGGATCAGCTCGTGTATCGAACCGCAGGAATGGAGGAAAGTCTTCATAGTACTGTGCTTTTTCACGTAGCCCACGAGTTCCGCATGGCGGCTCTTGAACAGTCTCCGATAGATTTCAGGCGACATGAAGGGTCCGCCCTCGTGGCCGAGGTCATCGCCGAAACGGAGGATGTCAACGATGTCGCCCACTGACTCGCAGACCTTTGCCAGCGTTGCCATGTGCGATTCCATGAGGGCGTCGAGGAGGCGGGCCGCGTTCTCCTCGTCGGAGTAGATGTCCATGAGGAAGTTGTCCAGGCGGCGGATGAAGGTGCCCCACTCAAATAGGTTGCAGCCGACGACGATCATCAATGCACGGTCGGTCTTCGCGCGGAGGGCAAGGGTCCGATCCCGGAGCTGCTTCCAGAAGTCGGGTTCGGAGGCATGATCCCAGGGTGAGTGGACGAGGGCCGACCACAGGACCTTGCCCATGGCCTTCGGCAGGCCCGAGTAGTCCGCGGGGTAGCCGTCTTCCCAGGGGAAGCAGCGCTCGTCGTAGAAGGTGGCCCCGAAGGGCCGCTGCGCTATCAGGGTGCCTTCGGCATCGTAGACGAAGAAATCGTCACCCTTCCGCACAGGCTTGAACCAGGAAGGATAGAGGTAGGTCGATCCCTCGGGCATGGCCATCGGCGTCCAGTCGCTGGGCCTGTCGTTCCAGGCCCGGCCGATGTCTATGGCATCTACGCCGAAGCGGTCGAGCATCCAGTCATCGGGTTGGGCCAGCTCCTGCACGACATCGTAAACCTTCGGCCTCGCATCAGGCTGGCCGAGGAGTTTCGCGACACCGGAATAGGCGATGGCCGAGATGCCCGAGCTCGGGTTCGAGCCCAGGTCAACCGGAACCTGGTCAGGTTGCCGGTGCTCGATGGCGGCTATCACCCGCTCCCTTGAAGTCATCGCACCGTACCGAGGGAGGGAATGTCATGCTTCCCGAGTTGGAGTGGATACTTCCCGTACTTTCTGAGGAGGTCGAGCACAAACTCGTAGCGCTCGGCCGACACGTTGCTCGGCACCGAGTGGTCGGACTGGGGCAGGTAGCCTCCACCCTTGGCCGCGTTGAGCCGCCTGAGCACGAGCTCCTCGAGCTCGGGCAGGGGCGCGTTGGCCCAGGTGATGGCGTCGATGTTGCCGCAAAAGCCCATCGTATGCCCGTAGCGCTCGCGGATCTCCACTACGTCGAGTCCCGACTTGGACTCGAGGGGATTGTAGGCGTCGAGGCCCATCTCGACAAAATCGGGAAAGATCTCGCTCGCGTTGCCGCAACCGTGGTAGATGACCGGCAGGCCGTTCTCGTGGCAGATCGCGATCAATTCCCTGGTAATTGGCTTGAAGTGCTCGCGCCACATGTCAGGGGAGAAGAGCATCCCGTTGCGGTAGGCCACATCGCCCCAGAGAACCATGCCGTCGAGCATGCCCTCTCCCGCCTTGATCTGCGCACGGAGGTAGCTGGTCAGGAAACTCCCGATCCGTTTGACGAAGGCGCCGAACTCATCGGGATAGAGGGCGATCCACAGGAGGACATTCTCCGAGCCTATGATGCGCCAGACATACTCATGGGCCTCGCAGATCGAACCAAAGACGGGGAAGTCGGCGTAGTAGGACTTCACACGGTCGATCCAGGCTGGCAGGTTCCGGCTGATCACGTCGCCGACTCCGTTGAGCTGGTCGTCGCCAGCCTGCGAGAAACGGCGCTGGTCATCGGGATCGTCAAACTTGAAGGCGGCCATCTTCTCAAGGTCGTCAGTGTCGAAGTGCTCGAAATAGGGCATCTGGGTGCCGAGTTTCTTGCGTATGGTAGCCTCGAAGCCAGTCTTCAGTATGACGTCATCCTCGGTTTCCTTGATGACGGTGAAAGGCTTGATGTGCGGATCCATGTTAGGCGTGATGCAGATCCAGTCGAGGTCGTAATACCTGTAGATATCCGTGTCGGGAGGAAGGTTCTTCTCCTTCTTCCAGCGGTTGACGAAGGTCGTCCAGTAGAAATCCGAGATCGGAATGCGGTCGGCCTCCTCGTGGCGGAGGGTCTTGCGCACCCTGTCGGACTTCGCGAGGCAATTGGCTGTACGGGTCGGTTTCGTCATAACTCCCTCAATCCTGGTGGAAAACTTCTTCCATGTCGGCCCACCACTCGCCGGCCGAGCGCGTGGGTATGGGATCCTGCATGGGCTTCATGATGGCCCACCACTCCTGCGTCTTGGGATCCTCGCCCATCTTCGCCATGTCAGAGTCGAAATTGGAGCCATGATACTCCATGTAGGCGTAAAGGACACCATCCTTGTGGTAGATCGAGTAGTTCCTGATGTTGCAGGCACTGATGGTCTTCGCTACCTCGGGCCAGATGGCAGCATGGTAGCTCTTGTAGCTTTCAAGGACTCCTGGCTTGAGGCGGATGACCTGGCCGAATCTCTTCATGTCGAGAGCCTCCCTCTGCAATGGCCGATGTTAGTCTTTGAGACTAGCACTTCCATGGAGAACGTCAACTAAAATTTTGCTAAAATTCACGATTTCCTGCCCAATACTGCTAAAGAAACAAGGCTGAGTTGCTGCAAAGAGTGAAAAAAGGGCAAAATTTGTAGTCTCCCCTGCCAGTTCTGGCTTTTCCGTACTTGCTTTACAGGATTCAGGGACGGGCCTAGAGTATCGCATGTCGTATACTACAGATCCCAATTCGCTCAGGCTCCATTCTGTCCCTGCCTGGTTTTCCGATGCCAAATTCGGGATTTTCATCCATTGGAGCCTCTCTACCATCCCCGCCTGGGCACCCACCGAAAAGGGTGACTTCCACGACGTGATCCGGAAGGAGGGTTTCGAGACATATTTCCGCTACAACCCCTACTCCGAGTGGTACCAGAATGGCCTCCGCTTCGGAGAGGGAGCGGTCTGGGAACATCACAAGGAGACCTGGGGCACGGACTATCCCTATGCGAGGTTCAAGGAGAGTTTCAACGCCGCACTTGCTGACTGGGACCCCGAAGCCTGGGCCGAAAGCTTCAAGGCTGCCGGCGCACGCTACGTCGTCCTCGTGACCAAGCACCACGACGGCTTCTGTCTCTGGCCCAGCGCAGTGCCCAACCCCCGCATGCCAGGTTTCCACGCCTCGCGCGACGTCGTAGGCGAACTCACCGAGGCAGTGCGGAAGCGCGGCATGAAGATGGGCCTCTACTATTCGGGCGCCCTCGACTGGACCTGGAGCGATGAGCCCATCCGTGCCGCTGCCGACATGCTGACAAACGGCAACCCCAGCCAGGAGTACGCTGACTACGCGGAGGCCCAGTACCGCGAACTCATCGACCGATATCGTCCCTCCATCCTCTGGAACGATATCGCCTATCCTGCTCATGGCCGCTACCTCAAGCTCCTCGCCGACTACTACGAGGCTGTGCCCGACGGACTGGTCAACGACCGCTGGATGCAGGCGAGCGACGAGTTCAGGCTCTCACTCAGGAAACCCCTCATGCGGGCGGTGGCCGATTGGGGCGCAAAGCAGATCATGCTCAAGCCCAGGCCCTCGGACCCCGGAGTCCCCTTCGACTATTCCACGATGGAGTACCACGTTTCGGACAAGATTCTGGACCGACACTGGGAATGCGTGCGGGGCATCGGCCATTCCTTCGGTTATACGGCCAACGAGCCCGAGTCCAACTTCCTGAAGGCCGCCGAGGGCGTCGGGCTCCTCGCCGACGTCATAAGCTCCAACGGCAACCTCCTCCTCAACATCGGGCCCAAGCCCGGCGGCGCCTTCCAGGGCATCCAAAAGGACTGTATCGACGGCATGGGCGCCTGGCTCGCGGCCAATGGCGAGGCCATATACAACAGCAGTCCCTGGACAAGGCCAGCTGGGCAGACCGCGGGCCTTGGCTCTCCGGGAGGCAGGCTCCGCTTTACCTGCAAGGGCGATGATCTCTTTGCCATCTTCGCCCAGACGCCTGCTGCTGGCAGCCTGACCATCCTCGACCTCACGCTGCCCGAGGGGGCGACTGTCACGGTCCTTGGCACTACTCCCGCTCTCGCCATCTCGGCCACCAAGGCGGGCCGCAACCTCGTCGTCGAGCTTCCTTCGCTCGAAGCCGGCATGCCTCTCGTGCTGAAGATCGCCGGGGGGAACGTGAAGGGCAAGGACGGCCTTCCGACCAAGCTTGCGCAGCCCCTGGGCCAACTCAAACGGCCCAAGAGCGATAAGCCCCTCGTGTCCGCAAAGATCATCGGCGCCGTGGTCGTCATCGCCATCCTGGTCCCCCTCCTTTCCATGACTGGCTTCAACCCCGCGACCTCGCTTTCCCTGCCCTGGTCCCTCGCCTATGCTGCGATGGTCATACTCTCCTTCGGCGTACTTCTCACCGTCGATACCGCTTCCCAGGTGAGGAAGGAGATGATGCGCGGCGACATCGCCCCGGAAACCCGGAGCGCGCCGGGAGCCACGGAAAAGACAGCGACAGGCAGCCCCTGGCGTCACGTCCTCCCCAGCGCCATCCCCGCATCGCTTGTCTCCACTGCGGTCGTCATCGGCTTCGTCCTCATGCTTTCCGCAGTCGGTGTCAGCGTTTCGCCCCTCGCCCTCAGCCTCATCCTGATTGCCGGCCTTTCCTTGCCGGTAGCCTTCACGCTCAGGCGCAGCCTCCCCGCTGTCGTCGCGGAAAACGAGAGCTTCCTCGCGCGGCCCGCGACTGCCAGGCCTGTCCTGGGGCCCTGGTACTTCGTCGCCGAGCACCTCGTCCCGCGCCTGGTCCTCATGACCGCCATCAACCTCGTGCTGGGCCTCATGATCGCCGCAGGGTATGCTGCGGCAGGGCCGACCATCACGGCCTCCCGCGCCCAGCAGGACTGGGGAACCACCTTCCTGATACTGATCGTGTGCTGCTTCAGCGCGGCGGGAGACTGGACGGTCGGCGACCTCTGGTCAGGCCGACGCCCGACGACGACGCGGAAACCCTGGCTCAACGGACTCCTGCTTTTCATCCTCCTCATGGTGATTTCCTACGCCGCAGGCTTCGTGTACCAGCTCTACCTCGACGCCTCGGGGCTCACTGCCCTGTCGCCCTGGACAGCACTGCTGCACAAGATGGTCGGCGTAGGGGTTTCCACCATCCTGGGACTTGTCATGGGTATCGCGTGGACGGTGCCGCGGACTTCTCAGAAAGTAAAAGCGAGGAGGGAGTTCGGGCTCTGAGGCGCGGGGTCGGAAGCGGGCGGCGGGCGGCGGCGCCACCACCCTGAAGCGGTCACTGGAGCAACTCCAGGGTCCTGCCTGCGAAGTAGAGCGGCAGGGATATCAGTTCGCTGGTAGCCTCGCCGAACTGGAGGGTCTGGATGGAGGGCTGCCGCTCTCTCCATAGTACCCCCCTATTTTCACGCAAGTCGTGACATTATAGGGGGGTATTTTTACATATCGCAAGGCCCTACTGGACGAGGGCCTTCTTCGCCTTCCGCTTCTTGAGCATGGCAGCAAGGCGGTCTGACTGGAGCATGAAGGTCTCGAGGCGTGCGACGATGATCTGAGAAAAGGGATTACCGTCACACTCGACGGAGAGGAAGGGCAGGACGTCCATCTCGGTCTTCAGGTCCGAGAGGTCGACGGGATGGCCAGCGAGGGCGGCCGCCTTCTCCTTGCCGATGACGGTCATTTCCTGGACGGCGACCGCCTCGGTCATGCGCGAGTTCATGCAGCCGAAGGGTCCGACCGATATCACGCCGCAGTACTTGTCCACCAGGCCACGGAGGGCCGCGCCGGAGGAGAGTCCCGGTTCGCCGGTGAGCTCGAGGGGGAAGAAGTGCAGGGAATGCGCCAGGTAGTCTTTTATCGCAATGAGGTCATATTCGTAGAGGCCGGTCTTCGCGAACATGCGCTTGACCTTGCGTTCGTACCAGTCTTCCACGAGGACGGTCAGCGAGAGTTCGAGCTTGCCCGAGAAGCTGAGGCGGGAAGAATACATTCCCGTCTCGCGGAGGACGTCGGTATAGCGGAGCCATTCGGATACCGGGGCGTCGAGCATGACGAAGTTGCGCGCGGCGAGCATCTCGGGAATGCCCATGAGGGCGAAGTGGTCGCGACGCACGAAGATCTCGCCAATTATGGAGATGTACTTGGCGTCCTCGATCGGCACCCTGAGCTTGACAGCCTTGAAGGCCTTCTGGCTCTTCCTGAGCTGCCCGAAGAGCTTTCTCGACTTGCCTTCACGCATGGCAGCCATGAGTTTGCGTCGTTCCTCCTCGAAGACTGCCATGCCCGCCTCGCGATCGACAGCGAGGGCCTTGATGGCATTCCGCACATCGTCGAGGACGTCGGACACAAAAAGGGAGCGGAGCATCCTGAGGCGGAACTTGAGTCCGAGACCCGAATAGCCGTCGTCATTGGAAAGCCGGAGTTGGGCGACGTTGACGAGAGTGCGGTTTTCGATCAGCGCATCGATGAGGATGGCATACTGGCCGACGCGGCAACAGCCACCGGCGCCAACCATAAGTATGGCGAGCCTTTCATCGCCTTCCTTCCGGTGCTTGAGGTACTTGAGGATCTCACCAAGTATGTTGATGATCGGGAGGCCTTCCTTGCTCGTCGTCACGGAACGGCCAAGATCGAGGGCCTCACGGTCACAGACAGGCAGGGCCTCGGCGTGCCAGCCAAGGGAGCAGAGCACTTCTGCGGAGGTTTCGGCGAAGAGATCGCCCATCGAGGGGATGACTACCTTGACCCTGGGATCGGTCATCGCGAACTCCTGGCCGGATGAGTCGGCAAAGACCACCTTCCCCAGCTCGCCCACCCGCAGTGTCGAAGCCTTCCAGCCCTCTGGCTTCGGGATGGGCTGACGCTTGACCCTGAGGTAGTTGCGTACGACATCCATGAAGGCCTCGATGCGCGTGTTCACGCCCGCGTCGGCAGTGTGCGAGTCCACCTCGATGGTGAGTGAGGGCTTCTGGCCCATGAGGTCGCGGAAGTGGGCCACCATCATGGAATCGATGGCGCAGAGGAAATTGGTCTGGTAGGTCGCGAAGAGCTGGGGATGGCGCTGGACGATGCGTCCCGCCTTGATGATGCGCTGCCCCATTTCCCAATAGGTATTACGGTAATTATCCTCTTTCTCGTACTCAAGGAAATCGAAGGGTATGAGCTCGATGCCCCGCGAGGCGAACTTCGAGGGCACGCCCTTGTTGGCCTCGTCGGCAAAGGCCGAGTAGGGGTGTCCGAAGAAAACCACCGCGATCCGCGTGGGATCACGCTCAATTTCAGCCAGGATGCGTCTGCCCTCGGCCTTCGTCGCAGCGATGAAGGCGAGCTGCTTTGCGACCGCCACCTCGTGGGCACGCAGCGCATCTTCGGCCTTGAAGCCCATGCCTACGGCCATCTCGACCCACTTCTCCTGCTCGGCCCCATAGCCTTCCATCAGGTTGATGATGGGCGCCAAAAGAATGGGCGCATTGGGCCTATCCTTCAGGAAGGTGGCCTTCTGGTACCAGGGTTCGCCCTGGAGGAACATGCAGGTGGTCTGGAACTCGAGGCGGTACTCTTCCTGCTCCGAGACGTGGATGTCCTTGAGATGGGGCATGAAGATGAAGTCGGGTTTGTGGTTCTCGAGAAGGTCCTCGAACATGCCGAGGGCGATCTGTCCCGCGAGGCAGAAGCTCGTCATGCCCTTGTCAATGCCTGATTGCCTGACTTCCGTAGGCAGGACCACCTTGCATCCAAGCTCGTCGAAGAAGGTAAAGTAGAGCGGGAAGAGGAAGTGGGTGTGGAAACTCCGATTGATGCCAACGACCTTGGCCTCGGCGGGCAGTTCGCGTCGGGGCCTGGCAAAGTCCTCGAAGAGCATGCGCTTGCGCGTCTCGATGTGGTTGAGCTTCGTGACGTCATAATTGAGCTTGTGTATTTGATTGTAGTACTTGTTGCAGGCTCCACCGAAGGGGTACTTCTTGCCCTTGATCTCGATGATGGCGACCTCGCACTTCCTGTCGCAGTGCTCGCTGGTGCCCGGGCAGATAAAGCTCTTTCCGTAGCCGACCTCGCGGCCGGCGAGGTCGGCGAGGTCGAAGTCAGCCGCTTCGAGACTGCCGTCGCCAAGGGCGCGGACGATCTCGAGGGCGACTCCATAGGCGCCCATGAGCCCCGGTTCCGGCGGCACGATGATCTTCTTGCCGGTGAGCGCGGCCATCGCGAGGGGGACGGCCTTGTTGTAGCAGACCCCTCCCTGCATGAAGACCTTGGCACCCGTCTGGCGGAAGCCCTTCACGCGATTGACGTAATTCATGCAGATCGAGTAGACGAGGCCGGCAACCACGTCCTCACGGGTGATGCCCTCCTGGAGGGCAGTGTTGATGTCCGAGGAGATGAAGGCCGCGCATTGATCGGAAAAGTTGGGCGGATTCATGGCGGCCAGGGCGATGGGCGCGATGTCCTCCATCTTCACGCCGAGGGACTCGAGGGCCGACTCCTCGAGAAAGGAGCCCGTGCCAGCGGAGCATGCCTCGTTCATCGCATAATCGGAGGCTACCGAGTTGGTGAGGAAGGTATACTTGGCGTCCTGGCCACCGATCTCGAAGATGGTGTCCACCTCCGGATCGAAGTGGGCGGCCGCACGGGCGTGGGCGATGATCTCGTTGACAATGCCGCCCGTGCCCGCGTGGAGACCGGCGATGTAGCGCCCCGAACCGGTGACGCCCAGGCCCTTGATGCGAACGCCGATGCCGCGCAGGTTCTCCTCGAGGGCTGCGTAGCACTGCCGGGAGGCCTCGATGGGATTGCCGTTGGTGCGGAGGTACTTGGAGGAAAGGATCCGCTCGTCCGCGATCCGGAAGAGCACGGCCTTGGTGGTCGTCGAACCGACATCCAGGCCGACGACGCACTCGTCTCCCGCCTTCGCCTCGCCGTAGGGCATGGACTTGAATTCGACCATGGACTCGTAGTCCCTGATGGGCTTCAGGAATTCGAAGGAAGAGCGTTGATCGCGGAAATACGCTCCCTTGGCTGGAACCGTGGACTGGCGCTGGTCGAGGGCCCAGAGCGCAGCACCCAGGGCCTCGAAATAGGGCGCCTCGGGGATGACCCTCACTTCCTCGATCCTGTCCCTGAGGAAGCCGATGACCGCGTGGTTCCTGGAGGTGCCGCCGACAACAAGGACGCTGCGAGCCTGGATTTTCACGAGGAGTTCGTGGATCTTGTTGGCGATCATCCGCGCGAGGCCCGCGGTCACGTCGCCTATGGGTTCGCCCTTGTTGAGGGCGTGGGTGCAGTCGGACTTGCAGAATACCGAACAGCGGCCCGAAAGCTGGTGCGGCTTTCCTGAACTGCCGGCGAGGCTCACCGCTTCGTCGATGCCGATGTTCATCCTCCGGATCTGCTGGAGGAAAAACTCGCCCGTGCCCGATGCACACTTGTTGCCCGAGCTGATGCGCGAGACCTTTCCACGCTCATCGAGCTCGTAGACAATGAAGGACTCGCCTCCAGCCGACACGATGGCATCGACCTTCGCTGCCTTGCCCAGGGTGAAGGCATAGGCTATCTCCGTGGCCTCGGGCTCGATGATCGAAGGGATGTTCGTGATCTCGCGGAACTTCCGCCCGGTAACCGCTATGTATTTGCCGGTTATCTGACGCGCATCGAGGACTCGGGCAAGTGTACCCTTGGGGTCGCCATTATGCGCCTCGACATGGACGTCGTGTATCCTGCGACCTGCCGCGCCGCTCTCGATCTCCACGAGGGAGAAAGTCGAGGCTCCAAGGCAAATCCCGATGCTCCGTTCCGGACGGGCTGATGCACCTTCAAACATGATAGTTTCCTCCTGCCAGCCTCCCGATGCGCGCAGAAGGCAAAAGACCGTTCCAGCAAGAAATCACTGAGCGGGCATCATATCCATTCCCGCAGTTCTTGATAAAGTGGTTAGGTTGGCCACTTATTGGATATATTCCACCCGATACCTTGGTTCCTGTCACGATCAGCTCGATGGAGGGGGCCGTCACGAGCATGCAGGCACGCACCTGGGGGCGCTGTCCTACGCGATTCCGGTCGCGGTGATGTCGTCTAGCAGCTCCTGGGCCTGATCCTGACTGTGTGGACTTGAGTCACCCCGTCGTGCACATAGACGAGGGTCTGCGTGCCCTCGAAACTGAAGCTTCCGTCGGAGACTTCCACGATGCAGCCCCGCGGATACTGGAACTCAGGAAGGTAGATCTCCGTCGGGGCGGTGACGAGGGGGTCGCTCCGGAACACGAACTCAAACTTCCGGCTGCGGCGGTCGAAGGAGAGGCTCAGGGCTTCGCCGGCCGTCCTCCGTGGATAGGGTCGGAGGATTGCCTCGAGCGCGCGGCCTCCTGAGTTGATGTCCCCAGGATCGGACTGCTGGTCGCGGCTCCAGATGGAAAAATCCTGGGCGTTCCATTTGTCTTTGGCATCATTGCTGTTGTCAGCCGCATAGTCCCAGATCGTAGCGCCCAGGAGATTGTCTTCCAGCGCCCTGAAGCTGCGGTCGATGGCGGCAGCCTGCAGCCTGAAGTCACCGCTCTGAAAGGCCTTCCCCTTCCGCATGTCGAAGCTGATGCCGATTTCACCGACATGCACCGGGGCGCCTCCGAGATTCTCCTTCGCCTCGGCCTTGACTGCGGCGAGATGGGCGGCGAGGGCCCGGCGTATCCGCCTCCGTCCAAAGACAAGCTTGCCTTCCTTTCCGTCCAGGGCCACCCATGACCAGAAATCGTTGGTGATGATGTGGAGAAGATCGTACCAATGCGGAGCATGGATGATCCCCTCTGCGTCATCCTTTCCCCAGCGGGGTGCCGGCAGTCCGGGCATGGATTCGACAAAGATCGCGGCCTTGGGAGCCACCGAGCGGATGGCTGCCGCATAGCGGTTGGCGAAGGGCCGGAGGTAGTCCTGGTTGAAGTCCACGGCATGGCCGCCCCGGGCGGCGAAGTAGTCGGGACGGAGGAGTCGGGGCTTCCCGTCGGGGCCCTGGTCCCAGACCCCATGTCGACGCCAGACGCAAGCCAGGCCCTCCTTCCAGGCAGAAAGGCCGCCCGGATTGACCAGGCGCTTGCCTGTCGATTTTGCAGCTGGCAGTCCCGGTTTCCAGAAATCCAGTTCCTTCGGGCTGCCGTCTCCGAGCTGCATGGACTCGAAGGGGCTGGGGTTGAAGCCCATCCGGGCCATGGCCATGGGCTGCGAGAGGTCCTTCCATCCGATGTAGCCAGAGTTGGGCTCGTTGAGGGTATCGAAGCCAAAAACGTTATGCAGGCCCTCGAGGCGGAGGGCGACCTGCCGCAGGGCCTCGATGTAATGACCTTGGAGATAGTCCTGGATCGGCTGACCATCCACCAGCAACTGCGGGGCAAAATCAGTACCGGCGAAAAAGAGGGTAAACATGGTCGCCCCTGCCAGCTTTATCGCGTTCGTACCCCAGATCAGGGGAGGATAGAAATCGCCGCTTTCGCACTGCAGGACCGCGGCGCCGGTCGCCGGAAAATTGGGCCATTCCATGCCGGCGACGTCGAAGGTCCAGGCTGGAGCCCCATCACCTCCGTTGAAGCGGCTCCAGGTATCCTGGTGGGGATCGATGAAAAGGGAGATGTCATAGTCCTGGGCCTTCTTCACAACTGCGAAGAGGTAATCGAGGTAGGCCTCGTCATAGATGCCCGGACCTGCGTGCTCGACCGCCTCCCAGGTAGTCAGGAAGCGCAGGAAGCTGAAACCCCAGGAACGAAGACGGGCAAAGTGCTCGTCGGCCTCCTCCAGGGGGAAGGGTCGCCCGACAAAGGATGCGTCCTTGGGATTGTGCAAGGCCAGGGAAAACCGACTGTCGCCGTCAGGCTTTGTCGGTACCTTGGAACTGCCTCCCAGGTTCACACCGCGCAGCATCAGGCTGCGGCCTGACTCATCGACAAAGTGGTCACCTTGTATTCGGATCATGGCGCGGCCTCCTGGAGGGACAGGACTTTCGGACTGGGAACAGGGGATTCTGGATTTTTTCTCATAAGCCGGCTCTGCGCATCGCGTCCATCTTCCCCTTCAGATCGAGTGGATGCGTCAAACATTCTCAGTCTTTGGCATCGGTGCCGGACCAGCCCCTTGCCGCTGGATCAATCTCGATGACAAGCACCGAGACGTCCGCGTCTGGAGCATTAGCCGGCACTGAGATCTCGAGGCTTTCTCCCTGGGCTGTGAATGCGAGGGTCTCCCCCGACATGAGTGAGGCCCTCCGCGCGCCGGCGGGAAAGCCCGCGACCTGGAGTTTCCCCTCGCTGGGCCACTCGAAGACATGGAGAAAAACCTTGTCACCCTTGCGAGTCGCCCGTCCCCAGGCCTGGCTGGGCAGGGCCGTGTAGCTGCTTCCGTATATGGCTGCAGAATTCTTTTCCATCCACCTTCCCACGTACGCCAAGCGCTCCATACTTTCCGGAGGGAAGGTTCCCTTGTCCGTCGGACCGACATTGAGGAGGTAGTTCCCTCCCCCCGAGGCGACAAGAACCAGGTTGCGGACCAGCTCACGCGGAGTCTTCCAGACAGTCTCATTAGGATTGAAGGCCCAGCTCCGCCCTATGGTCATGCAGGTTTCCCAGGGCTGGAAGCGCTCCGGAGAAGGGTTGGGTTCCTGGACGACAGGAACGAGTTCCATGCTGCCATCGCTGTACTTGGCCATCTGCTTCTTTATCCAGCTGCGGAGGCCAGGGATCTTGAACAGGAAAACTACTTGCTTGAAAAATTTTTCGCTCTCAGGGCCATCGCTCGAGGGCGCCTTGCCGGTTTTCACCGGAATGCCTGCCTTGGGTATGAACTGCTCGGGAGTGACAAAATCATAGCCGGGACCCAAGCGGTCATTGATGAGGGTGTCAGGGCTGAGTTCGTGGATGAGCTTGTGAAAGCGCGCAGTGTCGTATTTCTGGTGGTTGCAGAGGCCGTCGAACCAGATGAGGCTCACCGGGCCGTAGTCGGTCAGGAGTTTCCGGAGCTGGCTCTCCATGTAGTCAAGGTAGCCAGCCCATTCGCTGCGCTTGGGCTCGCCCAGCCAGTTGGAAGCGATGGGCCTGTCGATCCTTCGGTAGCCGGGGTGGCTCATATCGGGTGGAGAGTAATAAAAGCCCAGGCGCATCCCACGCCTGCCGCAAGCCAAGGACAGTTCCTTGCAGATATCCCGGCCAAAGGCAGTGCGCGTGATTTTGTACTCGGTACCGGGAGCGTCGAACATGCAGAATCCATCGTGATGCTTGGCGGTGATGACCATATAGCGCATGCCTGCGTCCCAGGCTGTCCGCACCCAGGCATCGGCGTCAAAATCGATAGGGTTGAAACGCTTCGGGAGAGCCTGGTAATCAGCCTCG
>SESF01018094.1_pt1 | contig 13399 bp, 13 predicted proteins | sample 3171521 | NCBI WGS metagenome assembly SESF01 (sample SAMN10866945, study PRJNA518727) | freshwater metagenome | biome: subpolar coniferous forest; feature: holomictic lake; material: water; isolation source: holomictic Lake 227, 6 m and 8 m depth | place: Canada: near Kenora, Ontario | collected...
ACTGATGGGGAACTTTTTGCATCGAATAACGCGAACCCTTCGAATGAATACGAACATCCAATATCGAACGTCCAACGTCGAATTTTAATAAGGCAATAACGCAATAAGGCAATAACGCAATTCCATTGAAGTTACAAGCACGTTACGCCCCTATTGCAGCATTGTAGGACGATTTTTCGCATTCCTGCATTTCTACGCTTGTCTTATGACCCTGAAATTGTGTATATTTATTTACCTTTTTACAAGAAAGAGGATTACGAAAACTATGGCAGTTATATTAGGATTACCCAAAGGAAGTCTTCAGGACGCGACCTTTAACATGATGAAAAAGGCCGGCTTTAACGTTTCATGCGGCTCACGCTCGTATGTACCGTCCATTGACGACCCGTCAATCCGCTGTCGTCTGATCCGTCCGCAGGAGATTTCACGTTATGTCGAGCTGGGCCTGCTGGATGCCGGCATCACGGGTTTTGACTGGATCTACGAGAACGGGTCTGATGTTGTGGAAGTCTCTGAGATGTGCTATTCAAAGGCCACATCGAATCCGGTTCGCTGGGTACTCGCCGTCCCCAATGACTCACCGTTCCAAAGCGTTAAGGATTTGCAAGGCAAGCGCATTGCGACCGAAGCAGTCGGCTTGACGAAACGTTATTTAGAGCAACACAATGTCACGGCTGAAGTTGAATTCTCCTGGGGTGCGACGGAAGTCAAAGCTCCAGAACTCGTTGACGCCATCGTTGAACTCACTGAAACCGGTTCTTCGTTGAAGGCAAACAATCTCCGTATCCTTGACACCATTTTAACCTCAACAACCCGCTTCATCGCGAACAAGAAGGCTTGGGAAGATCCAGAGAAGCGCGCCAAGATCGAACAGATCGCCATGCTTCTTCAGGGGGCGCTTGCCGCAGAATCCCGCGTCCTGATTAAGTTGAACGTATCTGAAAAAGATTTAGCAGCCGTTGTCGGTATTCTGCCGGCACTCCATTCCCCAACCATCAACAAGATCTTTGGGGATGATAACTGGTACGCAGTCGAGTCTGTCGTGGCCGAGAAAGTAGTTCGCGACATCATCCCCCTAATGTGTCAAGCCGGAGCGACGGGAATCATTGAATTACCGTTGAATAAAGTCATTTTTTAAAACTGCAACAGTACGGAACTGAAGCAAAATATCGAGAATAAAACAAGGAGAGAGAATGGGATCAATCAAGAAAAAACGCCGTGCAAAAATGTCCAAGCACAAATATCGTAAACGCCTGAAGGCTAATCGACACAAGAACAAGTAAGGCGAGGCGTTTTTAGCGCTACCTACCCGCACAGGCGTTACCATGTACATGGCATCGCCTGTGTTGTGTTTTTTTCCACGGGTTATACATGACAAGCCGTGCTGAACATTTAAAGGAATCTACAAAAATTCTCGTAGGAATTTTTAGGTTATCTATTGCCTTCTGCCTGTTAACGGCGTGCAGTTGGTTGACGGGCTGTTCAACAACCCAGTCGTCTCTCAAGCAAAACGATGAGGTTGCCCATCTTGCAGGTGCAGAGGCACTGTTATCCAAAGCCCTCACACTTGCCACTGAAGAGAACGCCAACACCAATGCCATCAACACTGCCATTGCAGAAGCCTTGCGCTTGGCCAATCATCTGGCACCCGACAACACGAATATTCTTGAACGGGCTATGTTTTGTCTGGTCAGCCGTCGACTTTATAACGATGCTTATCAACTCACACAAAATTATCTGACCCGCAATCCCGAAGCCCGTTCCATACGCTATGCTGCGGCGTGTTGCGCAGATGCCGCAGGCAAGACGGATCTCGCTGCTCAAGCGTGTGAAAAACTCTACGCGATTGATCCTGACGACCGTGAAATTGAAGAGACGCTCATACGCCTCTATTTCTATTCCAATCAAGGTGCACGAGCCTTACAAATGATTCAAACCGCTTATGAGCGCCATCCGGATCAGGCAAGCCTTGCCCTGCCATCAAAATGGGCCGTTCATTTTATCACGCGAGATAAAGATTTTTTGCGCGGACTCCATTGTCTGAATATTGCACTCGCTCAGAATCATCACCCAGCCTCCGTGCGCTCTGCGCTTTTGACCTTGGCAGGTGAATGTTACCTGCAAACTAAACAACCGAACACGGCTATCACCAACTTGCTTGCCGCCTACGAAACTGACGTAAACAATCTTCAGCCCATCCAGCGCCTCAGCGTCGTCGCCATCGCCTATCCAGCGACGACAAACATCCTGCAGGAACTTGCAACTGACTGTCAGCACTCGAAACCCGTCTTAAGCGCCCTCTTAAGCGCTGTCTTGGAACAATCTGCCGACAACAAGACCGCCGCCATCGAGAGTTTACGTCGCGCGCATGAAGCGAGTATGGTCGCAGGTTATTTTCCGCCTGAAGGACTTTACCTTTGGCGCATTACCCTGTTGGATCTCGCCCAGCGTTCTGCTGAAGCGATTCCTATCCTGAAGAACGCGCTCACTGTCCATCGCTCCTCCGTTCAACTCAAGAACACCCTTGCCTACATGTGGGCGGAACAAGGTACGAATTTGGAAGAGGCCTCCAAGCTGATCAATGAAGTGCTACAAAGCGTACCCAATAACGCTGCCTATCTCGATACAAAAGGCTGGATCCTCTTTAAGATGAAACGTCCGTATGATGCCCTTCAATATTTGCTGAAGGCAGCGGAACTCGACAAAGATCCCGTCGTGTTCGATCATGCTGGCGATGCGCTTGCCGCAACAGGCATGCAAGCCGAAGCTGAAGAATTCTGGAAGAAGAGTTTTGAGCTCGACCCTAAGCCAGTCGTTGAAAAGAAATTTAAAAAGTAACAGCGCACATTAAAAATGCGACAATTGTAAAAAAGATGATGGCTTCTGTATTATCGAATGATGCCGCCTTCGACTGGTCTGAGGCAGAACGACTTGCTGCATTGCCCGCTTTTAATATCTTAAGCGAAATGCAGGATCTAAAGAAGGAGGTCCAACGGGGACTCGAAATCTAAAGATGACCGTTTTCTGACATGGGAAGAATGGCAGTCAAAACGTCAAGCATTGCGTGAGCAGACACGTCGTGTAGGTCCGGCCATCACGCGCCGCAAGGAGAGTTCTTCCGACCCACGCCTCCGCGCCGCATTCAATGGCAAGCGTGCCCCTAACAACTAAATCACTTCGAATTCTTCTGCGCTGCACGCTCCTTCATCGTCAAAACAGTAGTTGGGGGACGTGCATAGATATATATCGACAGGCTGCAAGCTAAAGCCCCAGCGGCATTAGCGCACATGTCCAGAAATTCCATCGAGCGGCTGGTGGTAAAGAGATTTTGACAGACCTCCATGGCGGCACCATACAGTGTCACAAAAAAAACAATCCCTAAGATCGTTGAGAGGTGCCCTCTGCGGTCACGCGGAAGGGCATACATATATGTGGCCGTCAATATGGCATACATAAGAGCATGAATGATTTTGTCGATGCCAAGGATTGGAGGCAATGGCTCCAGTGCCTGCTTAAAGCAATGGGCTGGCAACAACGACAAAAAAGCGATGAGCGTCGCCATCACAACGACGGGCACGAAACGTAGAACGGATTGAGGGGTTAACGTCATGTAGGTCAAAGTATAAATTTTCGGCGTGGCAAAGACAACAGCTAAATAACCATTTCAGAGTTGAACTCGCAATAGTCCGTAACCAAGATATGAATATAATTAAAAAAATTGCCAGACAAATGCAACTTATGATAAAGTTCAAACAATTCTTATTTACAGAAACATGGTATTAACAAGTGTATTTTGTTCCGTAAACCGACAGACGAAAGGTAGTCCAGAATGAACCCCATCAGTCAACCTGACTTCATGCCGATCGCCCCATTGCGAGCTCTGCAGCTTCAACGTCTACAAGACTTGGTCAAGCATGTCTATACCCATGTCCCATTGACGCGTAAGCGGATGGATGAGCGCGGTGTACGTCCCGAGCATATCAAGACGCTCAAGGATATCGCCTTGCTACCCTTCATGCTAAAAACCGATCTCCGCGACGAATATCCGTTTGGTCTTTTCGCCTCGCCGATGGATGATATTGTTCGCTTCCATTGCTCCAGTGGTACGACCGGTAAGCCCATCGTCATCGGCAACACCCAAGCCGATATTGATATCTGGACCAGTGGCGTAGCACGTAGTCTCGCCATGTCCGGCGTGACCAAGTCCGATGTGATTCAAATCACTTACGGCTATGGCCTCTTCACGGGCGGACTCGGCTTGCACTATGGCGCAGAGGCGCTGGGATGCGCCGTGCTCCCGATCTCCGGCGGTAACACGGATCGCCAACTTATGCTCATGAAGGATTTTGGTGTGACCGTCATCGCCTGCACACCCAGCTACTTCTTGCACCTCATTGACGAGGGCATGAAGAAGGGCCTCGACTTCCGTAAAGACATGAAACTCAAGCACGGTATCTTCGGTGCCGAACCCTGGACCGAAGGGATGCGCGACAAGATCGAATCCATTACCGGCATCCGTGCGCATGATATTTATGGGCTCACCGAAATCAGTGGACCGGGTGTCGCGAACGACTGCGAATTTCGACGTGGCTTGCACGTTTTCGAGGATCACTTCTACCCTGAAATCGTGGATCCTGAAACACTTGAGCCTGTACCTGACGGCGAAAAGGGAGAACTGATTTTCACGACGCTCACCCGCCGGGGTACCCCAATGTTGCGTTATCGGACGCGTGACCTTTCCCGTATTCATGCAGAGCCTTGTCCCTGTGGACGTACCATTCGCACCATCGAACGTATCAGCGCGCGTTCAGACGACATGCTCATCATCCGTGGCGTCAATGTCTTCCCATCGCAGATCGAAGAGGCCTTGCTTTCTGTTGAATCCGTCATGCCGCATTATCACATCTTTGTTTCCAAGGACGGCGACCTCGATATGCTCGAAGTCAAAGTGGAGGTCACGCCAGAAACATTCAGCGACGATATCAAATCGCTTGAAAAACTGCGTGCCAATATCGGTCATGCTGTCCAACGCATCATCAACATCAGCGCCAAGATTACCCTGGCTGAACCGCACAGCCTCCCGCGCAGTGAAGGAAAGCTTCGCCGCGTCACCGATACACGTAACACCTAAAGGAGCGTCTATGAAAATCCAACAAATTTCATTATTTCTTGAAAACAAGCCGGGGCATCTGAACGCAATCTGCCGTACCTTGGCTGAGGCAAAAATTAACATCCTTACGCTCTCGTTGGCCGACACCCAACAATTCGGCATCGTGCGCCTGATCGTTAAGGAGTGGGAACGCGCGAAGATCATTTTGGAACAGGCCGGGTATGTTGCCAATTTGCGCGAGGTCGTGGCCGTAACAGTAGCCGACCGTCCAGGCGGCATGGCCGAGCTTCTCGATGTCATCGGCAAAAGTGGCGTGAACATTGAATACATGTATGCCTTCACCTTCCATCATGGGCAAGAGGCTGTGCTTGTCTTCCGCTTTGATGATCCCGATAAAGCCATCACCGCTCTCACTGCCGCTGGTCGTAGCCCTATTGATGTCATCTCCCTCTTCGCTTAACTCTGCTTACGCACTTATGTTTCAGGTGCGCCGGACGTTGATTTGGGTGCATCTTCGATTCGTTGCAACCCTTGGGCGTATAGGCTCGCCTGTACAGTGAGTGACCTGTCCGCCGTCTCGTCCGCAGTAGGCATCGCGTAGGTGGAATCCTTGGCGAAGGCAGAAGTGTGATGTCTATAGCTGGTCCGGAAGCTACCGGACCAGTGTACAGGCGAGGACGCCTATACGCCCAACCTATCTGTCCAGTCAACAGGTCAATGAATCGCACCCGTTGATTTATATCTTGCAAATAGAAGTTGCATGATCCGCGAGAATAGAATAACGTAATCGCATGCCAAAGCTGTTTAGTCTGAGCTGTTGCTCAAAAATGGAGTAAATAATGAAGACAACATGGACCCTGTTAGCAAGTGTTTGTTTATTTGGATCCTATGCGATGTGCGCGGAGGAGAAGGCGGATCAGCCTTTCATCAGCAGTATGTCTCTCGGTGCAGGCATCACCCACCACGATGACATTTCCATTTATCGTTTAGCGGTGCGAAAAGATGTGGATTACAAAGCCTTTGAAAATCCAACAGGTTGGTTGTCCGGATATTTCGAAGCCTCTTTAGGGTGTTGGAGCAAACGGGATGACCAAGTGTACGTCGGCGCCATCTCGCCTGTCTTTGTTTACTATTTTGGCGAACCAACATGGCTAGCACAACCCTATATTGAGGCGGGAATTGGCGTTTCCTGCGTATCAAAAACGAAAATCGAGTCGCGCGATTTATCAACGGCGTTTCAATTTGAAGATCGAGTCGGTATTGGCGTCAAAATCAAATATGTCGATGTCAGTTTCCGATATATGCATTATTCCAATGCGTCCATCTCGAAACCGAATGACGGAATGGACATCTTCATCGCTACCGTGGGGTATCGTTTCTAGCCGCCTGTTTAGGGGCGGCTCCGCCCTTTCGTCTTAATCTCCTCGAGCTTTGCGGACATCTCGGCCACGATGTCGGGATGCGCATGGGCGATATTTGTCGTCTCACTCAAATCCGTGGCAAGGTTGTAGAGCTGGCCGGCGAGGGGTGGCAGATCATTCTCCGCAACCTTTTCAGCCGGGTGCTCAACTGTAGCCTTACGCTTGACCTTACCCTTTTTTCCTCCGCCATTGCCGGGAATGAATTTCCATTGGCCATGTCGAAGCGCGAGTGCGTTGCCGCCATTATCTTGTTCGACCAGATAGTCGCGGCAGGGCTTGTCCGTCTTCTCGCCAAGAAGCGCAGGCAGGACATTGAAGCTGTCGGGTGCGTCCGCAGGGGCGAGAGGTTGTCCGGTCAGCGCCGCGAAACTCGCCAGCAGATCCACCTGGCAGACCAGTTCGCCGGAGGTTCCTGGCTTGATACGGGCGGGCCAGCGCGTAATAAAGGGCAGCCGCGTGCCGCCTTCCCAGATCGACCCTTTGGTGCCGCGCAGCACGCCGTTGAACAGATGGCCGTTGTTGGCTTCGATGGAGCCGATGCCGTGCACCGTGTCGGGACCGTTGTTGTCGAGGACGCCGCCATTATCGCTGGAGAGGATGACGAGCGTGTTGTCGGCCAGTTTCAACTCATCAAGCTTGGCGAGCACCTGGCCGACGGTCCAATCGAACTCGACAATCACATCGCCTCGGACGCCGCATTGGCTCGCGCCGCGAAACTTCGGGTTCGGCGCGCGCGGCACATGGATGTTGTGCGTGGCCACTTCGAGGAAGAAGGGTCCATCCTTATGTTGTTCGATGAAGGCGCAGCTCTTCGAAGCAATGACGGTTGAAATGTTTTCGTCATCCCAGAGGGCCGCTTTGCCGCCGACCTGCTCGCCGATGCGCGGGATGCCCTTGATGAAGGAACGCGGCTCGCCGCGTTTGACCGAGTAATCAAGTTTGATCGGGTCAGCAGGGTCGAGATTGACGACCCGATGATTCTCAACCCAGACACACGGCGTACGGTCACCAGTCGCCGGCATGATCCACGCGTAGTCGAAGCCGAGTTCCAACGGACCTGGCTTGATCTCGGTGTTATAATCCGTAGGCGAGGTACCCAGCCCGAGGTGCCATTTTCCGACAATGCCCGTGCTATAGCTTGCGCGCTTCAAGAGCGACGGCACTGTGGTACGTTCTGGCTCGATGAGCAAGCCTTCAATGCCAGAGGCAATGCCCGTGCCCTTTTTACGGAACGCATATTGGCCTGTCAGGAAGGCATAACGCGAGGGCGTGCAGACCGAGGCCATCGAATGCGCATCTGTAAACCGCAGGCCCTGAGAAGCAAGGCGGTCCACGTTCGGCGTTTTGACCTTGGTAGCGCCATAACAGCCTAAATCGCCGTAGCCGACGTCATCAGCGAGGATAAAGATGATGTTAGGCTTGGAAGAAGCCTTTTCAGCGGCCTGCAAAAAAATAGGCAGCGTGGTCAACAGCAGGGTGATCAGTCGTTTCATAGTCTCGGTTCCTTTCAATCGCTTCGGTTTGTGTTCAGCTACTATTGTTTCGCTTTTTTCTTATTTCCCTTTTTCCGGGTTGCTTCATTCTTGGGCTTGTCTTGCGGACTGGGAACGACATTGGCGCGTGTGGCCCAAGCGTTCCAGAGAGCAATCATTTGCTGGACGCGTTCAACCTGTACCGAGGCAAGATTATTCATCTCGGTGCGGTCAGACTTGAGGTCGTAAAGTTCCCACGCGCCGTTGCGTCCACGGCGGACGAGTTTCCAGTCGCCGACACGCACGGCTGCGTTGCCTTCATGCTCCCAATAGATCGCCTCGCGCTCAATCGGCTGGTTGACAAAAGCGATACGCAGGCTGCGGCCTTCCATGGGTTGAATGGTTTTTCCCTTGTACGCTTTGGGGTAGGTCGCGCCGCCGAAGTCTGCGACTGTGGCCATGATGTCCACCAGATGGCCGGGCTGGGTGCGGAATTCACCCTTCGCTGAAATGCCGGCAGGGTAATGCGCGATCAACGGTGTGCTCACGCCCCCTTCGTGATTGAAATGCTTATAGAGGCGATTGGGCGTGTTCTCTAGATTAGCCCAGGACTCTCCGCAGAAGACAGTGCTGCCAGGTGCGCCCGGATTGTCGCCATTCATTTTGCCATTGGGGCCGCCCTCGGAATTGCCGCCATTGTCACTCATGAAGAGGATCAGCGTGTTGTCCAGTTCGCCACGCTGTTTCAGTGCGGCGACGAGATCGCCTATGGACTTATCCATGTGCCAAACGCATGCGGCATAGATGGCCATGATATTGTCGAAACGCTCCTTCTCCGCAGCCGTGAGCGAAGCCCATGGCTTGACATCATTGGCGCGCGGTGTGAGCTTCCAAGCGGGATCGATCAGTCCCATCGCCTTCTGCCGGTCGTAACGCGCGGCACGCAAGGTGTCCCAGCCATTGGTGTAGATGCCATGACGGAACTTAGCGATGTCCTCCGCAGGTGCCTGAAGCGGGAAGTGCGGCGCATTGTGCGCGAGATAGAGGAAGAAGGGTTTCTTTTCCGCCAATGCCTCATCAATAAATTTGATTCCGTACTGGGTCCACAGATCGGTAGTATACCAGTTCTTGGGCAGGCTGGGATCATCATTGGCCAGCTCTTTGCCATTCAGGAACAATTTAGCCCTTTCCCCTACGCCATAATAAAATCCACCGGCAGGCGCATTGATACTGCGGTCAAAGCCACGCTCCCAGGGGACCACTCCTTGATCCTGACCCACATGCCATTTGCCGCTCATGGCCGTGAAATAACCTGCTGGCTTCAACACCTCGGCCATAGTCACGCACGTGTCGTTGAGGTGACCTTGATAGCCTGGCAAGCCTTTGTTCTCGGTCATGTGTCCGACACCCGCCTGGTGCGGATAGAGTCCGGTCAAGAGCGAAGCGCGTGTCGGACAACAACGGCCCGTGTTATAAAATTGCGTGAAACGCAGACCCTTCTGCGCAAGGCCATCAAGATTGGGCGTCGGAATTTCGCCACCATAGCAACTAAGGTCTGAAAACCCCATGTCATCAACAAGTATGACGATGATGTTGGGTTTTGAAGCGGTGCTTTCAGCAGCCTGAAGAAAAGAAGGAAGCGTCGTCAACATTAGGGTGGCCAGCGCAAACAGTCGTTTCATCATCTCGGTTCCTTTCAATTGCTTAACTAAAACTTCAAGTATTCATCTCCACGAAATACACGAAAACCACGAAAACAATTCTCCTCTGTGCGCTCTGTTCCTCTGTGAGAAAAAATTGCCATTTCTTTTATTCCCGCTCAGCAGACGACAGGCTTACCCATGTTAGAAAGAACGGTACAGAATAAACAATATTGCCGAGTATATCAACTCAAGGACACGGAATGGGGGTACTGAGGTCGCTCCAGCCGAGATCATCAGCGAAGAGATAAACAATATTCGGCTTCGTCGGTTCGGCGGCGTGAAGCCCAGCCAGCGGTGCGAGCAATAGGGTGGTAATCATGGGCAAGATGTGTTTCATGGCTTCCAATCAATGTGGGCGGTTTTGGTTTCGAGGTTCACGGAGACTGAGGCATGGGTAAAATTCCGCTGGTAGTCCCAGCCAGTTCGTTTCGCCTCGCCGAGGGGTGGACCGAGTGGCTTATCGAACTCGGGATAGGCATCGAACATCCCGTGGCGGTCCGTGTAACCCCACGAGTAGCAGAAGTGTGAGCCCGGTTGCGCAGCGACCAGAAAGCACGCCAGCGGAAAGATGATCCGCTCGCGGGCGAGTTTCAATAATTCCGGATACGGACGCTTCATCATTTCACTATCGGTCCAGTTAAAGCCGGGCCAGCCCTTGATCACGACAAACTTGCCTTTAGCGGCTGCGAGGGAAATCGTGTCGAGGTCCGCCTGGATGTCCGTTGGCTTGTCGGATTTGAAACTGGCAAAATGCTCGACCATCACGCCGTCAATACCCTCCCAATCGAGAATCTCACGGAAGTCCGTGGCGCGCGTTCCATTGGCGAGCAGAATCTGATCCTTGCCGATCTTCTTCTTGGTGAGCGCGAGCATCTCGCGCAGTCCTGCGACCACAGCTTTCGCCTTGTCAGCGCCAACTGCTTTGGCCAATCCCGGAGTCAGCGCCTGTGGCAAGGCATCCACAAACACCCCGTCAATCGGTCCGCGCTTCAACTCGGCCGCCACCACGTCCGACCACCACTCGCGGAACTCCGCGTTCGACGGGTCGGGCCGCGGCGTGCTGGATGTGTGCTTGACGATGTCGCCTGCACTGGTGCGCAGAGTCCATTCGGGGCGGTAGGTCTTGAACGACTCATAACCGGGCCAATTGATGAATGCGTTCAGATAGAAGAGCACCTTGACCTCAGGGTTGCGCTGCTTGAGCCTCCGGGCCGTATCTGCAACCCCAGCCTCCGTACTGCCATGCACGCTAGCGCCATGGCTTTTTTCCAACGAGATCAGGCGGCTGTGTTTCGCGAGAAAATCAATCTCCGCATCTGTCAGGTCCCCGGTACGCTTGCCGAAATGGATGTTCAGCGGGACACGATCCCAGCTAAACGCCGTCAGGGAAACAACCGAGTTAGAGAGTGCGGTGGGTTCCGCAGCTAACATCGGACGAACACTGAGGATCGCCGCAAAAACGACCGAAGTGATGGGTCTTATACCAAGCATAGTGATCATTATGTTTTTCGTTGGGGCGGAGTTGGTGTTTGTCGACTACTTGACCGCTTTTGCTTTTCTCTTCCTGGGCACTTTAGCGTCATCACCACCTTCTGCCTTTTCGGGGTTCATGCGGTTGAGCAACGCAGCGTCTGGGCTCCCACCGAATTGCTTCCAATAAAGCTCCTTGTTGTTGACTAGCGTGAAGCGCGAATTCTGGATTGCGCACGACCGATACTTGGATTCCTCGACTTTTCCATGCCCCCAGCGTCCGACGTGATGTACGAGCGTGCGGTCCGCAGCACGGTGGGCTTGCCACAGGCTGGGCAAGGGGCGCAGCGGAATTCTCGCCCTTCAGATAGGGCAGCAAATTGACGCCGTCGAGTGTGGGGTTACACCCGTTCCGTCGGTCGGGGTGTAACCCGACCCTCCAGAACGCACTCCAAAACGCTAATGCGTGTGACTTCCGTCATTTCTGTGACGGTGCGAACCAGATGTTGCGATAGCGGACAGGGTTGTTATGATCTTGGAACTTGAGCGTGCCAGCCTGCGTGGGATTGGAGAACTCAAATTTGTCCTGTACCAACACATTGTTATGATAAACCGTGACAATGGCAGGTTTGACGACTTTTCCGCCTTCGACTGTGGCGCGTGCGACGTGAATATCATAACACTGCCAGAGTCCTGGACCGCGACATGCGTTCACCAGAGGCGGACGTTGCTTATAGAACGCGGCAGCCTGTCCATCGAAGTAGGTCTTGTTGGTATAAGAGTCGAGTACCTGCAACTCTGGAAGGCCGTCAATGAAGACACCACTGTTACCGCGTCCCTGTCCGCTGCCCTTGACTTCAGACGGTGTCGCCCACTCGATGTGCAAATGTCCGCTGGTGATGAAGGGCTTTACCGTCTGAATCATGCCCGTCTTCGGGACGACTTCCATGTAATCGTTTTCAAGCTTCCAACGAAACGTATTCGTTTTCCCGGCATCTGCTTTCCCCGGAACTTGCAACCATAAAGCTGTCCCTTGGCCGTTAAAAATGATAGTGGCACCATCCGGAGCTTTAACGGGCACCCCGTCATATTTTGGCTCTGCAATAGGCGGTTCGGTCCAGACTTTGGCGGGAACTTTCGTTTTGGTATCAGTTGCGGTCTTTGCTGGCTCGGCGGCAACCAGTGTTCCAAGCATTGCGCATTGAATGACCGTATGGGTGATGAGGTGTTTCATATGTGTGTTTCCTTGTTGTTTATTTTTTTACCGTGTTCGTATCCAACGCATCATACCCCAAGCGCCTTGAAAGTGCTAATGCCTGAGGTTTGATAAGTTTGGCCACAGTCGAAAAGAGGGATTCCGGCAGACGCAGGGATGGCGCATGCACCGTCATAGCGGCAACGGGATAATTCACGTGATTCAGGATGGGGCAACTGACACAATGGAGACCGGCCACGATGCCTTCAGCCAGATCTACGCCATACCCCTGCTTCCTGACCTTCTCAAGCTCTTTTCTGAAAACGGCGAGGTCGGTGATGGTCGTATCTGACCAGCGCGGAAAGGGCATCGCCGCCAGAATGCGTTCCCGCTCAGGTTCTGGCATCCACGCCAGAATCACCTTGCCCGGCGCCGAGCAATGGAGTCCGAAGCGCGCGCCCTGTTCCACGACAATGCGAACCTCGTGAATGGATGGGACCGAATCAACGACCACCCCTTCTGCGCCCAGATGCGTGTTAATCTGTACGGTCTCGCCAGTCTCGTCGCGCAACTGCCGCATAAACGGTAAGGCCTCTTCGATCAGGTTGTACTGGCAGATGGCGGTATTGCCCAGCGCGAGAATCTTGCGGGTCATCGTAATTTTTCCACTTCTCTCGTCTTTCGTAAGATACTGTAGGTGCATCAGCGTTGTGAGCATCCGGAACGCTCCGCTTTTTGGGAGCTTCATTTCGGACACCAGTTCCGTGAAGGTCATCCCGCCTGGATGTTTCGCCAACGTCTCCAGCAACTCGAAGACACGCTCTAGGCTCGGAATACGGTAACGTCGATAAGTTTTCTCATCTGTCGCACGCGTGTCCCACAGTGATTTCTTTCCCGATTTCATATTTTGTCTGAATGTGTTTTGTTGAGGAAAACAAGGTTCAAAGCACAAGAAGGTATATTATTTTCGTACAAAAGGCAATGTCTTTCAGTTATTGAGGGGCCATGCGCGGTCTGTCATTATTAAG
>SESF01029031.1_pt1 | contig 13399 bp, 8 predicted proteins | sample 3171521 | NCBI WGS metagenome assembly SESF01 (sample SAMN10866945, study PRJNA518727) | freshwater metagenome | biome: subpolar coniferous forest; feature: holomictic lake; material: water; isolation source: holomictic Lake 227, 6 m and 8 m depth | place: Canada: near Kenora, Ontario | collected...
CGCCACTGCTGCCGTAGACAACCAGAAACTCCTGCATCACCGCGCGCAGCAGCCCGATGTCGCCGCCGACATTGCGCAGAGCGATCTCGAGATCGAGCCCCGGGGCCGCCGGGGCGGCCGGACAGGGGGCACGGCGGGCGGCCGGGGCGACCGGGCAGGGAGCGCGGCGCCCGGTCCAGCCGGCGATCACCGTGATCAGATGCCCGGGGTCGAGGGGCTTGGCGACGTGATCATTCATGCCCGCGGCCAGGCAGCGCTGACGGTCGGCGGGCAGGACGTTGGCGGTCATGGCGACCACCGGCAGCCGGTCGAGGCCGAGGTCGCCACGGATCGCCCGGGTGGTCTCGTAGCCGTCCATGCCCGGCATCTGAACGTCCATCAGCACGGCATCGAACCGCCCGGGGGCCGCGGTCAGCAGTTTCAGCGCTTCGACGCCGCTGCTCACCGCCTCGACCGCGGCGCCGGCATTTTCGAGCAGACAGCGGCCCACCGTCTGGTTGATGGCGTTGTCCTCGACCAGCAGCAGATGCAGGCCCAGCAACCGGCGCCCCGGCTTGCGGGCCGGCTCCGGAGTTGCGGGCGCGGCATCGTCGTCGTCGATGCAGATCGCGGCCACGGCGTCGAGCAGTGCCGAGGGAGTAACCGGCTTGGTCAGCACCATCTTGATTGCCGGCTGGTCGCCGATTTCACGCCGGACCCAGTCCTGCTCATGGGCGGTGACGACCAACACCACCGGCATCACTCCGGACGGATAGCAGGTATAGATGTGGTTGAGTACGTCCTGGCCGCCGATTTCAGGCATCCGCCAGTCCAGCAGCACCAGATCGAACGGGCTGGCCGTGGCCACGGTGTGATCGATCGCGGTCAGCGCCTCCCGGCCGGAGGCGGCAACCGTGCACTCCCAGCCGAAGCGGGTGACCATCGAGGCCAGCACGGTGCGCGCGGTGGCATTATCATCGACCACCAGAATCCGCAGCCGGCGCGCCAGATCCGGCGGTTGGCGCAGCGGGTCCGCGAGGTCGGCGCCGCAGCCGAAGCGGGCGGTGAAGCGGAAGGTGCTGCCCTGGCCGGGCTCGCTGTCAACGCTGATCGTGCCGCCCATCAGGTCAACCAGCCGGCGGGAAATCACCAGCCCGAGGCCGGTGCCACCGAAGCGCCGGCTGGTCGAGGTGTCGGCCTGACCGAAGGCTTCGAACAACCGCTCGCGCTGCTCATGGCTGATGCCGATGCCGGTGTCGCGCACCGCGAAGGCCAGTTCGATTTCGTCCCCGGCGGGTTCGGCCGATGCCACCGGCACCACCGAAAGCTCGACTTCGCCGGTTTCGGTGAACTTGATCGCGTTGCTGGCCAGATTGAGCAGCACCTGCTGCAGGCGCAGGGAATCGCCGATCAGCGTCAGCGGTGTGGCCGGGTCGATCCGGAACAGGACCTCGATGTCCTTGTGGCGGGTGTTGGCAGAAACGATGGTGGCCAGGGTCTTGACGATTTCGTCGAGCCGGAACGGCAGCCTCTCCAGGTCCAGCCGCCCGGCCTCGACCTTGGAAAAATCAAGAATGTCGTTGAGGATGCCGAGCAGAGACTGGGCCGAGATGCGGGTCTTGTCGACATAGTCGCGCTGGATCATGGTCAGCTGAGTCTGTTCCAAAAGATAGACCAGACCAAGAATGGCATTCATCGGCGTCCGGATTTCGTGGCTCATGTTAGCCAGAAACTCGGACTTTGCCCGGTTGGCGACTTCGGCAGCCTGCCGCGCCGCCTTGAGTTCGTCCTCGCGCTCAATGTCGGCGGTTATGTCGACCATCATGCCGATCAGGCCGCCCAGCGAACCGTCGGCTTTGAAGAACGGCGCCTTATAGGCGCGGAGATGCACCGGCGCGCGACCTTCGCGCGCCATCACGAACTGGTAGGTGTGGGGCTCGCGCTCGGCGAAGATGCGCCGGTCCGAATTGGCGAAGAGGTCGCCATGTTCCCTGCCGTCCGAGAGATCGGCCAGGGTCTTGCCGGCGATGCGCTCGGGGTCGAGGCCGAACATCGCCGCAAGCTGGCTGTTGCAGCCGAGGTAGCGGCCCTGGGCATCCTTGTAGAACACGATCGCCGGAATCGCTTCCAGCAGCGATTTCAGGAACAATATCTGGTCTTTGCGCTCGTCTTCGGCCCGCCGGTGCTCCGAAATGTCGCGGCCGACCGCCTGAAGCTCGAAGCGCTCGCCCTCCTCTTCGGCGACCGAATAGCCCTCCCAGGCGTACCAGCGCGGGCCGGCGGCGGTCAGCACCCGGTTCTCGACCCGGACCCGGGGGTGGGGCGGACTGAGGGCGGCCATGATCTCGTGGCCGGTGGTGGCGCGGTCCTCGGGATGGACGAACTCGTCCCAGGTCCGGGCCAGCAGGCCGGCACGCGTCTGTCCCAGCACCGTTGCCGTGGTCTCGTTGGCGAAGGTGAAGCGACCGCGGCGGTCGATACGCACCACCATGTCGCACTGGGTGTCGACCAGCCCGCGATAGCGGTTTTCGCCCCGCTCGAACTGCTGGGCGAGCAGGCGGCGCTGGGCCGACTGGCGGACCAGGGCGGCCAGCGCGATCAGCGCGCCGCCGAGGGTGGCGGCGATCAGCAGGTAGATCGGGGCCAGTCGCCAGGCCTCGGCGGTGGCGGTGGCCCGGGTCGAACCGACCACGGCCACCAGCGGAGCCGAGTCGAAGACGTCAAAGGCATAGATGCGGTCAACGCCATCCGGACCCCGTTCCTCGTAGGCGCCTTCGGTTGCGGTCTTCAGGCGGCTGGAAAACAGCGCCGGGCCGAGCGGGGGCGGCTCGCGACCATCGCCGACCGAGGTGGTGAGAAAGGTGCCGTCACTGGCGTAAAGGCTGATGGTGTCGTCAGCATGGCTGCGGACGGTCTCGAAGAATTTGCGGAAATAGCCGGGATCGATGGCGGCCAGAATGACGCCGGCAAAGCTGCCGTCGGCGTGGCTGAGCCGGCGGGTGAGGTTGATCACCATCTGACCGGTGCGGATCGATTTCATCACCGAGCTGAAGCGGACCTCGTCCGAGGGGGTGTCGCGATGGAAGCGGAAGAATTCGCGCTCGGGAATGCGCAGCGGCTGCCGGTTTTGCTGGGTCGAGGTGTTGTAGGACCAGCCGTCGGCCTTGATCGTCGACAGGAACGGGATGAACGGCAGGCCGCGGATGGCGTCCCGGAAACTCTCGGCCACCACCTCGTTAAGCGGGCCGTCGACCAGGGTATCGACCGGGAAGCTGGCGGTGGCCTCGCGCAATTCGTGATCGGTGATCGAGACCACCAGAGCGGTGTGAGCCTCGACAGCGCGGGCGACCAGCGCCGATTGCTGTTTGGCCGTTTCGACGGCCGCGGTGCAGCGGTCCTGAAAATTCAGCAGCATCAAGCCCGACAAAGCAAAAAATGCCGTCGTCGCGATCCAGATGATGGTCGCCTTTCGGGCCCAGACCGGCAAACCTCTCGAGGCTGGATGATGAAGACCTGAAGCCAACCGCCCTCTCCCCGCCGAGTCCTCGCTCAATCCTGCCTGGAGGCGCCAGGACACAATCTTGATTACGCCCTCGTCAGCCTGATGTCGGCGGACAGTAGCTCAGGGTCCGAAGCGAGGGCAAATGTATTTTGTACTGAAACGATCCTTTCAAAGGCAGGTTTTGGACGGGGCGGCGCACCTTGTTTTCAGAATCGCCCGACGAAAAGACCTTAAAACGGTGCCAATTTAAGGTGGTCGATGAACAGCTCTTCATAGTCGGCCTCGCCAGCGAGGTTGATCGTGCGCACCTGCCGCTCCAGCGCGGCCTGCAGCGCGGCGCCCTCGGCGGCCAGCAGCCGCTCGCAGCCCCGGAGCGCGCTGTCGGCCACCGCCACGGTCCGGCCGGGCCCGGTTGAGGGCAGCAGCCCGATCGCCTGGGCCTGAAGCGGATCGAGATGACGGCCGAAGACGCCGCTGACCATCACGCAGCAGAGGTCGGCGGCGGTGACCCCGGCCCGGCGCAACAGCGCCGCCGCGCCGGCGGCGACCGCCGCCTTCGCACGCTGGAAGACGTCGATGTCGCTGCGGCTCAGGCGGAGGCCATCGGCACCGTCGGTGAAGGCGAACCCGGAGCGCGGAATCGTGCCGTCCATCCGGCCCGAGGCGGAGAGCAGCCCGGCCCGGCGCAGTCCGGCGACGGCATCGACCAGCCCCGAGCCGCAAAGACCGAGCGGCGCGCCGCCGCCGATCACCGCCAGTTCGGGCCGCTCTGCCGCCGCGCTCCAGGTGACGCGGTGAACCGCGCCGGGGCCGGCCGGGGCGCCCGAGGAAATTCCCGAGCCTTCGAAGGCTGGGCCACCGGCGGCGGCGGCGGCCAGCAGGCCGGTACCGTCCCAGAGCGCGATCTCGGTGTTGGTGCCGAAATCGATCAGCAGCGCCGGGGCCGGCGCCCGGGTCAGCCCCGAGCCGATCACCCCGGCGGTGAGGTCGGAGCCGATGAAGCCGCCCAGAGGGCCGCAGAGCGCAAGGTCGGCACCATCGTCGAGCCGCCACGCCCGCCGCCAGGGTCCGGGATCCCCGAGCCCGCAGGGCAGGCGCCGGTTCCAGCTCTCGGGGTCGAGTAGAGCGGCAAAGCCGTCGCCGGCCAGCAGGGACAGCACCGCAGTGTTGCCGACCAGCCGGACCCGGGTGACCGCAGAGCGCCGGGCGGCGCCGCTGACATCGCGGGCAAAGAGCGCGGCGATCGCCTCGCCGAGCGCGCGGCGGGTCTCCTCTTGCATGCGCCGGGCCGCTTCCGGCGCATCACGGGCGCGGGCGATCCGCGTCAAGATGTCGCTGCCATAGCGCCGCTGCGGATTGTGGCCGAGCACCGCCGCCAGCCGCCGGCCACGGTCAAGATCGAGCAGCGACGCCCGGATGTTGGTGCTGCCGAGATCGATGGCGATGCCGAGGCCGGCGCCGCCCGCCTGCTCTGGCGGCCGCAGCGGCGGCGGCAGATCGCCAATCTCGGTCCAGAGTCCGCGCGCCGGCCCGGGCGCGACGAAAACCGTGATGTCGGTCAGAGGTTTGGCCTGACAGGCCAGCCGGAGGCCGCGGGCGATCGCCTGAGGCGGCAGGGTCGCCCGCTCGCGCCCGGTCGGTGGCAGCGCGGCCGGAACCGCGACGGTGATCCGGCACAGGCCACAGACGCCGCGGCCGCCGCAATCGGCCCGCGGCAGGCAATCGGTGCCCTCCAGGGCGGCCAGCAGGCTCTGGCCCTCGGGACAGGGAACCTCCAGAGTCCCGGCCGGCCGTTTCACCAGAATGAGGGGCATAGTAGATACTGCTTTATAAGGGGGCGTCTGACACTAAGGATATTAGTGATTCCCTGGCTAACCGGGCGCGGCAAGGATAAAATATGACGTGAACCGGAGGTGTCCGATATTTCTCAGAGAGGTCACGGGCTGCGATGCTGGACGCGATCATCAGGGAATACAACGAAGCCCTGCTGGAAACCGACCGGGCGCGGGCGGTGGCGGTGGCGCGGCGGGCGATCGACCTGGGGGTCTCCCCCGAGGACGTGGTCTTCAAGATCGTGGTGCCCGGGATCGAGACGATGATGAAGGCGATCGCCGAGGATTACGACGCCAACCTCGCCCAGCATTTCATGACGGCCCAGATCGCGGCCCAGGTCACCGAGGAGATGCTGCCCCGTTTCCGGAAACCGCCGGTGGTGATCGGCCGGATCGTGATCGGCACCGCCAAGGGCGACCTCCACTCGCTGGGTAAGCGGATCGTGATCGGCTGCCTGCGCTCTCTGATGATCGATGCCGTCGACCTTGGGGTTAACGTGCCGCCGGCACGCTTCGTCGAGGCGGCGCTGGCTCACGATGCCCAGGTAATCGGCATTTCGGCGATGATGATGCACACCGCCGATGGCCCCGAAGGGTGCCGGGCGGTGCGCGAGATCATCGAGCGCGAGGGGCTGCGAAACCGGCTGCGCATTATCGTCGGCGGCGCGCCGTTCCGCTTTTCGCCCGAACTCTATCTCGAGGTCGGCGCCGATGGCTGGGCCGCCGATGGCATCACCGCCGGTCGGGTCATCACCGGCCTGATCGGGGAGGTGCGGCCATGATCACCGGCTGGGATCGCCTCACCGCCGCCGCCGCCGGTCGGACCTGCGACCGCATCCCGGTGTTTTGCAACCTGCTCGACCAGGGCGCGCGGGAGATGGGGGTGTCGCTGCGCGACTATTACGGCGACCCGGCCTGTGTCGCCGAGGCCCAGTTGCGCCTGCGCGAAAAATACGGTCACGACAATCTCTGGTCTCTGTTCTACGTCGGCAAGGAGGCCGAATTCTTCGGCTGCCGCGAGATTCTGTTTGCCGAGGACGGGCCGCCCAACGTCGCCGAACTGGTGATCCGGAACAACGACGATATCGGCCGCCTGGAGGTGCCCGAGGACATCGCCGGCCACCCGGCGTTCGCCCCCGTCGCCGAGTGCCTGCGTCTGCTCCGCCGGGAGGCCGGCGGCCGTTATCCGATCTGCGCCTATGTCACCGCCGCCACCTGTCTGCCGGTGCTGCTGATGGAGATGGAAGGCTGGCTGGAACTGCTGCTCGCCGGTCCCGCCGTCCTTCGCGACCAGTTGCTGGCCAAGTGCGAGGTCTTCGTCGTCCGTCAGGCCGCGGCCCTCCGCGCGGCCGGGGCCGATCTTCTGCTCTATTCCAACCCCTTCGGCTCCCTCGATACCGTGCCCGAGCGGGTGTTGCGCGAGCGGGTGCTGCCCTCGATGCGGCGCGAACTGGCGCCGCTCGGCACCGCCGGCATGATCTATTATTGCGGTGGCGCCCGGCTCGGCCGGGTGATCGAGACCGCGGTGGAGGGGCTCGGCTTTACCAGCCTCTACTTCAGTCCGCTTGATGACCTCGCCGCGGCCAAGCGCGCCGTCGCCGGCCGCGCCCTGACCTGCGGCGTGATCGACGATATCAAGATGGTGCACTGGAGCGAGGACGAGGTTCGGCGCGAGGTGGCGCGGATCATCGCCGCCGGCGCGCCCGGCGGCCGCTTCCTCTTCGGCACCATGGTCATGCCGCTGGCGATTCCCGAAGCCAACATCCGCGCGATGATGGAGGCGGCCTGCCGCTTCGGCGGCCAGGACGGCGGAGGCGCGCCATGACCGATGACGGGACTCTGCCGCTGATCCTCGGCTGCGGCATCTTCCGCAAGGAGGTGGCCTACCTCGTGCGCAAGAACGGCTGGCGGATCGACACTGCGTTCATCGATTCCGGGCTGCATTACAGCTTCCACAAACTCGGCCGGGGCCTGACCGGCAGCCTGGCCAAGCGCACCGGCCGGGAGATCATCGTCTTTTACGGCTGCTGCCATCCCCTGATGGACCGCATGGTCGCCGACGCCCACGCCATCCGGGTTCAGGGCCAGAACTGCATCGACATCCTGCTCGGCCGGGAACGCTTCGACCGCGAACTCGCCGCCGGCGCCTATTTCCTGCTGGAAGACTGGGCGGTGCGCTGGGACGAGATCACCGGCAGGGTTTTCGGCAGCCGGCCGGAGATCATCCAGGAGATCTTTCAGGGCGACCGCCGGACCATGCTGGCCCTGCGGACGCCCTGTTCCGGCGATTTCACCGCCGCCGCCGAACGGGCGGCAACGCTGGTCGGCTTGCCGCTGATCTGGGAGGATGTCGGTCTGGACCATCTGGAGGAGACGCTCCGGGTCGCGATCGAGAGCCGGCGGGAGGGTGGGGGTGACTGATCCGGGCTCCTTGACACCGTCCGATCGGGGCCTGCGGGAGCGCTTTATCCGCCTGGCCCAGGACAAATCCTATCTGCAGCTGACGATCCAGCTGATGAACGACGTCAGCCGCACCGGCGGCGTCGAGGAGGTGGTCGGGCGCGCCCTTTCCGGGATCGTCGAAAAGATCGGCGGCACCAATGCCATCCTGTATTATTTCGCCGAGGAAACGATCCGTTATGCCGACATGCTGGGCCACCGCGAGGTTGTGACCAGTATCGACGACGAGGAGGTGCGCACCGTCCTGGCCAGCCGTCAGATTCGCTGCACCGCCAGCGATTTCGGCAACACTCTGCTGCTGACCCGGCCGTTTTCCCGCTCCTGGACCTGGACGGTGCCGCTGCGGGTCGGCGAGGAGTTGATCGGAGCGATCCAGCTCTGCAACATGCATCTCTCGATCGAGGAACTGGAGGGCGTGATTCAGCCCTTCTTCAGCTACCTCGCCATGACCCTCAAGACCTCGCTCGCCGAGGAGGCCAAGCTGCACTGGGCCTATGAGCAGCTGAAGGAGACCAATCGGGCGCTGGTCACCGAGAACGAGGGGCGCCGGCGCGCCGAGAAGCAGTTGCAGCGGGTCAATCTCGAGCTGGAGAAGCTGGTTCACGACCGCACCGCCGAGCTGGAACTGGCCCGCCACGATCTTCAGGCGATTCTCGACAACATGCCGGCGATGATCGGCTACTGGGACCGCAACCTGCGCAACCGCTTCGGCAACCGCGCCTATCGCGAGTGGTTCGGCATCGATCCCGGGAAGATGCCGGGCATGCACATCCGCGAGGTGCTGGGCGAGGCCCGCTACGCCCTCAACCTGCCCTTTATCGAAAAGGCGCTGCAGGGCGAAACCCAGGTCTTCGAGCGGGAAATTCCGACCCCCGGCGGCCGTGAGGTCCGCTGCAGTCAGGCCTATTACATTCCCGATCTGCGCAACGGCGTCGTCCTCGGCTTCTACGTGCTGGTCACCGACATCACCGATGTCAAGCGGGCCGAGCGGGCGGCCGAGGCGGCCAATCAGGCCAAGTCGGAATTTCTGGCCATGATGAGCCACGAAATCCGCACGCCGATCACCGGCGTGCTCGGCATGGCCGATCTGTTGCGCCGGACGCCGCTGAATGCCGAGCAGACCAGCTATCTCAATACCCTGTCCTCGGCGACCCGGACCCTCCTGGTGATTCTCAACGACATCCTCGACATCTCCAAGATCGAGGCCGGCAAGCTGGAACTGGAGACGATCGCCTTCAATATGCACGAGATTGTCCGCGATATCGTGGTTCTCAACCGCAGCGACGTCGACGCCAAGAATCTGGCGGTGGCGATGGATATCGCGCCCGAGGTCCCCGAAACCGTGGTCGGGGATCCGGCCCGGGTCCGGCAGATTCTGCAAAATCTCTTCAGCAATGCGGTCAAGTTCACCGATTCGGGCGGCGTTCATCTGCGGGTTTCGCTGGCCGGACAGGACGGCACGCGGGTGGTGCTGATGGTCGAGGTGCGCGATACCGGCATCGGCATCGATCCCGGCCGGCGCGACCGGCTGTTCCAGCCGTTTTCCCAGCTCGATCCTTCCTCGTCGCGGCGGTTCGGCGGCACCGGCCTTGGCCTCGTGATCTCACGGCGGCTGGTCGAGCTGATGGGCGGCGAGATCGGCGTCGACAGCGCGGCCGGCAAGGGTTCGCGCTTCTGGTTCACCCTCGGCCTGGAGCTGCCGAGCGGGCCGCTGGCGGCGGCGGCCGGACGGGCCGCTCCGGCGGCGCTGCCGCCGCGGCCGCTGCGCATTCTTTTGGCCGAGGATAACCGGATCAACCAGATGCTGGTCAGTGCGATGCTGCGCAAGTCGGGCCATCAGGTCGAGATGGTCGAAAATGGCCGGCTGGCGCTGGCGGCGGTACAGGTCGCCGCGTTCGACGTCGTGCTGATGGATATGCAGATGCCGGAGATGGATGGCAGCGAAGCGACCCGGGCGATCCGCGCCCTGCCGCCGCCGCTGTGCCGGATTCCGATCCTGGCCCTGACCGCCGACGTTCTGCCCGAGCATCGGGAGCGCTTTTTCAAGGCCGGGATCAACGATCTGGTCGGCAAGCCGATCGACTGGGCCGTCCTGGCCACCGCCCTCGAGCAGCATGTTCCCCGGATCGAGAGCGAACCGGTGCCGGTGCCCGACGCGCCGCCACCACCGCCACCGCCACTCTCCGGCCTGCCCGGCATCGACCGGGTGCTGGCGATGCGCCGTACCGGCGGCCAGCTCGATCTGTTCTGGTCCCTTTACGCCGATTTCGCGGTCGACTGCGCGGGCGAAGCCGAACGGATCGAGCAGGCGATCCGCGAAGGGGAATGGACTATAGCCCGGCGCCGCGCTCACTCCCTGCGCGGCTCGGCGGGCAATCTCGGCGCAACCCGGCTGGCCGCCGCCGCCGGCGTGATCGAAAAGGCGTTGCGGGCCGATGTCGGCGTCGGGCTGGAGGCGGAACTGATGGAGTTGCGCCTCAGCCTCGACGAGGTCATTGAGGGCGCCCGCGCCCAGGGGCCGGCGATCACCGCGTCCGGCCCGGCCTCCGGCGCCGCCGGGCTTTGACGCCATTCCAGGCTATGCCGCAATCTGATCGAGGACGCCGAGGAACTCGCCGAGGGCGTGACTGACCCGGCGCGAGCTGGTGAGGGCGCTCTCGACACTGCCCAGTCGCGAGACTTCGCCGGGAATGTCGACGTGGCCGCCATCCTGCCGGTAGCCGTCCATCAGAGTGTTGGCGAGGCTGGCGATGTCAGCGTCGTGGGTGGCGCCGGCACTCAGCCAGCTCCAGAAGCCGGAGACAACACCGGCCAGCTGGCCATAACTGCCGCCGGGCAGGGTCAGGCCATCGGCGCCGATCTGACGGCCGCCGGCGGTCAGGCTGGCGGCGACGGCGGCGGCGGCTCCGCTCTTCAGGGTCTTGGTCCCCGAGAGCAGCTCCGGGTTGATCTCAAGGCTGTGGCGGTCGGCGCCGATGAAAAAGCCGAAGCCGAGATCGCTGCCGCTGCCCGGCGGCGCCATGTCGTAGGCGTCCGAGAAACTGGTCGGCTGCTTGGGCCGGCTGCGCCCGAGCAGGGTGGTGGCCACGGCGTCGAGCTGGGAGCGCAGCTTGCGCGGGATTTCGGCCTCGGAGGCGGGGTCGGCCGGGCGCGGCGGCCGGGCGCGCGAGCCGTCGGCGGCAAGACGCAGCAGGGCGCCGAGGCGGCCGTCGTTGATCCGGCCCTCGGCAATCACCGCGCCGGGTACCGCCGGGGCGGTGGCGGTGCTGGTGAAGCGGGTCGGCTGGCCGTCGAGCAGAGCCTGGCCGCTGGCGGTATAGAGCGCGATGCCGCGGTTCTCGCGCGAAAAGACGTTGGCGCCGGTGGTCTCGACCACCTTGGAAATCAGGATGTCACGCCGGGCCTCGGCCTCGTCGCTTGGACGGTTGAGCGCGGCCTGGGTGGCGATGGTACGGTTTTCCCGGTAAATTGCGCCGAGGGTCTGGTTGAGGTCGTCGAGGCCGGTGCCGACGTCGGTGGCGACCCGCCCGGCCAACCGCTCGACCCCCGCTGCCAGCGTGCGCACGCAGGTGCCCAGCGCCTCGCCGCAGGTCAGGACCGCCCGGGCGGCGGCGGCATCCTGGGGGGCGGCGGCCAGCCCGCGCCAGGATTGGCTGAAGGCTTCGAAGCGGCTGCCGAGGTCGGGAGCGCCGTCGGCGGCTGCGAACAGGGCGCCGACCTCGCGGAGGTAGCGGTCGCGGACCAGCGCCGCGCCCTCGCGGGCGGCGATCTCGCTGGCCTGGGCCCGGAGGGGCCCGGAGAGGGGCCGGGACGGCGCGGCCGGGACCGGCACGACAGGAGCCGTAACGGCGGCGGCGGCGCTGTCGGGAGCGGCCGGCGCCGGTACGGCCTCGGTCCCGCCCGCCGTGCCGGTGGGCACGAGGTGAAAACCGCTGGCAACCGAGGCGATGGCTCCGAATAGGCCCATGGGTCCGTTGATCCCCGCTGACGATGCGTCAGGATCAAGCAAGTTCCGCGCCAGAGGTTCCGGCCGGGAAACCGGGGCCGGCCGCCGGGCCGGCTGGTGCTTCCTGCCGCCCGCCCGGCAGCTTTTTCCGCCAGCCCCGCCACCGGCAGCCGGGATGTCCCGCCCGGTCGCTGCAGGCCGGGATCCCGCCGGAGCCGGGGTCAACCACGCGCCGGAGGACGGGCAGGTCTCTCCGCGAAGGTCGGAACCCGCCGGCGGGAGGGGGGCGGGGGTTGAGCGGCCGGATCATCCGGCGGCTCCCGAGCGGCTAGATCCGATCCAGCTCGAGCGCCAGTTTCCTTGCGTCGGCGGCCCAGTCATCGCTCAGATTGACCGTCGGATTGAGCGCCTCGTCGCCCGTCGGCGGCGGCGGTGCGGCGGTCGCGACGCGACTTTCGCGCCGTTGATGAAAGAGAACGTTGATCGTGGTCCCCGACTCGCACTGCTTGTTAATTCTGTCGGCAACATCAAGGAATTGCGCGATCTGCTCGGCGGAGAATCCCCGCTTCGACAAGGTGTCAAAAACAGCCGCCGACGAATACTTATTGATGCTGACGTCTCTGTTCTTAAGGTTGTAGTGGCTGCCGCTCTTCGTTACCGCCCAGCGCGGCGGGTTCATCCCATCAATATTTATGACTTCGCTGGTAACCAGCAGGCTCTTGGTCCCCAGGACATGACCAAAGATGCAATCTGCTCCCCCAACCGGAATCAGGATCCAGTTGTCAAGAGTGACCCGACCACTCATCAAAACCCCCGGTATGGTGGCGGCCCGGTCTCCGGCAAGAGACGACAGCGGCTGATCAACAATAATTAGTAAGCACAGGATGCCACCAAGGCGCCTCCCGCTGATGGCGAGGGGGCCGATGGCAAAACCTTCAAGACAAGTTGCACTATTAAATGGGATCAGCGCTGAATTGTCAATGGGGACCCCCGCCGATACGGGGGTCCGTCTACGGAGCGGACCGGAGGCTCCTGGCCTTCGGTGCCGTTTTCATGCCGCGTCGCCGCCCATGATCCAGACATCCATTTCGATCTGGACCGCGGTCACCGCCGAGGACAGGCACTCGCTCCAGGAGGCCGCCGAATCCCGGTAGGCCCGCACCGCACGACGATAAATTTCGGTCCAGACGCCTTCGCTGGAGAGATCGAAAAGGGACATGACAGCCTCCATCGGTGTAAGTTGTTAACCTATCCTTAACCATGGCCGAGCCAAGGTCAAGACAAAATGTCGCAGCCCCGGTTCGGTCGCCGGGACAGTGATATTATTTTGCAACAGTCTCTTATCAGCCATTGCTCGAAAGCCATCTTAGCAATGGCTCGGCGTTGGCGGCGCGTCGTGGGCAGTTGGATGGGTAAGCGCCTGAGGCGATTCGGAAAAGCTGCTGACAAGTTGTTAACCAATCTCGGCAGCTTCCGCCGCCAGGGGCCGCCGCCAGGGGGCGCCCGCAGCGGCAGGACCCCGGTTTTTTGCAGCGTCCGCGCCGAAAGTATGCTTCCATTGGTCCGAGTGCCCAGCGCCTGTTCTGGCACCGTCAGCCTGGTGACCGTGCCGCCTGCCGCGGCCGGCCCCGGGGCTCACCGTCCCTTTCATGATGATCGGCGCATGCCTATCCGGTTGAC
>SESF01012384.1_pt1 | contig 13395 bp, 20 predicted proteins | sample 3171521 | NCBI WGS metagenome assembly SESF01 (sample SAMN10866945, study PRJNA518727) | freshwater metagenome | biome: subpolar coniferous forest; feature: holomictic lake; material: water; isolation source: holomictic Lake 227, 6 m and 8 m depth | place: Canada: near Kenora, Ontario | collected...
TCCGATGCCATGGTCCAGAAGGTTCTCTCCCATGAAGAACTGGAGGAGGAGAACCGTGGTCCCTGGCTTGAGGTCTCCAAGGACCTCCAGGAGGCCATCTCCCGCATGGAGGAGAAGAAGGCCAGCCGGGAGAGACCATGAGGAGCTTCTCCAGTGTTCATCCGGACCACCTGGCGGAGTATGACTCCCTCTTCACCAGGCTCCGGGACTTCTACCGGGACAAACTCCGCAAGGACACCCCTGGCCGGGAGCGCCGGGGCCTGGAGCTTGCCGAGAAGAAGCTCCAGGAGGTGGGTCTCCCTCTCCTGTCCTCTGAGACCTTCTGGACCGCTCTCAAGTCTGTCCCCAGGGGGACCGTCCTCCAGGAGGTGGCCCGGGCCGCCAAGAAGACCCCGGCCTTTGCCTGCAAAGGGACCGCGGTCCCGCCGCCCCGCCCGATGGCTTCCAACATCGTCCCATTTGGAAAGGTGAACCCATGACCACCGAGCAACTCCCCCCCGATGAACAGGAAGCCATGGAGACCCGCCTCCGCCTCACCCTCTTGGCCTCCCTTGGCCATGGCTCCCTTATGGCGGGGACTCAGGAGGGTGGTCTCTTTGGGCCTGAGGACCCCCACCTCCACCGGCTCACCGTGGACCTGGCCAAGGCCATGGAAGCCTGGACCACTGTGGTCTCTGAGGTAGGAGGTCTAGGCCACCGGACCGGATACCGTGGCTTCTGGACCGCCTTGGAGGGGACCTCCGAGACTCACCCCATCTTTGTGGATGCCGTCCACCATGCCGCTCTCAACTTCCCGGACCCTGGACCCACAGAGGGGGACCTGGAGGAGTGCCGGGACCTGGAGGCCATGCGCCTGGGGATGACCGCTGAAGACTTCGGGACCCCCAAGGCCATCCCCTTCCAGCCTTCCATCATGGGGACCATCCCTGGGGTCTTTGGCCGGGGCTTCCTCCGTGAAGAACTAGAGAAGCATTTCGGGATGAGGCGTGTGAAAGAGACCCTCCTAGGGATGCCAGAGGGACCCCACAAGGAGGAGGGGGTGGAGATGGACAAGGGGTTGGAGAAGTGGCTCCCCGAGTTTCTGGATTCCATTGGGACCCTCCGCATCAACTCCCCCGCCTTCTCCGCCGCCTACCTCAAGGCCAGAGAAGAAGGGGGGTCCGTCATGGATGCCATAGAGACGGCTCACTCTGCCACCCCCGGTCTTGATGACCCCAAGGAGACCAAGCCATGACCCCAAAGACCCCAACCTCCGGACCCGTGGTGGCCGTCTCCAACCTGAAGGGAGGGACCGGGAAGACCGTCCTTGCCATCCACCTGGCCTACATCATGGGAGCCACTCTCCTGGACCTGGACCCCCAAGGGGATGCCGTGGACTGGTGTAGGAGGTCCGGCCTCGTGACTGGCCACCATGTCCACGGACAAGAGGAGGTCCACCATCTCCTCAAGATCCTCAAGGGACCCGTGGTCCTGGACTCCCCGCCTGGTGAGAATGAGAACCTCCGCCTGGCTCTGGCCTTTGCCGATGTAGCCGTGATTCCCGTGAAGGCTGGCTCCTCTGACCTCCGCGCCTTGGGCCGGATGCAGGTCCTCATCAAGGCCGCCAGGGAGGTGAACCCTGGACTCCGGGGAGCCATCGTCCTCAATGAGGCCAAGTCCGTCTCCACCCTCTCCAGGGACATGGAGACCGCGCTGGAGGGTCTCAAGGGCATGACCTACCTGGGCCACCTGGGAGACCGCGTGGCCATCCCTGAGGCCATCGCAAACGGGGAGGTGGTAGGAGGCTCCTCCGCCGCCGATGAAGTCATGGCCATAGCTGACAGTCTCTCCACCCTCTTGAAAGGAAAACGATGAACGCCAAGAAACAGAACCCCAACTCCCTCTCCGCCTTTGTAGACCAAGGGACCACCGAACTGGCCAAACAGACCCCCGCCATGAGGGGAATCAAGACCCCACCTCCAGAGAAGGAGAAGGGGAAGCCAAACAAGGAGCGTTTCACCATCAACGCCTCCCCGGACCTCATTGAGAGAGCCAGGAGGACCGTGGTCCATACCCTTGGCCTCACCCTCTCCGGCCTCGTGACGGAGGCTCTCATCAAGGAGCTAGACCTCCGAGAGAAGAAGAACGGCGGTCCCTTTCCCCACTCCTCCGCCACTCCCCAGGTGGGCCGTCCCGTGAAGGTGAAGGGATGACCACCAAGGCCGGAGTGAGCAAGAAGACCGGCTCCACCGGACCCCGGACCCGCGAGGGAAAGGCTAAGGTGGCCACCAATGCCGTCCGCCATGGTGCCTACTCTGAGGCTCTCTTCCTGTTGGGGGAGAGTGAGGAGGACTTCCTCAAACTCAAGGCCGGGATGGAGGAGAGCTTCTCCCCGGTGGGTCCCCTGGAGACCTCCATGGTGGAGCGCCTGGTCTCCCTCTGGTGGAGGATGGACCGGACCAAGACCGCCTCCAATCAGCACCTCTGGATGGCCGCCAGGAGGGGTCTCACCTCACGGTATAGCTACACGGAGGAGCGGGGCCTCATGGCCCAGGCCGAAGCGGATGACAAGGATGAGTGCCGCTTCGTGGGGGGTTGGGGCCTGGACAATCAGGAGCGCCTCCTCCGCCATGAGATGACCCTGGAGAGGGCCTTCTACAAGACCCTGCACGAACTGGAGAGGGTCCAGGCCAAGAGAGAGGGGTTCATCGTCCCGCCGGTCCCCACCTTGGATCTGAATATCTCTGGCCTTCAAGACTAGGGGAGTTTGTTTCGGCAAGTAGGAGTAACAGGACAAATGGAACCATTTATGAAGACCACCACTTGGGAAGACCACTTCCAGGCTCTCCGGGAAGCCGTGACGGAGACCATGAGCGGGGAGCCTGGCTTCCCCGTGGCCGTCCATCTCCTGGCCCAACTTCGGGACCTGGTGAGACTCTTCCCCTTCCTCATGGAGGTGGATGAAACCCGCCAGGACTTCCTCTCCCCCCAGGTTGGGGAGGTCTTCTCCTTCTACCTCCGCCGGTCCGTCCCCTGGGATTGGGAGGCCATGAGGCCGGTCCTGGAGAGAAACCCCACAACCCCCTCCATGAGTGGGACGGATGAGGATGGGAATGAGTGGGACTCCCGTGGTCCCAAGCCATGCTCTGGCCTTGAGGCCGTCTCCCTCTCCGCCGTCTCCAAGGGGTTGGGCTGGCTCCTCAAGGAGGGAGGCCGGACCCCTGTCCTCTTCCGTGGCCTTGAGGGACTCTCTGGCTTCCCCCAGGAGAACCCCTCCCCCATCCCTGAGGGTCTCCCCCATCGCTGGGACCTGGTGGCCATGGAAACAGCGGAGGGAATCCTCAAGGGTCTAGGCCGGGACAAGGAGGCCGTCTTCAACTCCGTGATGACCCACGGACCCATCCTCCCTTGGACTGTGACCATCGGCGGGGAAACTCCCCTCACTCCACCGGCCTATGGCTTCCCCTTCGATAAGGACTTGGTGAAGCTCCTTGGGGTGGAGTCCGAGGTTTGGACTGGCCTCCGTCTCCAGAAGGATGGATGGGAGGTCTCCTTCTCCGTGTTCTGCCGGGGCCTGGAGGTGAATGAGACCACCCGGGAGGCCAGCTTCATCCTTGAGGTCCGGCCTCACTGGAGGTCCGGCGATCCCTTGGCCATGTTGGAGTGGGGGCCGGGAGAGTGGCTCTCTTGGTCTGGAGCCGTGGCCAAGACCCTGGAAGAGACCATGGACCGCCTGGGCCGCCGCCATGACCAAGCCACCGGGACCGGCGGGGCCGTGGGTGGGGGTTCTGCCACCGTGACCTTGAGCGGGGAGTCCACCGGCCTGGTGGAGGTTGTCCCCACCCTCACGGTGACTCCCTCCTATGCCGTCTCAGAGGTGGAGATGATTCTCCGCCCCGCCTCTTGGGTCTCAGGGGAGGGCCGCGTCTCCACCCTGGCTCAAGGCCAACTCCGCCTCTTCGGGAAACCCGCGCCGGACTACACCAAGGCCAAGAACCTCCACAAGATCCTAGAGGAGCGCCTGGCGGAGGGAGTGGGTCTCCAAGAAGAGGGGGAACAACCCTCATGGCTTGTGTGGAACAAGGCCCGGAAAGAGGGCCGGTGGGACCTCACCAAGGAGGAGGTGGCCAGGATCAGGACCACCCTCCTGGAGGACAAGTCTGGGTTCATTGAGGAGGGTGATGGTGGCCTCCCCCAGCTTGTCATCGGCTACAAGCTGGAGAAACCCGGAGGAGGGGTGGAGCAACGGGAGCGGAGACTCTCTGGCCATGGGCTGGCCTTTCTCAATCGCCGGAACCGGAACGCATTGAGGGACCGGCTCCTCAAGGAGGAGGCCGCGCTGGAGAAGGAGGCCGCCAAACTCCGCGTGGAGGTGGAGACCGCTCTCATCAAACCCACGGAAGACCTGGACCACTCCCGCCGCGTCCTAGGCCGGAACAAGAAGAACCAAGGTTTCTTGACCTCCTGGGACATGGCCATGGACCTCTTGAAGCACCTCATGGACGAACAGGCCATCTCCGGACGGAACCCCATCGAGGTGGAAGCTCTGGCCATACGGGACTGGCTTTGGGCGGGGAGGGAAGCTCCAGACAACTGGCTCCAGACCGTGGGGGAGACCCTTCTCCTCTTGGCCATGCACCTGAATACCGGAGACGCTGGACCCAAGGGCCAGGCCATCGGTGGCTCCTTCATCGACCTCTCTTACCGCCACAAGGAGGACCGGACCAAGGGCCTCTCCAGTGATGAGGCCAAGGGGGTGAGGGGTAGCTCCTTAGTCTACATCATCCGAATCCAGGAGACCCTCCTAGGGGGGTTCGTCCACCTCAAGACCGGGACCCGGACCCTCCCCTCAGGGGTGGAGGCTGAGACCTTCGAGACCGGCTCCCTGACCAAGACCCAAAAGAAGGCCGCCTATGAGCGGGGAGAGCGGTTTGGCTTCCGTGAGGCTCATCTCTCTGTGATTCTCCGGGGCCTAGGTTGCGATGAGGCAGAGGCCGCGCTGGGAGAACACCTCCACTCCTACATGACCAAGGCTGGCTCTCAGAGTGCTGGCCAGTGGGCCGAGAAAGTCCCTGGTGGGAAGTATCCGGACGGAGACATCTTCCGCCACTACACCTCCAACTTCCAGGGGTGCCACCTCCTCCCCGCGCCTGGTGAGGGCTTCCTCCATGGGGCCTTGGCCAGCCTCAAGACCAACCCGGAGCTTGGGTGGGATATGGGAGGACCCCCAAAGGCTTCCCGCCACAAGGGAGGACTTCTCCACTTCATGGGTCTGGAGCTTCCCGTGGGAGGGAGCGGGGCCATGGCAGAGAGAGCCAGGGCCGCCGTCCTCTTGAGGGGTCTCAAGGCTCTCCGCCGGATCGTGGTGGAGCTTGGAGGTGGGGTCTTGGCCGCCAGGCTGGGAGGCTACTGGCACAACCTGGGGGACCCCAACCTCTCCGAACCCGTGGCGGTCCACCTCCTCCAGAAAGGGAAGGTCTTCCCCTTCCTGTCCCCTGGATGGATTGACCGAGCCAAGGCCGCCTATGAACCCAAGGCCGGGGTGAAGCTCACCCGCTCCATCAAGGAGGCAGATGAGCGCCGGTGGGAGACTAGGACCGTAGAGACCACCCCAGAAGGGATTCCCCTCCATGTCCAACTTCAGACCGCTATCAAAGACAGAGGCTTGAGCCAGCTTCAGGTGGCCGGGGAGTTTGGGGTCTCACAGAAGACCGTCTCCGTCTGGCTCAAGGGGGACAAACCTCTGTCGCGGGAGAGCGCCAAGAAGATCCGGGAGTGGGTTGCCCAGGGGTGACTCCATACCTACCAAGTCACTTTCGACCCCCCGGAAATACCTACCAAGTCACTTTCGACCCCCCCTTAATACCCTCTTGGTCACTTTCACCCCCCCCTTTATACCCTCTAAGTCATTATTCTTTGAATGGAATAAACGGGTATAAATTGGACTTAGGTCCCATTTCGTTTGCGACTAGGTTTCTCTCTAGGTCCTTCTAGGACCGACTAGAGGGAGAGCCGCTCCCCTGAGGGTCGCTCTCTCCTTGAAAGAAAAGAACTCAACTACCAACCCCCGCTCTCCACCTGGTGGACCACCAAAAGAATCCATCAAGGAGAAAGGCTCCCCCCTATTTGAGGAGGCTGGAGTCCCCCGGCTCATCCTCTTCCACCGTGAGGTCCTGGTATCTGGTGAGAATCCTGGAGACCCGGATCATCCGTCCCCCCGCCTTTGAGGAGTCATACACCGTGGAGCCTGGATTGGTCTTGGGGTGGGTCCCGGATTGGGGAGCCTTCTTGGGCGGGGCCGCCGGAGCCTTCCCTAGGGGGATGACTGGCGGGGCCTCTTGGGTCCCATGGAAGCCGGACCCGTGGTCAAAGGCTTCCGGGGCCTCTGGAGCTTTGGTGGGGAATGTGGCCATGGTGAGCCTCCTCACCTAAAGGGAAGTGAGGTTAAAAAAACCATGAATAACCACCGGGAGGGCCGTCTCTTCTTGAGGCTTTGGGTTGTGGCCATCGTGGTCTTGTCCGTGGCCGCCTGGATGAGTGACAAGATCGCCGGGAGGTAGGGACCCCATGGCCCGGAACGGTAAACAACCGTTCGATACCAGAGGGAGGGGGTGACGGCCTAAAGTAGGCCAATCTGGGCTGTGGGGAGGTTGGCCAGGTTGATTTAGTAGGCCGGGATACCAACCCGGGCCAACCGGCACAGTGCCGTAAAGTGCCGGTGGAGTCTGTGGGGGAGGGTAAAGACCCCCCAAGATCCCTAGAGTAGGGGAATCTAGGGGTCTTCCAGACCGTCAAGGCTGGCAAATGCGCGTGTCCGTCTCCTGTAAAGCTGGGGGGGGTGGGAGGCTCCCAACCGTCAAGGTGGGGGGTCCCCAGGAATCCGTCCGGATTGTTTCCCAGCGGGGTCCCTGAAGATGGGTTGACCGGGCAGAACCCCGGCCAAGACCAAGAACTCAGGGGGGTGGTCGCTGAAAATCATTTCCTTGACGAATCACCCTCCCATATACGGATGGAACCGGAGACCCTTGTGGGGTGAACCTCCCCCTAGAGCAACTCCGCCGCGCCATGGCAGACCATGCCAAGGGAAAAGCGCCATGCCTCACGAACCCCTGGAGTCTCATCCTCGTGGAGGGGGTCCTGGGGCCGTCTAAGCTGTCCCGAGCTTGGGAGGCCACCCCTGAGACCGCCATGGCCATCCTCCTGGAGGGAGAGCCAGTGGAGCGCTTGGCGGGGTGGTCCTGGCTCATGGGAGCGGAGAGACCAATGGAGGACCCCCTGGGATGGTGGGGGTCCAAATTGCCTCCGCCTTAGGCCAGGGTCCCATCCGTCTCCTTGGTGGGGAGGGGCCTCCAAAGAGGGTCCAGAAATAAATGGAATAATTTACCCTTGCCAGAGGGTGATAATCTCTTACACTAGATGTAGGAGGTCCACCCCATGGCTCAGAAGATGATGACTTTCACCCCCTTCTCCATGGCCACCCCTGGACCCGTGGACCTAGTGGGAGCCTTCCTCTCGGGCCGGAACCCCAAGACCCTCTTGGCCTATGGGAAGGACCTCCAGGACTTCTCCGCCTTCCTTGGTGTTCCCTCTACGGATGAGGCCGCCAAGCTCCTCCTCTCTCAGGGTGCCGGTCCCGCCAATGGGATGGTCCTGGCCTACCGGACCCACCTCCTGGAGCGGGGCCTCTCCCCCAAGACCATCAATCGCCACCTCTCCTCACTCCGCTCCATGGTGAAGCTGGGCCGCGTCCTTGGGATGGTCTCCTGGAGCCTTGAGGTGGAATCCATCAAGTCCGCCGCCTATCGGGATACCCGTGGATGTGGGGTGGAAGGCTTCAAGAAGATGATGGAGAGCCTTGAGACTGGCCTGGATGCCAAGACCGTCCGGGACCGCTCCATCCTCCGGCTCCTCTTCGGGATGGCTCTCCGCCGGGGTGAGGTGGTCTCTCTGGACCTCTCCCACCTGGATCTGGAAGCCTCCCGCCTCTCCATTCTTGGCAAGGGCCGGACGGAGCGGGAGAGCCTGACTGTCCCCACCAAGACCCTGGAAGCTCTCAAGGCTTGGGTGGCCGTCCGGGGTGAGCATGAGGGACCCCTCTTCACCAGCTTGGACCGTGGTCATCGTGGCCACCGTCTGGATGGGTCCGCCGTCTACCGCATGGTCTCCGAGCTTGGCCAGGCCGTGGGCCTGGTGGTCCGTCCTCACGGTCTCCGTCATGCCGGAATCACTCAGGCTCTAGACCTCACCAACGGAAACACCCGCGCCGTCCAACGCTTCAGCCGTCACAAGAAGCTAGAGACCCTCTCCCTCTACGATGACAACCGCTCCGACCTGGGAGGCCAGGTGGCCGCCTTGGTTGACCTTGGAGCCTAATACTCCCCTTCCTCCCTTTGCTCCCTGGAGCCACTCATGGCCAAAACCCCAACCCCAACCCACCAGGACCTCCTCCGTGGAAGCCTCAAGGACCTCCCGGAGGAGGTAAAGATTGAGGTCTCCCGGATCATGGACCTAGCCGCCTCTTGTGGTCGCCTGGCTCTCATCGCCCACGGGATCGCCAAGGGTGACTCCCCCGCCGCCATGTCCGCCTGGGAGGGGTTCCTCCGGGCCGATGATGCCACCCAAAGCCTGGCCCACCTCCTGGACTACGGTCCCGTTGAGATGGGGGCCTGAGATGGCCACCCCTAGCACCATCAAGGACGCCCGGACCTGGGGGAGGAGTGGGTTTGTCGCTCTCGTCTCCGGGGCCATCGGTGAGGCCAACCCGGAGCTTGTCTCCGCCTCCTCTGACTTCTTGGGGAAGAAGGGGGAGCGGTTTGGTGAGGAGTATCACCAGGCCGGTGGGACTTGGGAGCCTGAGGACTTCCGGGACTTCTGTCTCCACCGCGTGGCGGGAGAGAACACCCCATCAACGCTTCCGGGGGTGGCATGAAGCTCCAACCCTTCCAGGTGGGGGAGTGGGTCTCTGACCTCTACACCCCCGCCGTCCCCCGTGAGGTCCTGGAGGTCAGACCTTGGCCTCAGTCTCCATCCGGATGGGTGGCCAGGACCCGAGAGCATAGGCCGGGAATGGACCGGATTGATTGGATCGACACCTCCAGGCTCACCAGGACCAAGGCTCCCGCTGGCTCCCCACCTGGTGGCGGAGACTTCACCCCCGCCGCCTAGGGCAAACAGGGCAAACAGGGCAAATGGAATAAACAGGAGAGCATGATGGCCAAGGAACTCGCAGAATGGGTGGAGACAGAACTCCTCCCCACCATCTACAAGAGTCTGTCTTCCGCCTTTGATGAGTTTGGCTGGAAGAAGGATGGAGCCAAGGGATGGGTGGCCACCAAGAGTCCTCTTGGGGTTCGTGCTGACCGCGCCACCTGTAACCGCGCTCATGGTTTCTTCATCCATGGGGATGGCTTCACCACTTGGCTCTCCTATGTGAATGGAGGGACCCAACCCAAGGGAGCCGACTTCCTCAAGGCCGTCCGTGACCTGGCCAAGAGAGTGGGCCTGGTGGTCCCCCAGAAGGAGGAGACCCAGGAGGAGAAGGACCGCCGGGAGCGGAGAGAACAAGACCGGGACCTCATGGAGTCCGTGGTCAAACTCTGCCAGAAGCTCCTCCAGGAGTCTCCCGAGGCCGGGGCCTATCTGGAGAACCGTGGTCTCCCTCGTGATCGCTGGGAGGTTTGGGAGCTTGGCTTCATGCCGAAGACCACCTCCCCCATCGTCCAAGAGGTGGAGCGCCTGGGCTGGAAGTGGGAAGAAGCCAAGACCATCCTCCTTTCCGCCGGTCTTTTGGTGGAAGGGGAGCGGGGCCTCTACCCTCTCCTTGGTGGCCGTGTGGTGGCTCCGTGGCGGGGACCGGGTGGCTCTGTCTTGACCTGGTGGGGAAGGGACCCCATCGGGACCGCCAAGGCCAAATACCTCTATGCCAAGGACCAACCCAAGACCTCCCCCTACCTACTGGACCGGCTCAAGGGTGGCCGTCTCCTCCTGGTGGAGGGGGTCCTGGATGCCATCCAGTGCCGGGAGCATGGCTTCCCTGCCGTGGCCTTGGGCGGGACCTCTGTGGCCTCCTACCTCCCCGCTCTCAAGACCCATCACCCGGAGGACCTCACCATCACCGTGGACCGGGATGAGGCCGGGGAGAAGGCCACTCCCAAGCTCGTGGCTCAACTCCTTGGTGCCGGTCTCTCTGTCTTCGTGGTGGAGCTTCCCAAGGGAGAGGCAGGGGAGAAGCTGGACCCGGACGCTCTCCTCAGGAGTCCCAACGGACCCGAGACTCTCCGCCGCCTGGTGAATGAGGCTCCCCACGGACTCCGCTGGAAGGCCCGGGCCATCCTCTCCTCTCACCGTGGGGAAGGCTGGACAGACCGTGGAATCACCGGGGCCATCCAGGAGACCGTGGACTTTGCCGCTACCGTCCCCGCCGTCCTCCACCCCTTCATCAATCCCAACCTCTTGGACGAACTCATCCAGGAGGGTCTCCCCATCTCCACAGAGGCCATGAATGAGGCCACCAGGGTCCTCAAGGAACGGACGGACCTAGAGAGCCATGAGCGGGAGACCCGCCTCCACCTCCTGGAGACCACCAAGAAGGTGGCCAAGCTCATGGAGGAGGACAAGGTCCTAGAGGCCCGGGCCGTCCTCCTGGAGGATGCCTCCTACATCAAGACCCAGGCTCTCAAGTCATCCAGACCGGCTCCCCGCGTGGCCTTGGAGGAGTGGCCGGACCTTGAGGCTCACCTCCAAGCTCTCCGTGGCCGGGACCGCGTGGGTCTGGCTCAAGACTCACTCCCCAGCCTGGACAAGGCTCTCATGGGTCTCCGGGGTCTCATGCTCGTGGCCGGTCCTCCCAACTCAGGGAAGACCTCCATTGCCGTCCAGCTTGGCCTCTCCGCCTTGGAGACGGATGAGGAGGCCGTGGTGGTCCTGGTCTCCCTTGAACAGAACCGGATGGAACACCTCACCCGGAACCTGGCTTACTTCTCCGGACTGGATTGGGAGACCGTGGCCATGGGGTCCGAGAAGTGCCGGAACGAGACGGACCGCCAGGCTGGGACCCACTTCACAGCCTTTGACCTCAAGGCCCTGAAGGGGGGAGAGGCCGTCTTCAAGGGTCTGGCTCACCGGCTCCTCATTCTTGACGGACTGAACTTCCCGGACCCCACCCCGGAGAACCTTGTCCAGGAGGTGGAGAATCTCAAGGAGAAGACCGGAGCTTCCCGGGCCTTGGTGATCGTGGACTACCTCCAGCTTTGGCCAGTCCCCGCAGGGGAGAAGGCCATCAAGACAGACCTAGACCGGGACAAGTGGCAGATTGGTCAACTCAAGGAAATCCATAACCACCTGGGAGCGGGGAACGCGGTCCTGGCCATCTCTGAGGCCACCAAAACCGATTGGAAGACCGGCCTCACCATGGGGTCCGTGATGGGGTCCGCTCGTGGTGCCTACTCCCCCGATGTGGTGATGGTCCTCCAGCCGATCCCCGCCGATGACCTGGCTCCAGAGGGAGAGACAGACAAGGAGAAGGCGAAGACCGAGGGAGAGCGCCTTCTCAATGCTCTGGCCTTCAAGGGGGTGGCTCTCATCCGGCTCCAGATCGTCAAGGGCCGGGATGGAGTGACCCGGACAGGCTTTGACCTGGCCTTCCTGTATCGGTCCCTCAAGTTTGCTGAGACCACCGTGGCGAAGACTCTCCAGGAATACCTCTAACCATAGGGGGCAACGATGCCTAGATTCCTTATTCGAGTTACTACCACCTGCACCATGGACTGTCGGGACGAAGCGGAGGCTCTCTCCTTCGCTGACAACTGGGGGGAAATGGACGGCTGCGTTACCACCGTTGAGGTCCTGGACCTGGAATCCATCCCCCACTGTGAAGAGTGACCTTTGTCCAAACTCCCCTCCTACTTCCAGCTTCCCGCCAAGGCCATGGCCAAGGCCGGGGAGAGTCCGGAGTGGCGGAGACCGGACAATCAGGATAATCAGGACAATCAGGAGCCTATCCCCTCCCTTGAGATGCTCCAGGGGATGACCCTGAGGGAGTTTCGGACTTCCGGCCTGGCCGTGGTGGTCCACTGTGCCGTCCTTGGGGAGGCCGTGGTTTGGGCCGCCGATGGGACCCCCACCTCTCTCAAGGGGTTTGATGAAATGGGGAGGGTGGTCTACCGGGGAGAGGAGCTTCGTCTCTTGACGCTCCTAGGGCCTGAAGACCTCCGCGCCTATCACTCCCTCCGGAAACAGGTGGGGGAGGTCCAGGTGGAATCCATCGGGATGGCAGAGCCAGAGAAACAAGAAGACCTAACCAAGAAGAAAAGGGGGGCCGCCGCATGAGTGACCAGGCCAAGACAAAGACCAAACAGGTATGGAGTGGCCGGATGGACCCGGACCTCCTGGAGAAAGCCAGGTCCGTGGCCTACTGGACCCCCGGCCTCACTTTCTCCCACCTGGTGGAGACCGCTCTCCGGACCTACCTGGAGGGGTGGGAGCGGGAGCATGGGACCCCCGGGCCTCCTGAGGGTCCTCTCCGTGAGGGCCGTCCTCTCATCCAGCGGAGACTCCAATGAGCGAGGGGAAGGTGGTCCAGTTTCTCCAAGACCAACCCGTGAGACCCGAGGATGACGGACTCTATGCCTCCACCATCTTGGGGAAGCTCACCCGGGGGGACCGGGAGCTGTGGGTCCACCTCCATGCCAGCGGAGACCTCTCCCTGAAGTGGTGGACCAAGACAGGGGACCCGGAGACCCACCTCCCCACAGAGGAGGGATACATCACCCTCAAGGCCGGGGACCTGGCTCCCCTTTCTGACCTCCTGGCATCCATCGGGGGAGACCCCCTCTTGAAGGAAAGGAGGCTCCAGTGAGCCAAGCTCACGAAAAGGGCCATTATCGTGCGCTTATCCCTCCAGCGAAGTGGAAGGAACTAGAGGCCGGGATGGACCGGATACGGGAGATCCACCAAGGGATTGAAGAGACCCTCGTCTCCAAGCTGGCCATCGTGACCAACCCGGAGGTGGAGGCCGGACTCCGGAAGCTCCTCCGCCAGACCCGGAAGTTTCTGAAGGAGACCTCCCGATGAGCCTAGACCCCATGCTCCCACCCCCCCGACCCGATGCCTGGGCCACCCCGGAAGAGTGGGAAGCCTATGAGACCAAGAGAGCCGAGGCGCGGAGAGCCATGGCCAAGGTCATGGTGGGCCTTCAGGAGAAGTGCCGGGAGCGCCTCCATGAGCGGGGAGTCCCCACCAAGGAGAAGAAGGAACTCCGGGCCGCCTTGGTCGTTGGGAAGAACCACCTAGCCGCCTTGGGCTTTCCTGAGGGGGTGGAACCATGAACCCAACCGAGCGCCTGGAGTCCGTCCTCCAGAAAACCCAAACCTGGGCAGACCTCCCCGGCGGGGACCGCGCCTCTCTGGGGGATGCCGT
>SESF01011397.1_pt1 | contig 13392 bp, 10 predicted proteins | sample 3171521 | NCBI WGS metagenome assembly SESF01 (sample SAMN10866945, study PRJNA518727) | freshwater metagenome | biome: subpolar coniferous forest; feature: holomictic lake; material: water; isolation source: holomictic Lake 227, 6 m and 8 m depth | place: Canada: near Kenora, Ontario | collected...
CCGTCACCGCACCGTCCCTACACCGGGGTAGTGCGCCAGCAGGTGCCAGCCTCCCCGGGTGCCCTGCGCTCTGCGGGGTCTCTTTTTGCGGGCATTCGGCGCGGTTCTCTGCCACGCTCGGGCCGGTATGGCTGACTTCGAGGGTGCCCGAGTGCGCGCTTTCGAACCCGGAACAACCAGTGTTTAGGCAATGTTTATGAAAACGAATGCAGAAGACAGACTTGGGTTCATCTTCGGACGAAGGAGCATCCGCCTCTATTCGCCCGAGGCGGTAAGCGAAGCGGAGGTCCAGAAGCTCCTGGAGGCGGCGATGGCCGCCCCCTCCGCCGCCGCGAAAGATCCGTGGCGGTTTGTGGTGGTTCGCAACCGGCAAACCCTCGCGGACATTGTCGCCGCCCTGCCCAACGGCCAGATGCTTGCGGGGGCCGCGCTGGGCATTGCCGTCTGTGGCGAGCTGCCGGCAGCGCATGACCAGCAGCTCAGTTATCTGCTCCAGGACTGCTCGGCGGCCATTGAGAACCTGCTCCTGGCCGCGCACATCCTGGGGCTGGGAGCGTGCTGGTTAGGCGTCCATCCCCGGGAACAGCGAATGAACGCGCTCAAGAAGATTCTATCGCTGCCGCCTTCCGTGATTCCGGTTGCCTGCATCGCCATCGGCCACCCCGCCGAGGCAAAGGAGCCCCGCACAAGGTTCAACCGGGACTACGTCCATTCCGAGAAGTGGTGAGATTCGGGCGGCAAGGGTCCGCTCGGGCCAACCGCGGGAGGCTTATGCCGCCTCTCGCTGCATCCACTTCTTGGTCAACTCGGTGAGGGTCTCCTCCTGGAGCGTTCTCTCCAGCAAGGGGAAGACGCTGCGTTCCTCAGCGCGAAAGTGCTCGCGTGAGGCCGTGATCGCTGACTTCAGGAGACGCCGAGCCTGGGCGCAAGTGCTCGCCGAGCGCACCTTTGTCAGGCGGTCGTCAATTTCGTGGTGGTCCTGGTGCATGCTCTTGAGTTCGCCGTTATCTTCCACCACATGATCCAGGGCGAGATAGGCCAAGTTGGTTTCCGTCTTGGCGTGGGCCTCCAGCAGCCCCTCCACAATCCTCGCCATCGTTCGCACCTCCGCCGGGGTGGCGAGGCTGGGCAGCACGCGCTCGATCTGATCAAACACGTTCAAAAATATGATATGCTCCGCGACCAAGGCTTCTGTTATCTTCATGATGCCCATTACCATAACTGAATCGCGTCGCTACTGCAACCACCGAGTGGGTGGGCTGGCCGAGCTGGCACTATCGGCTACCCAAACAAATCCATCTGCGGCGGCGGGGCCAGTTGCTTAAGCTTGTCGCGGTCTTGCTGACGCCGGGTGGCCTGGCGCACGTTGCCTTCGGGCGTCAGTTCCGACTCCTCCAGGTTGCCCAGGATTTCTTTGGCCCGCTCCAGGACACCCTTGGGCACGCCGGCCAGCCGTGCCACCTGAATGCCGTAGCTCTTGTCAGTAGCGCCCTCGACGATCTTGCGGAGAAACACGATCTGCTCATGCCACTCGCGCACGGCGACGTTGAAGTTCTTCAGGCGCGGCAGCCGTGCCGCCAATTCGGTCAGCTCATGGTAATGCGTCGCAAAGAGCGTCTTGGCGCCCACCTGGTTGTGCAGGTGCTCGACGATGCTCCACGCCAGGCTCAGCCCGTCAAACGTGCTCGTGCCACGGCCGATCTCGTCCAGGATGATCAGACTGCGGGCGGTCGCGTTGTTCAGGATGTTGGCCGTCTCGCACATCTCCACCATGAACGTGGACTGGCCGCGCGTCAGGTCATCGCTCGCCCCGATGCGCGTGAAGATGCGGTCCACCAGGTCGATCCGCGCCTCCGCCGCCGGAATGAAGGAGCCCGTGTGCGCCAGCAGCGCCAGCAGCGCCACCTGCCGGATGTAAGTGCTCTTGCCCGCCATGTTCGGCCCGGTGATGAGCGCGATTTGTGTCTCGCCGTCCAGCCGCACGTCATTCGGCACAAAGCGCTCCTCGCTCAGGTTCTGCTCCAGCACCGGGTGCCGGCCCTCGCGAATGAACAGGCTACCGCCGTTGCCGATCTCTGGCCGGCAATAGCTGTAAAGCCGTGCCGCTTCGGCAAAGGCACCCAGCACATCCAGTTGCGCCAGTGCCGTAGCGGTCTGTTGGATCGCAGCCAACTGGCCCAGCACCTCTTCGCGCACGCGCTGGAACAACTCATACTCCAGCTTCGTGCTCCGCTCTTCCGCCCCAAGGATCTTACCTTCCATGTCCTTGAGGTCGGGCGTGATGAACCGCTCGCCGTTGGCGATGGTCTGCTTGCGAATGTAATCTGTTGGCACCTTATCGAGGTTGGACTTGGTGATCTCGATATAGTAGCCGAACACGGAGTTGAACCGCACCTTGAGAGACTGGATGCCGGTGCGCGCGATTTCGTCCTGCTGCAACTTCGCGATCCAATCCTTGCCCCCGCGCATCGCGGTGCGCAGCTCGTCGAGCGCCGGGTCGAACCCATCGCGTATCAAGCCGCCCTCCTTCACCGCCAGCGGCGGCTCATCCACGATCGCCCGCCCGATCAGTTCCACGAGGGCCGGCAGTTCAGTAACCTGGCCCTCCAGTTCTTCCAGCAAGGGAGGGCGAGCGTCCCCGCGAGCCCCATCTTCCGGAGAGGTTTGCTGGTCGGGAGCGGGGAGGAGGATAGCCGCCGGCCCCCTCACCCCGTCCGTCTCCCCCTCCGAGGGGGAGGGGGTGCCCTTTATGGCGGGTGAGGCGGGATCGGCAGACACACTCGCTATCTCGCGCACCGTCTGCTTCAAAGCCGGAAGCTGCTCCAATGCCAGCCGCAGAGCAGCCAGGTCCCGGGCATTCCCCGTGCCCGCGCTCAGCCGCCCGAGGGTCCGTTCGAGGTCGCGCACCTGCGCTAATTGCGCCCGGAGCGCCTCCATACCGGCCGTATTGTCCACGAAGGTCTGCACCGTCTTCTGCCTCCGGCGGATCGGCTCGACCCTAGCGAGCGGTTGGGAGAGCCAGTCGCGCAGCCGCCGCGCACCCATGGGCGTGACTGTGCGATTGAGGGCACCATAGAGCGACGCGTTCCGCGGCGCGTCATGATGCAGCGGCTCCAGGATTTCCAGATGACGCAGCGTCGTGAAGTCGAGCGCCAGGTAATCGCTCCGCCGGTAAAACGAGATGCGGGTCAGATTGGCCACGTCGCGCCGCAGGTGTTGTGTCAGGTAATGCAACACGGCCCCCGCCGCACCGATGGCCGCTGCGCGATCCTTCAGCCCGAAGCCATCCAGCGACGCGACTTTGAAATGCTCGCGCACGCTGAACAACGCGGTTTCCGGGGCAAACACCCAGTCGTCATAGCCATTCAGAATCCACCCATACCCCGTAGCCGCCGAGGTAATGGCGTGGCTGACTTCCCCACGCGGCTGGTGGCTCCCCCTCTCCCCATCGGATGGGGAGCGCGCCGGGGTGAGCGGCATCTTCTCTCCCCCAGCACCTCGAATTCCCCCCAGCAGCAACTCCCTGACCGCCGCCGCGTCCCCCGGATAAATCAGCTCCGCCGGCCGCAGCCGCTGCAACTCCGTGAGCGCTTCCGCGTCTCCCTCCACTTCCGTGGTCATGAAGTCGCCCGTGGTCAGGTCCACAAATGCCAGGCCGAACGTCCGCCCCACCGGATGCACTGCCGCCAGGAAATTATTCCGCTCCGCCTTGAGCATTCGCTCGTCGAAGTGCGTCCCCGGACTGACGATTTGTGTCACCTCCCGCTTCACCAACTGGCCGGGCCGCGCGTCTTCCACCTGATCGCAGATGGCTACCTTGCGCCCGGCCTTGAGCAAGCGCCCGATGTAGGCATTGGCGGCGTGGTAAGGGATGCCGCACATGGGCACGACGCCGCGCTTGGTCAGCGCCACGTTGAGCAGTTGCGCCCCCACTTGGGCGTCTTCGAAGAACAACTCGTAGAAGTCCCCTAGCCGGAATAGCAGCAGCGCGTCTTTAGGCAGCTCGCTCTTGATGCGGCGATACTGCGCCATCATGGGCGTGAGTTGGGCGTTGCTGGTCATCGGTGAATGAAAGCAGAAATTGGGAAAGCAGAAAGCAGAAATAAGCAGGGGCGGAATGCCAGCCGCGCCGCTTCGGATTTCTGCTTTCTGCTTTCCCAATTTCTGCTTTCTTCTAGACCAGTTCCCCCATCACCTGCGCCATCGCCAGCGCGGTCTGAGCCGCCTCCCGGCCCCGGTTGCGTTTGGGGTCGAGGCACCGAGCACGCGCCTGCTCGTCGTTCTCCAGCAGCAGCACCTCGTGGATGACCGGCACTTCGTAGCGAAGTTGAATCTCCATCAGGGAACGGCTTACTGCCTCGCCGATGTGGGCGGCGTGGACGGTCTCTCCGCGCAGGATCACGCCCAGGCAGATGATGGCGCAGAAGGGGCGCTCGCCCCTCGGAGAGCGTGGTCTGAGGGCAGAGCCGCTCCGCCCAGCCCGCGCCAATCGCGCGGCCACAACTGGAATCTCATACGCGCCCGGCACGCGCACCACCTGCACGGCTTTGGCGCCGGCTTGCTTCAACTCGGCTTGCGCCGCGTCCAGCATCGCCTCGACGTAACGCTCGTTGTATTGCGAAGCGACGATCGCGAAGCGCGCGTCACCGGCGTGGAACGTTCTTGCCTTAATGGCCTTCAACATATCGTTTTGATACTCCCATACTCCAAAAATGAAAGCAGAAATGTGGAAAGCAGAAATCCAAAGGCCCGCGCTTTCCATTCCGCCCTTTCTTATTTGAACGGGAATCGGGGAAGGTTAGACCCGACTGACGTCGGGTGCTACTTTCTTATTTCTGCTTTCTGCTTTCCCAATTCCTGCTTTCTTGCTAGAGCAGATGCCCCAGCTTCTTGCGCTTGGTCTCCAGATAGCGCGCGTTGTGCGGGTTGGGTTTCACTCGGATCGGCACCTGCTCGACGATTTCCAAACCGTAGCCTTCCAGGCCCACAAGCTTGCGCGGATTGTTCGTCAGCAGCCGAATCGTCTTGAGGCCCAGGTCGGTCAGGATTTGCGCGCCCAGGCCGTACTCGCGCAGGTCCATATCGAAGCCAAGCTTCTCGTTGGCCTCCACGGTGTCGTAACCCTGCTCCTGCAATTTGTAGGCCTTGATCTTCGGCCCCAAGCCGATGCCGCGGCCTTCCTGTCGCATATAGACCACTACCCCGCAGCCCGCTGCTGCCACCAGTCGCATTGCCTGGTGCAACTGCGGCCCGCAATCGCACCGGCGCGACCCAAACACGTCGCCCGTCAAACACTCGCTGTGGACGCGCACCAGCACGTTGCGCTTGCCCGCCACCTCGCCACATACCAGCGCCAGGTGGTGTAGGTTGTCCAGCTTCGACCGGTAAAGGTAGAGATCAAAGTCCCCGTATTCCGTTGGAAGCTTCACCACCTCCACACGCTCCACCAGCTTCTCCCGCTCGCGGCGGAACTGGATCAGGTCGGCGATGGAGCAAATCTTCAGCCGGTGCTTTTTGGCAAACTTCACTAGCTCCGGCAGCCGCGCCATCGAGCCGTCGTCGTTCATGATCTCACAGATCACGCCGATGGGCCGGCAGCCCGCCAAGTGCACCAGGTCCACCGCGGCCTCGGTGTGACCGGCGCGCTGCAGCACGCCGCCCCGCTGCGCGCGCAGCGGAAACACGTGCCCCGGCTGCGCCAGGTCCTCCGGCACCGCGGTGGGCTCCGCCATGATCCGGATCGTCTCCGCCCGATCGCCCGCGCTGATGCCGGTGGTGATGCCGCGCGCGGCATCCACGCTGACCTGGAAGTCCGTCTTAAAACTCTCGCGGTTCTGATGCACCATGCGCTCGATGCCTAGTTGCTGGAGGCGCTCGGAAGTCGTCGGCACGCAGATCAGCCCGCGCCCGTGCTTGGCCATGAAATTCACGGCCGCGGGCGTCACGAACTGCCCGGCCATGATTAAGTCGCCTTCGTTCTCGCGGTCAGCGTCGTCCACCACGATGACCATCTTGCCCTGTTGCAAGTCGTCCACCACGGAGGCGATAGAATTAAACCGTTGCGTCATATACTGCAAAACAGGGTATCTAGTGGCCGGGTGAATGTCAGTGCATTTCATCCGGGAGGGCGAGCGTCCGCGAGCCATCTCACCTGCTATTCCTTTCCCGCCAGGAGACTAATTGCGGCTTCCTTGACTTGGCTCAACGCGGCTGAGCCTGGCGAGGGGCAAATTGCACACATGAATTGGCAACCTTAGTCGAACCGCTCCGCGCCACAGTCGTTTAACGCGTATCGTTGGCCCCCCCGAATGGGCCGGCTTTGCTCCGATGAGGCCGGCCCGTTCGCGTTTTCGCTTCCCAAGGAAAGCCGGAGGGGCGTATAAGCGTGGGCATGACTACCGTTAGCAATAGCCAATTGCCAATTGCCAATTGCCAATAACCGACCCGAACCAATCGAAAGGAGAAACACCACATGGCCAAATATACCAAGTTCGAAGAACTCCCCGTCTGGAAGGAAGCAGCGCGACTTTACAATCGCGTGCTCGATCTGCTCGAAGAACCCGGCGTCCCGCTCACGCCCGGCTTCCGCAACCAACTCGAAGACAAAGCTGAAATTGAGAAAGCAGAAAGCAGAAATAAGCAGGGGCGGCATGCCAGCCGCGCGGCTTCGGATTTCTGCTTTCTGCTTTCCCAATTTCAGCTTTTCCCCAGCGTTGCTATCGGCTATTGCAGCACTTTCGCCTCGGGCCGGCTCCGCTCGGTCGTGGACACGAATCTGTCCACCATCTTCGCCAGCGCGTCCAGCCACAGCGGGTGCTCGTTCAGGCAGGGGATCAGCGTACACTCGGTGCCGCCTGCAGCCAGGAACATCTCGCGGCCACGCATGCCGATTTCTTCGATCGTCTCCAGGCAATCGGAAACAAATGCGGGGCACATGACCAGCAACTTTCGGACGCCCTTCTGCGCAAGGCGGGGAAGCTCAAGATCGGTGAACGGCTTAAGCCAGGGGTCTCGCCCCAGCCGGGACTGAAAGGCGACTGAGTACTTGCCCTCGGGGACCCCGGCTTGCTTGACGAACGCAGCCACGGTCTTGAAGCCCTGCGCGCGGTAGCACGTGGCGTGGGCTGGGCTGGCCGTCCTGCAGCAGTTCTCCGACGCCAGACAATGGCAGCCGGTGGGATCGGACTTGCGCAGGTGACGCTCCGGCAGGCCGTGGAAACTGAACAGCAGATGATCGTAGTCCCGTTTGAGGTGTTCCTGCGCACTGCCCACCAGCGCGGTAATGTAATCGGGGTCTTCGAAGCAGGGCGGTTGCACCTTCAGCCGCATTTGCGGTGCGAGTGCCGCAGCCACTTCCTTCACCCGCTCGATGGCCGTCTCGAAGCTCGACATCGCGTAGTGCGGGAACAGGGGAATCACCAGCACCTCGTCCACGCCCTTCTGTGCCAGGCTGCGCACCGCTTGCGGGATGGACGGGTTCTGATAGCGCATGGCCAGCTCGACCGGCATGCTGACCCGCTGCTGGAGCTTCGCTTGCACGTTGCGGCTCGTGACCACCAAAGGCGAACCGTCCGGCGTCCATATCTTCTGATAGGCCTCGGCGGAGTGCTTCGGGCGAAACGGCAGGATGGCAAAATGCACGATGCAGAAGCGCACCGGCCAGGGCGCATCGAGCACGCGCCCGTCCATCAGGAACTCGCGCAGATAGCGCCGCACATCCGCTACGGAGGGCGAGTCCGGCGAGCCAAGATTGATTAAGAGAACGCCCTTGCTCATTGCCCGGGCTCAGGCCGGCACTTGGTCTTCGTGCCGGTGCATGGGCTGCGACTTCAGAAACTCCCCAACCCTGTCCGCTACCTTGCAGGCGGAGACAATCGTGTCGCTCAATGATATGCCGTCGCGATAATGGCCGGCGAAGAACAGCCCCGGCGCCTTGCCCTCGATGTCTGTCATTTGCTCGCGGTAGCGGCCGTAGCCGACGTTATACTGGGGGATCGCCCGGGGATAAAACACGCAGTGCTGGAAGGTTGGCTTGCCCTTCACCCCCAGCAGCACGCGCAAGTCTTCACACGTCAGCGCGAATAGCTTCTTATGCGGCAGCGACGCCAGTTCCGGATACCGCTCGCCGCCGACGTAGCTGGTCAGAGTTAGGTGCCCCGCGGGCGCGCGATTGGGAAAGAGCGACGAGGAGAAGATGGTGCCCAGGATCTTGAAGCCCTCAACCCTGGGTATCAACATGCCGAACCCGTTGCACGGGTGGGCGACGTCCTCGCGGCGGAACCCCAGCACGACACTAGCGACCGGCGGGTAGCGAATCTCGGCAAAAGTCGAGAGGCGCAGCGGCATGGACGTCTGGACCTCCATGTCCGCCAGATTGAAGGCTGTGCCGGCATAGATTACGGAACTGTGCTCGGCGCGGGATTGCTGACCGCGCTCGCGCACATCGAGCGTCCAGCCTTCGGGAGTCTGGGTGAGGCGGGTCACGGTCGTGTTCAAGCGCACCGCTTCGCCCAAGCGCTCGCGCAAGGTGTCCGGCAGCGCTTGCAGGCCCGTGTCGAAAGAAAACTTGGGGGCGCGGTCCTTGGCAATTTCGCCACGCCGCTTGCGTTCGCGTGCGCCGAAGATCTGGCCCTTGATCAGCGAGCCGTAGCGCGCCTCAAGCTGTCCCAGCTTGGGAAAGGCATGCGGCACGGAGAGCTTGTAAGGGTCGCCCGCATACACCCCGCCGACCAGCGCATCAATTGCGTGATCGAGAAACTCCTGCCCCAGGCGGCGCACCACAAATTCGGCGACGCTCTCCTCCTTGCCATCGCGGCGCGGGGGCACGAACGGCTCGCGCAGCACGGCCAGCTTGGCCCGTGCGGTGAAGAGTTGCGTCGTGAAGAACCCCAGCGGCGAACCCGGCATTTCAATGGGGCGATTGTAGCGGACCACGTAGCGCGCGCTGGCCTTGGGATCGGGATCCATCCGGCGCGGGGCCAGGCCGGCGTCTATGACCAGTTGAGTGACCTTGGGCGAGGTCTCCAGAATGGTGTTTGGCCCAAACTCGGCCATGTAGCCTTCGGCTCGAATGGACTGGATCGCGCCACCGACCCGGTCGCTGGCCTCATAGAGGGTGACGGGCACACCGCTGCGCTTGATGTAGAAAGCGGTGGTCAGGCCCGTGATGCCGGCACCGATGATTGCGACGGATTTCATATAGTCCTCGAGAACCGGTTCTCCTTTCGCGCATCGGCGTAGGCGTCGAAGCGCATTGCGACGTTCCGGATGAGCAGTCGTCCCAGGTCGGTCACGAGCAAGCCCTGCGGCGTCTTGACCAGCAGGCCGTCGGCTTCCATGTCATCCAGCGACTCGATTTCGCGCGCGAAGTGCTCTTTGAAGTCGAGCGCAAGCCGCTTCGACATATCCGCGTAATCCAGGCCGAGGTCGCACATCAGGCGCATGATAGTCGTGCGGCGCAGCTTGTCCTCCGCGGTCATCACATAGCCGCGGTGCAAGGGCAGTTTGCCGGCGTCCAGCGCTCCGTAATAGGCCGGCAGTTCCTTAAGGTTCTGCCAATAGAAGCCTTCCCCCTGCGAGATGGAGGACATGCCAAACGCGCAAATATCCGCCCCGCCGCGTGTGCTGTAGCCCTGGAAATTGCGCTGCAAGGTCTTCTGCCGCTGCGCCAGCGCCAGCTCATCGCCCGCGCGCGCGAAGTGGTCCATGCCGATATACTCGTAGCCTTCCGAAGTCAGTCGCTCGATCGTCAGCTTGAGCAACTCGAACTTGGTTTCCGGCGAGGGCAGAATGTCGGGCTTGAGGATCTTCTGCGCCGGCTTCATCCACGGCACGTGGGCATAGTTGAAGACGGCAAAGCGGTCCGGCTTGAGCGAAAGCACTTCATCAAGGGTTTTGGCGAAGGATAGCGGGGTCTGGTAGGGCAAGCCGTAAATCAGGTCAAGGTTGACCGAGTCAAAGCCCACCTCGCGCATCCACTCCACAACCTGCCGGGTCATCTCGAAGGGCTGGATGCGATGCACGGCTTTCTGCACCACCGGATCATTGTCCTGCACCCCCATAGAACCGCGGTTGAAACCGATTTCGCGCAAGGCCACCAGGTGGTCGCGGGTCAGCCGGCGCGGGTCCACCTCCACGCCCGCCTCGGCATCCGGCGCCATCGTGAACCGCGCATGGATCATCTCGCCCAGCCGCCGAATGTCGTCTGGCAGCGAGAAGGTTGGCGACCCTCCGCCAAAGTGGAGTTGGACGACCTTGCGCTTCGGATTCATGAGCGCCTTCATGAGGTCCATCTCCCGTTCCAGATACTTCATGTACTCGCCGCTCTTCTTCTGGTCCGCGGTAATCACCGTCGTGCAGCCGCAAAACCAGCACAGCGAGTAGCAGAAGGGCAGATGGAAGTAGAGCGACAGATCCCGGTCGGTCTGGTTGTTGGCCCGAATCTGCTCGATGAAGACCTCTGGGGCTATCTCGTTGGTGAAATGGGTGGCGGGCGGATACGACGTGTAGCGCGGGCCCGGCACGTTGTATTTCTTCACCAGCTCAAGATCGACTTTCAGCATGCTCATGTAATTGTAGCCGCCGACGTCAGTCGGCGCACTATTCTTGCTGTCTAAATCAGCGCCGACTGACGTCGGCGGCTACGATTGCCTTCATTTGTAGTTTCGCACTGCGCTTACCAGGCTTCCGATATTCTCCAGTTTGGCGCTGGGCGGCACACCGTGGCCCAGGTTAAAGATATGTCCGGGCCGCCCCTGCATATCGCGCAGGATCCGGTTCGCCCCGGCAGTCACCGCTTCGGGCGTGGTGCAGAGCAGGAACGGGTCGAGATTGCCCTGCACGCCCACATGCTCCGGCAGCCGCGCGCGCACATCCGCCAGGCGCACATTCCAATCCACGCCCAGCACCTGCGCGCCCGTGTCCACCAGGTTATCCCAATTTCCGTGTGTGCCTTTCGAGAACACGATTACCGGCACCCGCCCTTTCAAGCCGGTCACAATCTGCTTCAGCCAGCACCCGGAGGCGCGCGCGAAGTCGCCGTCCGACAACACGCCGCCGAGGCTGTCAAAAAGCTGGACTGCATCTGCCCCGGCGTCAATCTGGAGGTGGAGAAAGTTCGTCACCGCCTGCGTCAGTTTTTCCATCAGGCGGGCGAAGAGTGGCGGGTCGGAATAAAAGAGGGCCTTGGCTTTCGTGTATTCTTTGACGCCGCCGCCCTCGACCATGAAATTCGCCAGCGTCCAGGGCGAGCCCGCAAAGCCAATCAGCGCTGTGCGACCGTCGAGGGCCGCTTTGATGAGCGGCAGGGCCTTGGCCACGTATTGCAACCGCTCCGTCACCGCCTCCACCTGCAAACGGTCCACGTCCGCCGCCGAGTTGAGCAGGAACTCCATCTCGATGCCGCCCCGGTCGCGGAACTGGTAACGCTGGCCCAACCCCTCGCAGACGACCAGGATGTCCGAGAACAGAATGGCGGCGTCGAAATCAAACCGGCGGATCGGCTGGAGCGTGACCTCGGTTGCCAGCTCCGGTGTCTGGACCAGTTCGAGGAAGGTGTACTTCTCCTTGAGCGCCCGGTATTCCGGCAATGCCCGCCCCGCCTGGCGCATGAGCCAGATGGGCGGATGGCAGACCGAACGACAGTGGCAGGCGTTCAGGAAGCGCTGCCGATTGGTAATAGCGACGGGCGTAAGGCTCGCACCTGTCGGTTGGTTCGACTCACGCGATTGCACTGTTTGGCTCATGTATTTTAGTGTCAACGGGCCGGGTGCCTGCCAACCTACGGTCGGCTAAGCGCCTTCAAGCCCGGATACAATAGCAGACAGGTCTCTCGGATGCCAACCTCCGTCATATCTCTGCACGACCGTTTTGATGGAAAACGGCCGCCGGAGTTGCCGGCCACATCAATGCCAGGATCGCCGCTGGACGGTGGCCGCCCGCGGTTCGAACTGTTGCGGATCACTTGGCCTGGCAACTCAGCCCAAGAGAACTATTGTCTGAAGAAATCCTTTGCCTTTTTTCGGCAATCCGGCCATTGATGTTGTATGGCTGAGGCCACTTCTATTAGCTCAGAATCCGGGTTACCGCCGTCGCTTGTTGCCGCCGAACAACGGACGCGCGAGTTCCTGGCGCAAAGCAAGTGGCGCAAAGCGCGCGAGCAGGTCAAGCCGCTGGTCAAACTCGACCGGGCACGGTTTCTGCCGCTGCTCATCGAGGCTAATATGGGCCTGGCACGCGAGTTGGTCGCCAAAGGCCAGGTGGCGGAAGCGCAGCAGGTACTGGCCTACTTGACAACGATCACGCCCCGCGAACAATTAGTAGGGCTGGAAGTTGAGATTCTCAGCCGGTCGGATGACAGCAAGGATTTCCTTGGCAAGTTTGCGACGGTGCTGATGGCGCCGGCTGGGAATCTGGTCGAAGCGGAACGAGTGCGATTAGCGGACCAGGTCGTGCTGGCGTTTGCATCTTTGCCTGCCGGGCACCCGGCGGAGACGAGCCTTGGTCCGCAACTGCGCGGGATTCACGAGGCGCTGCAAGCGGTTTCCCGGCAAGAATGGGATCGGGTGCCGGAGTGGCTGCGAACCATCCCGCACCGCTCGCCGCTCAGTCATTGGGCGGTGTTTGTCAAGGGTCTGGCGGCTTTTCACACCGGCGACACGGAGCGCGCGACGCGCTTGCTGAGCAGTTTACCCGCGGAATCAGTGCCCGAAAAAGCCAGTCGATCCTACCTGCTACTGGCCAACGGAACCGAGCTGCCGCTGAACAAGCCGCGCTTGGCTGAGGGTATTCTGGAGGGGGCATGCCGGCTGGCGATTCAGCCTGGGGTGGCCGGACTGCTGCTGCGGGCGGAGCAACTTTGGCAGGCGGGCTGTCACGGGGACTCGTATCGGGTGCTGCGCAATTCCATCGGGCAGTTCCCGAGCGACGGCGCGGATTGGATGGGTTCGGTGAGCGAATTCTATTTCCAGGCGCCGTACGGCATGTCCTTCGAGCAACGCGATGACTATCTGGAGTTCTTTTACGACCTGCTGCGCCGCGGCGCGGCCAAGAACCGCATCGAGGAGATGCAGATGCTGCGGCTGTTTGCGCTGGCGGAGGGCCCCGACACCAGCTCCTCGGATGTACGTTCCCACTGGGAACGATTCGTGAGCATCCACGAGCAAGTTCGCCAGTCCTCGCCGCACCTCAAGTCCATCGCCTATACTTGGCTGGGGCAGAAACTGGCGCGAAGCCTGGGTTCAGCTTCCTTCGGGATCCGGTCCGGTAGCGAACGGTTGTGGGATGCGGAGGGTGCTTGCGATTGCCTGGAGAAGGCCAAACAACTGGATCCGAAGAATCTGCCGGCCCATCTCCAACTTGCGAAGGTGTACGAGGTGTTGAATCGCAAGAGCG
>SESF01015305.1_pt1 | contig 13385 bp, 20 predicted proteins | sample 3171521 | NCBI WGS metagenome assembly SESF01 (sample SAMN10866945, study PRJNA518727) | freshwater metagenome | biome: subpolar coniferous forest; feature: holomictic lake; material: water; isolation source: holomictic Lake 227, 6 m and 8 m depth | place: Canada: near Kenora, Ontario | collected...
AATGGCCTCATAACCTGCGATGAGTTCAAGCATCGCGTACAAGAATGAACACCAACAATCCTTTTGATTGGCGTAACTACACGCCAACGATCAACATGGCAGACATTGAGAAGGCGCGGCGCAACGCCTACCAGGCAAGCCGTTACATCAACGAGCAACGTCAGCGTGGGATTGAGCCTTCAACGCCGTACGCCAACAGCCCAGGCGGTTTGCCTCAGGATTACGTGACTGAGATGCCTGCTATGCCCATGCACAAGAAGACATTGAAGAAGAAAGAGAGGAAGCAATGACTGACAGACAAATGCTGGGCCTGCTCGTTGATTTTTACCGATCGCAGATGGATGTGGCGATTCAAATGAGCAATGTTCTTTATATGCTTGAGTGCGGGCAAGAAATACCCATGTGGTATTCCCTATTCCAGTGGTGCGAGGCCCGTGATGAGCGGGAAGAGTTCTGGAAGAAGTTCAGGCACCACTACCCTGACGCGATGGCCTTGAAGGAGGGTGTGAGCTATGACTATTGAAACCATGAAGCTGGCGCTGGAGGCGCTGGAAAAGTGTATGTATCCACAGTTAAAACAACTGAATGCCATCACCGCCATCCGCACCGCCATCGCAGAGGCTGAGAAGCAGGAGCCGGTCGCGTGGATGTTTACCGATGTAGAAGGTACTGAATTTTTCGAAGAGCGCGAAGACTGGGAAGGCAAGTGGACGCCCCTTTACACCACCCCACCCGCAGCACAGCGGGAACCCGCACCCGGCTACTGCAAGCACTGTAAGCAGTACACGATTGAGGAGCCGCTGCCCGCAGCACAGCGCGCATGGGTCGGGCTGACGCCTACCGACATGAAGGAACTTTCAGCCGAATGGTGGGAACCTAACGAGAATGAGATGGCATTGATAAATTGGATTGAAGCCAAACTCAAGGAGAAGAACACATGACCCGCGACGACATCATACGCATGGCGCGGGAGGCTGGGCTAGGTTTTTTATTTGAGGATCATCTTTTAGTGTATGGTGAACTTGAACGCTTCGCCGCCCTTGTCGCCGCTGCCGAGCGCGAGGCAATCCTGCAAATGAGCGCGGCAACATGGTTCAAGTCGCAGGCTGACTACGACGCCGCCATCCGAGCAAGGGGACAAGAATGAACATCACTGAAATACTCATCACCATCGGCCTGTTCGCTGGCGCGATTTGGTGGGCCTGGACGGCAAACTGGGATGCCTGTGAGGGCTGCGACTACGATTGTGATCAGGGCAGAAAGTGCCCACGCAAATGAAATGCCCGCTGTGTCATGCGCGTACAGACATCAAAGAAAAGCGTGATGTTGATGGTAAAGTAATCCGGCGTAGGGAGTGTTACAACTACCATGTTTTTTCTACTGAAGAAGTTGTGATCACCACGCCCCGTGCAAAGCGAAAGTACAACATACAAAAGACAGACACACATGAAACCCGTATTCCTTGATTTTGAAACAGAGGCCATTGGCCCACGGCCTGTATACCCACCCAGACCGGTCGGATTGGCCCTCTATGACCCGGAAGGCGAGTACCCCAATGGTTACCATGCCTTTGGGCATTTGAGTGGCAACAACACCACGGGGCGTACTGTGCAGTCTATCCTTGAGCTGATCTATGACAGCGATAGGGAGATTTGCTTCCACAATGCAATGTTTGACCTTGACGTTGCGGAGACGCATCTAGGCTTACCCATACCCCCATCGTATCGAGTGCATGACACGCTGATACTAGCATTTTTGCATAACCCACACGTGCAGTCCTTGTCACTTAAAGACTTGGTGGTTACGCATGGCTTGGCTGAACCGAATGAACGCGATGAATTGCGTGACTGGATCATAGCCAACGTAGATGACGCGCGGCGTAAAAAGTCTACATGGGGCGCGCACATTTCCAAAGGCCCCGTTGAATTGGTAGGCCGCTACGCCGAGGCCGACGTAAAGCTCACCTCTTTGCTTTACGAGTTTTTGCAGCCTTTGGTGTTACCGGTGCAGCAGGAGCCATACCAGCGCGAGATGGCATTGATTCCCATGCTGCTTGAAAACTCGCGGTTAGGCGTAAGGGTTGATCGTGAAGGTTTGCTGAAAGCAAAACTGCAAGCGCAAATAGACATTGAAAAGTGTAATGCTTGGGTTCGTACATTGCTTGGGTCTCCTGAGTTGAATGTTGACAGCGATCGGCAGCTGGTCGATAGTATTTATCCCACAGACTATTGGGATAAGAAAAACGGATGGCCTGCAACGGACAAAGGATCCCCTAAGGCTGATAAAGAAACACTGGAAGAAATCATCATTCACACGGAGTTAAAAGGTGTCCTACGTTACCGAGCCAATCTATCAACATGCCTGTCAACTTTCATTGAGCCCTGGCTGGAAGCTTCTGCATCTACAGGTCGAATCTACACGAACTGGAACAGTGTACGAGGTGAACGTGGTGGGACCCGCACAGGGCGACTCTCCTCAACCCCCAACTTTCAAAATGCGCCTGTTCGCTACCCGAAAATTGTCACCGGTGGCGCAACTGCCAGCATGGGACGAAACGAAATTATCATCCCCACAGAGCTCGACATAGCCCCGCTGCCGCTTATACGCAGTTTCATCCTGCCGGATGAAGGCCATAAGCTTGTGGCATGCGACTTTAACGCGCAAGAGCTGCGAATCTTTGCCCATTTTGAAGGTGGTAACCTTATGCAGCAGTATCAGCAAGATGCTCGAGCTGACTTGCACACCTACGCCGCCAAGCTAATGTCTGAGGCTGCAGGCCAGGAAGTGTCCCGCACGTATTCAAAAGGCGTATCCTTTGCCATTCTGTATGGCGCGGGGCCGCAAAAGATCAGTGAGATGCTTGAGATTAGCTACGAGCTTGCCAAAACGCTAATGGATGCATACACATCGGCGGTGGCACCGGGTCTTAAGACTATGCAAAACGTTATGCGCACGCGGTACAAGCTGCAGCAGCCTATCAAAACCATAGGCGGTCGGCTAGTTATGATGGAGCCGCCTAAGATCATCAACGGCAGGCTTAGGGAATTTGACTATAAAGGCGTTAACCTGCTCATTCAAGGCTCTGCGGCTGATCAGGCCAAGGCTGCAATGCTGCTGTATCAGAAAAAACGCAATGGCAGTAGGCTGCTGCTTAGTGTGCATGATGAGCTGGTCATCTCGGCGCCGGAAGAGCACATTGCGCGCGAGGCGGAAACGCTTATGTGGAGCATGTGCAATGCAATAAGCATGTCCGTGCCTATGGTCTCAGACTATAAAGTTGGCAACACGTACCAGGAAACCAAGTGAAGGAGCATGTAATGAGCAATGAAGAGTTTATGTCCGTTAGAGCTAATGTCATCATCTTTTGCGTTGTTGCAATCGTGGTGGCGCTTGATGTTTTTGTATGGAGGCCTTAAATGATTGATTACGCACACCCCATGTTGATGGCTGAAAAGCACTTGCGGCAAGCCTACGAGGCTTTGATTCGTCGCGACTATGCTGCAGGCAAGGAAGAGTTGCTTAACGTAATTGCGCAGTCGCGGCTTGCGTATCACGCCGCCGAGCATGCTCGTGCAACTGAGATGGAGTCAAAGTAATGGGCTTTTCACACTCATCGATTAAAGTCTACGAGCAATGTCCATATAAGTACAAGCTCACGCGAATTGAGCATCGACGTGAGCCTTCGGGCGATGCCGCGGAACGAGGCAAGCTGATTCATAGTGAGTTTGAACATGCCATTACGGGCTTGGGTATGCTACCTGCTGAGCAGGGCTTTTGGCTTGATTACGTGCAAGAGCTAACGCAGAAGCACACACAATGCGAAACTGAGTTTGCCATTACTCGAGATTGGAAGCCTTGTGATTTCAAGGACCCAGAGTATTGGGTGCGAGGTGTGTACGACGCGGTGTGGCACAAGGATGGCCATGCGCACGTATTGGATTGGAAGTCAGGCAAGGAGCGGGACTACGGCGACCAGCTGAAGTTGTATGCCACCATCATTATGGTATGCAACCCGGCCATTGAGTACGTGACCACCGAGATTTGCTATACTGATCTCAACAAGCGTGTACCGCATGAAACGTATAAACGTTCAGAGCTGGTTGTGTTGCAAGCCTGGCTGGCTGATCGCATTAAAAAGATTGAAGGCGACGACATCTTTGCGCCAAAGCCCGACTACGGTTGCAGGTGGTGTCACTTTCGTAAAAGTAATGGGGGCCCGTGCCAATGGTAACTCGAGTTGTACTTGAACGCGACCTGGAAAGATACTTTTCAGCGCAATGCAAAAAGCACAAGCTAATGACTTTGAAGTTGAATGTACGCTATGCGCGGGGTTGGCCCGATCGTATTGTGGCGCTTGAAAACGGTGAAGTTCTATGGGTAGAACTTAAACGGCCTGGCGGTACGCTATCAGCTTTGCAAGAAAAAGTGCTTGATGATCTTGCAAAGCTAGGCCACAAGGTCCACGTGACGTACAACAAGGAGGACATTGATCGTGTTTTGGGAACCGCATGAATACCAAAAAGAAGCAGTAAAGTTCTTGGTAGCCAAAGGCTCAGGCTCACTGTGGCTTGACCCTGGGCTAGGCAAAACTGCAGTTGTGTTGGCTGCATTTCGTGCTCTAAAAATCAAAGGCCTTGCGCAAAAGATGCTGGTACTTGCGCCGCTTCGACCTGCGCACGGCGTGTGGCCTCCCGAGGTTAAGAAGTGGGAGCAGTTTGCTGACTACTCGGTAGGCGTAATGCATGGTGGCAACAAGGCAAAGGTCTTAAAGCAAAACCACGACATTTACGTCATCAACTATGAAGGTCTGCAGTGGCTATCGTCGCAGCTTAATGGCAAACCTTGGCCTTTCCAAATCCTTACGGTGGATGAGATCAGCTACATGAAGAACACGCAAACCCAGCGGTTCAAGTGTATCAAACCTTTGCTAGGTAAGTTTGATCGCCGTTGGGGCCTAACAGGCTCCCCTGCCCCTAACAGTTTGCTGGACATCTTTGGCCCACAACTGATCATTGACCAAGGCGCCACGTTTGGGCCTTTCGTTTCTCGCTTCAGGCAAGAATACTTTTACGCATCGGGTTATGGCGGGTACGAGTGGAAGTTGCAACAAGACGGCGAAAAGCGTATCCATGAAAAGCTGGAAGGCAAGGTGCTGCGAATGGCAGCGCTGGACCATCTAGACCTGCCCGAGTTGACGTACAACAACATCTATGTAGATCTACCCCCGGCGGCAAGAAAGCTTTACAAATCCTTTGAGGATAACCTAACCGTGGAGCTGGCTTCGGGCAATGTTACCGCGGTAAACGCGGCCGTTGCCGTTATGAAAGGCCAACAGATTGCCAATGGCGGCTCGTACTTGGATGATGACGGCACGGGTGAAGGCAGGATTTCAACGCATTTGCATGATGCAAAGACTGAAGCAGTTCTTGAGCTGGTTGAAGAACTATCCGGCCAGCCTTGCATCATAGGCTATCACTTTGCGCATGACTTGGAAAGATTGCAAGCTGCGTTTCCTAACGCGCCAGTGATTGGCAGTGGTGTTATTGGCGCAAAGCTGGACAAGATCATCAATGCGTGGAATGCCGGCGAAATCCCTGTATTGCTTGCACATCCAATGTCGGCAGGGCATGGCTTAAACTTGCAAGGCGCAGGACATGCAGTGATCTGGTATTCTCTGACTTGGAGTCTTGAAGTCTACGAGCAGTTCATTCGCAGGCTTTGGCGTCAAGGTCAAAAGAACCATATTGTTGTCCACCATGTCATTGCAAAAGACACTGTGGACGAGGCAATCTTGCAAGCGGTACAACGCAAAGACAAGACGCAGCAAAAGCTGCTTAACGCAGTGCGTGATTACATTCATCGTGATACAATGGTTCACGTTGATGTTTGAAAAGAATGCATGCTCACGCAGCCTCAACACATTTCCATTAAACCTGTAGGAGTCGTAATGACTGAAGAAAAAAAGCCGCGTCGTCGCGCAAATAAAAACGCCATCATCACCGTGTTGGCTGCTGTCAATCCAAAGCGTAAAGGTACACGTGCATGGACTCGGTTTGCGCTGTATGAAGACGGCATGACTGTGGCAAAGTACATTGAATACGGCGGCCGTACAGGCGATGTTAACCACGACGTGGCAGAAGGCTACATTAGCGTGCACATGCCATGAAGATTCTTATTACCGGCGTCACCGAGACGCATAACAACAACCCACGGCGCGCAAGCTCAACCAAGTTTGTGTCTATCCCCGAGCTCATGCGTGAGGGGTTTTTGTCCCAAGGCCACGAGGTCACCCATGACTACGTGTACGACAACACTGATTTGTCAAAGTTTGACAAAGTGTTTCTGTACTTGTACCCATTGGACCATAACGCTGTGCATCCAGAAGGCCCCAGAAGGGTTTTGCAAGAACGTATGGATGCTATCATTTGCTTGGATGATTGGTCCTTCCAGAAGGTTCTCCCTTCATGGGATCGCGTCATACCTGCAACGGATTTGCAAGAGCACGTGTGGTTGGCGCCTTTGTTCCCTTGGGGCGACCCAAAGAAGATGGGCCTACCTGTAGAGGTTATCAAAACCTGGGATCCTTCGCCACTGTATCTATCGCCAGGTTGCCATCATTTTTCATGGCAGCATAGAAAATCTGAGTGGTATAACGCATCACTATCAAAGGAGGCGCATGACTGGGCAAGTCAACAAAATCTATCGTGGCCAATTCATAGTGTTGGCGGAAAGTCACTCGGACAACCACGTCTCCTTGAAAGTGACATTGTCTGGGAATACGGGAGCTACAAAGGCGTTCTTTGCCCGACTTATGCCCATGCGGGTTGCGGATGGTGGCGAGTCCGTTACCTGCACGCTGCACACGCCGGGGCTATCCTTGGCGGAGATCCTAAAGAGCTTGGAATAATCGGGCCTGCCTATAGCCATACGTTACATGAGATTGAAGCAATGAATGACGAGCAACAGCAGCAATTGGTCGGGCGGCAAATCACTAGCTTGCAAACGGCTACCAAAGCTGAAACGCTTGCAAAACTTGAAAGCATTTTGAAATGATCATTATTCTTGAGGGGCCTGATGGGGGTGGCAAAACCACACTAGCAGAGTCCTTGCGTACGCGATTGCAAAACGATCGTATGACGCATGTCATTAAGCACGGCCCTTACAAAGGCGTGCAAAGCGAGGATCTCTGCAAAATCTTCTTTCGGTCTATGTCCCAGGCATTAACCTACGATGATAACGTCATCATGGATAGATCGTGGCTGTCTGAGCCTATCTATGGCAATATCTATCGTAAAGGTGAAAACCGCGTTGACATGCCGCGGCGGCGCATGCTTGAACGCGTTGCGCTATCTCGAGGCGCCGTAGTTGTGCAGTGCCAGCCTGACTTTGAAGTTTGCGCAAAGACGTTTATGTCCCGTATTGATGATGAGTACCTTGATACGGTTGGGCAGCTAAAGCAAGTCTACGAGGAGTACGAGCAGTTGCCGCAACGTACTTGCCTTCCAGTAATCCAATATGACTACACTTCTGGGACACTCAGCGAACTTCTTCAGCAGCTCCATGATAAGTCATACACAAACAAACACACTGGAGGCGGCTGTTTTCGTGAAGGCAACATCTTAATGCTGTGTGATAAGGGTCCGCGTGCAAACGTAAGGCCTAGCGCCGCAGTTGTGCCCTTCATCAACTTTCAAGACAACGACGGTCCTAGCCGCATGCTGGCAGATACGCTTGAACGCGAAGGCATCCATGAAAACCAGCTCTACTGGGCAAACACGCAAACGTATCAGGGCACGCCAACGTCGCCGGCATTTGTTGCGGCGCTAAAACCTAGCAAAATCTTTGCCGTAGGCAACAACGCTTATACATGGGCGCTAAACAACAACGTGCGTGCGCATAAGTTGCCGCCCCCGCTGTATCATATGCAAAACTTTCCCAACCAACCCTATCACGTCACCGAGGCTGACTATGGAAATGCGAATTAAAACTGAGGAAGAATTGATTGATCTATACCGCGCATTGCATGCGTTAGGTAAATGGTCAAGTCCACGTAACGCGGCATGCCTTGAGCTTGAAAACTTTACGTATACCTGCGACGCAGGCATAAGGTTTAACTCATTTGAAGGTCGCAACTTTAATCTTAAGTACTTGAAACGCGAGATGGCGTGGTACATTAAAGCCGACCCACATGATTTATCCATTGCAGCGTATGCGGCGCAGTGGGGCAGAATCGTTCTTAATGGCAAGCTCAATAGCAACTACGGCAGCTACTGGTTTGGCCCGCATGGCGCAAGGTTCATCCATCACATCTTATCGCGTGACCCCATGTCCCGCCGTGCCGTCATTCCCATGTATGGCTCAGACGTCGACCATATGGACCCCAACGCTATGGACGTGCCTTGCACATTGGCCATTGAGTTTAGAATTCGTAATGACCGGCTGAACATGCGTGCCATCATGCGAAGCCAAGACATTCTATGGGGCATGGCAAATGACTTGCCTACGTTCTCGTTTCTGCATGAGATTGTTGCCGTCTTGCTAGGGGTGCCACAAGGAACCTTGACAGTGTCAGTAGGCTCATTTCACGTCTATGAGGCGCGGCTTGATATGTTCAACAACATCCTATCCGCCAATTCCTATCAGCCTGTGACAGATAGACCGCCACGCATCACTCAACCTGAGGCGCAGCTCTTGATTGAGAAGTGCATTGACGATAAAAATGCCTTTTCACGTTGGCTCTTGAATGTATAATTCACGAGTGGTTTGACCACAATGTTTGATTTTTGAAAGGAACCTACACATGACTACACGCATCCATTGGACCGAAGAAGAACGAGAGTTTGTCATTGGGCGAGCACTTGAACTGGTGCATCTGTACAACTTGTCTTTTTACGATGCCTTGCGGCAAGCGCAAGTTGGATTGCCTAACCATAGACAGCGTAGCTTTGCAACGCACTCGTCCGCGACGGCGGAAACAAAGCTGTTGCACACACGCCATGCGGCGTATGAGGCATCGAAGGCAAAGAAGGTAGAACCTCCTACAGTTGTAGATCCGGTGCCTCCAGCGCCACCAGAACCACAGCTGGCAATAAGCATTGACGCCATGATAGAGGCTATTGCAGTGCGAATTGCAAGCATGCTGGGGCAAGCCATTAAGCGTGAAGTCAAAAAGCTTGAGCACGCATTCAAACTTGAAAAGCATGACCCTACATACGTGGGTTCAAGCATTCATAAGCCTAGGGTCGTTGTAATAGGCCTCATACCTGACCAAGAGCAACTCATAACGCGTGAGTTCCAAGACAGGTTTGCGTTGAAGTTCATCAATGCTGCTGACGCAAAGCATGCAACTGTGCCTGACGCCAACGCGTATTTGCTGATGAAGAACTTCATCTCACACGCAGTTTACGACAAGTACCAAGCATACCCACAGCATGTGCTGATCGATGGCGGCATGTCTGCCTTGCGGATGTGGTTCAACACCAAAGGAGGTGAGCTATGAAAACCGATGAGTTTGTCTACACGCCCGCAACAACGGACATCACCATTAGATGGCGTAGGCTATACAATTGGACGCCGCCGTCTGAAGACCCTATGCAACAACGCAAGTGGGCGGCTTTTAGAGCGCAAATGGCACGAGGCATTGAAAGCATTGAGCCCGTGCAACCCGTCAAACCTACTCTTATCAAATGGAAGTCACCATGATCAATGGCGCAGAACCCCACACCCGCAGTCAAGACATCGTCAAGGTAGCCTTTGATGATTGGGTTGAGTTATTGGGGCACACAGGCAACGCCGAGGTGCTGCAAGATGCGTACAGCGTATGGCTTGAAGCATTTCACGTAGCAACACTGTTTGAGCGTCATGGCATGCTGCATGCCATACAAACGCAGATTCAGCTGATACAGCCGGAAGATTTTGACGACCGCGCCGCAATTAGCGTTGAGGATGTTAAGCAACTACAGACGCGGCTCTTGCAAAGCATCTTAGGCCTGATAGCCTCCAAAGGGCTATCTCGGGCTTAGTTACCGCGCGCCTTGGTAGACCTGGTCAGCAGCTTCTTGCGTGCCTGCTGAGCCAGGCCCCGGTGGCGCCGGCCGCTTAAGGTACTCATTAAGATACTGCGCAGGAATGGTAGCGGCTCCTAGCGCCATACCTGGAATTTGCAGTCCAGGTACCATGGACATAAGTCCACCTACGCCGCCTAGGGCTTCAATCACAGCGCCTGAGCGGTCGCCTTCCAGCCACCGCTGATACGCCTCATAGAAGCTGAGGCCTGCAAAGCCACCTGCCAGCGGGCCTTGCACCAATGGCGACCTAAACGCCTTACCCGCTTGTGACAGGGGGCCTGGGGTTGCCGCTGCCAACCGTGATTGCGCTGCACCTTGTGCTGCAGCCACCTCGCCTTGCCGAAGTATGTCGCTTGCTTCAGCAGCGCCACGCACTGCCGGGTCATACTTAGGGTTGTGGATAGACAAGCGGCCGAACTCTAAAGCCCCTGGACCAAATCGCTGTGATAGTCTACCGGTAACTTTGCCTTGGCCTTTTGTGCGCTGGTACTTGGCACTGGCTTCAGGCACTCCGCCTGGGACGTCAACGTCCATGCCTGCCCAATTGCGTATCCATTTAGTGCCTGAAGTAGCATCAGGCGATACACCGGGACGAATGGTCTTGGGATCTATACCGCGTCGCAAAAGCTCTTCTTCTTCAAGATTGCGCAAAAGCTGCGCAGTACGCGAGTCTTGTTGAAGTTGCCTAACAGCTTCAGCCTCACGCGTTTGGCGGCTAGGAAAACCTTTTTCAAGCAATCGTTGTACACCAGGGCCTACGATGGCCCCGGCACCGGCTGCGGCAGCTTTTTCTTGCCCCGCGGTTAAGCCAGTCTCAGGAAATAGCGGTCGTCGTGCATTGGCAGGCAATGGCCGACCTGCTGCGGCAGCCGCGCCAATAGGCTCGCCAAAGATCGAATCAATCTCAAGCAAAGGTGATAGCCCACCTTGTGATGAGGCGTCATCTTCATCAATCAGTTTAGGCATTTGCGCTTCGGTTGCCATACATTACTCCGACGGATAGAATTGGCGGAAAAGCTGCATCCGAAAGCGTGCGTAATCCTTGTTGATCTTGTCATACACGCTGCCAGGCGAAAAGAATTGCCGTGTGCTTGCCGTGGGGCCTGCCTTATCTGAAAACTCAGACAAAGCGCCATACATTGCTTCACGCTGCTTATTAAGCAAAATCTGCTGCCGCGACCATAGTTGCACGGCCCTAGCAGAGTCTTGAATGCTTGCCATGGGCGCTTGCAAAAGCCTTGCGTCATTGTCCGTCGGATTAACGCCAAGTAGACCTTTATTGGCTTTCACATTGGCCAAGAACTCAGAACCTAAAATGCGAGACACATCACGCACGGCTTGCTGATCTGCAGGCGGCAACTTTGTCTTTTCCAGGAACTGCTGCACAGGCAAACCTAAGCGTGCATTAAACGTGCCGGCTGTAAGCTGCGCGCCTTCTTGTGCCAGTGTCATAAGACCTGACATCAAACCTTGCTGCTGCATCAACGCAAAAATCTGTGGCCGCTGCCGCGCAATTTGATCTAGCTGCCGCAAATTAGTATTGGAACTTTCCAACAACTGCGGTGTGTAGTTAAGAATCTCATCGCGTTTTGCATTGTAAGGCTTATCTGCCTCTTCAACGCGCTTTTTAGCAACTTCTGACTGCGCCGCCAATGGCAATCCTTGCAAATCAGCAGGTACTGTAGATGGTGCGGGCCGCCCTGCCATGACGGGCGCAGCAGGCATAACTGGGGCTGCAGCCGCAACAGGCCCAGGCATAGCAGGCGCAACAGGCCCAGGCATAGCAGGCAAGGTAATGCCAAACCGCGTTTTTAAGTCAGCTTCCAACTTTTGCAATACGTCTCTTCCATTGGCCTGCAACGTAGGATCTTGTGTTGTTGATAGCATTTGCCGCAAGTCTTTTACTTGACTTAGCACTGGCAATACTGTGGGGTCTGTTGTTGGTGTAGGTCCCTGCATAGCACCAGCTGCAGGCGTAGCCGCAGACGCAGTCATAGGTATAGCTGGCACCGAGTATGGGCGAATTGGCGCAGCAACAAGCTCACCTTCTGGCACAGGGACAGCACCAGCTGCCGGAGGAGGCATTGCACCAGCTGCCGGAGGAGGCATTGCACCAGCTGCCGGAGGAGGCATTGTTGAAGGCATACCCCCACCAGGAATTAAGCTCAAAACGCCTGCGCCGTACTTTGCCACCAAATCAGCTTGACTCATGCCTGCGGTGCGATCGGCTTGCGCGCTCTGCGCAAGAAACTTCTTGTTCTCCAAATCCATCGTGCCAATGTCTTTTTGCATGCCAAAGACGCCTTTGACAATTTCTGCAACTTTAGGCGATAGCTGCGCAATGACGGGATAGACTTGTGCAAGCTTGCTCAGGTCACCTTGAGGTATGCTACCCGTGCTAAGCTGCTGGATAGCTTTGTCAGGCGGCACGCCTAGTGTTTGCGACAGCAACGCAATGGCTTTGGACTGGTTCTCAGTCTCATACTTTTGACCTGCCAACTGCGCACGGGCCTGCGCAATAGGTATTTGCATGTCAGCTTGCTGCTGCTGTTGCGCGCCTAGCATGGTTGCAGTGCGGCCTAGCGCCTCGCCTACATTGCCGGTACGGCCCGGGTCAAGCAAGGCGCCTGCCAATTGAAACCAATTAGGGCCTTGATTGGCCCTTGCATCAAGCGCATCAAGCGTCTTTTGCAACGCTGCAAAGTACTCTTCTTTAGCAGTAGGATCAGCGCCTAGCATAGTAGGCGTTGCCGGTAGCGTTGTTGCTGGGAGTGCCATAGTGCTATAGTCCGTAGTTAACCAGGAATAAATCCAAAGCCATCGTCATTGGCAACGCCGGTCAAATAGTTTCGCTGCCCTTCGGTTAGCGTACTATTCCACCAGTTACTCCAATCAGACTCATTCCAGTTGTTGGGGTTTGTTGCAACTGAGCCATTGCCACCACCCAATGAACCTCCAACAGCACCTAGGCCTCTGAAAAAGCCGCCAATTGTATCGCCAAGCGCAGTGCCAAATGGCGTGCCGCTTACGCCACCAAGGATAGCGCCAAGCCCTGCGATTTGCTGCAGCGGCGAGGCGGCGTAGGCACCAGGAATTGGACCTGTATATGATGACGACACGCTGGTTGGAATGCTGTAGCCACGCAAGTTTTGCGCTGACATTCCAAGTGTTTGCAATGGAAACAGCTCGCGTGCTTGCTCGATTTGCTGTTGCTGCGCGCCAAGCGTAGATAGCGCGTTAATGTCGGCAAGATTTTGCGTTTGCGTTTGCTGTGCCAAAGCACCAAGTTGTTGACCTGCTCCCAGCTGGCGATTCAAA
>SESF01000990.1_pt1 | contig 13371 bp, 12 predicted proteins | sample 3171521 | NCBI WGS metagenome assembly SESF01 (sample SAMN10866945, study PRJNA518727) | freshwater metagenome | biome: subpolar coniferous forest; feature: holomictic lake; material: water; isolation source: holomictic Lake 227, 6 m and 8 m depth | place: Canada: near Kenora, Ontario | collected...
ATACCCAATTGAGGTAAGAATACCTTCAACCCCAGCAGATAAGAATCTAGCAAATGCACAGAAAAAATTTAATGATATTCCTCCTGCGCCAAGGGCTCGCGATACCGACTCAGGTGAAGTCCCTGAGGATCCTTATAAAAAAGAACGGGCAAAGGCTCAGGAAAATCTCACTGCTGCAACATTAGCGGCGGCGGAAGCGGCGAAACCAAGGATAGCTGCACCTACCTTTCTTCCTGTGGGTGGAAATTATTCAAACGATTTAGATATTGTTATAAGTGATACTGAACCCGAAGCCTTTAGATTATATTATACTACCGATGGTACTACTCCAGAGAAAGGTTCTACGAGAACAAAAGAATATCTCGGTGTACCTGTAGAAATAAAAGGGAAAGATGCCGGTGAGATAGGTGTAACATCAATAAAATTGCAGGCATATGCTGAATCCTCTTATCCAGATATCCTGCCTTCTGAGATAACAAGTGCCCTCTATGTAATAAGCAATACAAATTCAATTGCAGGACCTATCATATGGAACCCACCGAAGGCAACTACTGGAGTGCTCCCTTATGCACGAATAGGGAAGATATTTGGTTCAAAGCCCTTTATTACAGCAGATAACTACCTTACCAAAGCGGAAATAGCTGTAACCTCATTTAAAACAAAGTTGGATGACATCCTAGCACCAATTAAAGGTTTATTAAAATGGTTTGAAACTGGTTCAGACTGGGTTAAGCAACAGATAGAAGATAAAATAAATATATATATAAAAGAACTCACCAACTTTTTCTCACAGGGTGGATCTTATATAGTAATCCATCCTTATAATTCTAAAAAGATATATACTACTTCCTTACTTGATGCTGGTGCAGGAGTAATTGCATCAGCAGAAAATGCTGTTGATAACATATCTAAATTTTTCCCATTAGAGGGGGAGTTAAAATATACTAATCCCAAAGCTTTAGCAACAACGGGTATACTTATTCGTACCTTATCCCCTCGTCAGGCATTTGATGAACTCTATGATGCCTTCAATGAGGATACCCCCTCTACTCCAAAGTGGGGGGCACTCAATACCTCTGGTGGGTGGGGGTTCATATTATTTGCAGGTGACGCCCAAGCATTAAAAGGAATTATTGAAGTACTTAATGCCCTTGCTACCTTCTTTGATATCAAGGAACTCTGGGAGGCAACTAGAAAACTTGCAAGAGGTATAAACAAAGGTTATAACGAACTTAACAAGTTAAGTTCAAAGGGTGGTGGAGATGAAATCAAAAAGAATATCAATTCTCTTCCACTAATGATGTCTACTGGAGCCAATAGTTTTTTTACTGAGTTTCGTAACAATCTCTTCGTAGATATAAATATTAACGACAAAAAGGGACTATTGAATGGTGGGGTTCGTCATTGGGCAACCTTCAGTCTTGATCTCCTGCCTTTGATAAAACAATTTCATGATATCGTTACAACTACACTAAATGACTTCATTAAAGAATTGCTTAAGATGGTTAAAGATATACAAGTATTCATAGACAACTTCATAGCAAAAATATATTACATTTTAGACATGATAACAACAGTATTAACACTTATACGCACAATAATAAAGTGGCTCCTTTATGATATAGCAGGCGGGTATGCCTTTATTATACCTCCTTGGAAGGGTGGCAAGCAATATATTATAGAGGCACTTAAAAAAGGTGTAGCAACCAGTCCCTTAGCGTTATCAAATAACTTGGATGTTCCTTGGTCAATCCTGTTTTTCACGGGATTTGGAAAGGATACTACCATTATGGATGATGCCAATTCAATTTTCAATTTATTTGGTAAAGACATAAGCCCTACTGTTTTTGAGAAAATTGTTCCTTCTGCTTATATAAACTTTGATTTTGATATCAACATGGAAAGTTCCGATGACATAGCAATAAAATTTTTCGTAGCTACAAATAATCTTGTTAAATATAACAATATGGTATTTTATAGCTATTCAATAATTAAGTCTTCTTCCCCAGAGGGGCCAGAAAATGTACAAGAAAATATCATAAAAGCTGGTGATACCTACCTGCCAAAATTCTGTGTAGTAAGGGAGCAAGGTATTATTGACCCAGCAATAAATGAGACATATAAAAAAAGCAAGACAGAAGGTACGACTACTACTTATGAATATAACCCTACATCACCAAAAGATGTAATATATATGATTACTGTCGAATGTTTTACCCTTGGTACCTTTTCACTAACAGATGGTATACACTTTGATAATACAGCTATCAGCCTAGGTATCAAAAATATAGGGTTGAGATTTGATTCTGAAGGTATGATGTATCCTATCCCGATAGCTTATGGTGCTGTTAATTATAACGGTACCTCTAGTGGGAGTACTTCTAGTGGGAGTACTTCTAATGGGAGTACTTCTAGTGGGAGTACTTCTAGTGGGAGTACTTCTAGTGGGAGTACTTCTAGTGGGAGTACCCCTTCAAGAAACCTGGGATTACCGGCTTCCCCTCCCTCTCCTCCAACCAATGCTCCTACCTCTAGCACAGCATCTGGAAACATGACAACAGAGGAATTCTTAGGTAGCACCGGGCTGTATGCCACAAAAACAACAGGTACAATATTTACATTGACTTCTCCTTATAATGCTATCAGCAATATAAAGAATAACTCGGGGGGTGGTAGTCCAAATGGTAAAGGTATTCTAACCAACAAGGCAGGATTTGGTACCCTAGGAAGCCTGATAACCTCCTATAGACATCTTGTTTATAATAGTGTCAATGATATACTTGCCTCTCGTGGAATATATACAATGTCATTCCCTTTCATAATGGTATTGAATTTCTCAGGTACCTTGTACATCTTGGACGATAAGGATATAACTAGTACTACCATTGTGACAGATAGCTACTTCAAGATACAGTTACCTGCTGCAATAGCCATAATTGAGCCGGGATGTTATACCTTCTATATTTCTACTACAGCAGGACTTGCTGGACCCTTCCATATGTGTATCATTTCATCCATTCAAAGTGTAGCCTCAATGTGTGGCGATGATGAGGAAGGAGAAGTTTTGTGATTAAAATCATAGATGACTTATTGACAGTGAATCCCTACAGCAGGACAGGGAAGAGGGTAGCTGAGGTTAAAACAATAGTACTTCATTGGACAGCAATGCCCCAGCAGTCTACCAAGGATACAAGGGACTACTATGAAGGCTTGAAATTGGTGAAGCCAGCAGATACAGCAGTCTATGCCTCTGCTCATTACATAGTAAGGGACTCGGAAATTAGAAGATGTATTCCTGAAAATGAGGTAGCATTTCATTGTGGGGCAGCATACCCCTATAAGGATGGAACTACACAGGTATACACCGATATAGCCAGACAAAAACTAGGTAAGTATTGTATGAGTCCATTGAGTAATAGTCCTAACAATTGTTCAATAGGTATCGAGATGTCACCTATTGATTCAATTGGGCACTATTCATATGACACATGGCATCAGTCACAGTTGTTGGTACTCACCCTACTAAAACAATTTTCATTGAAGCCAATTGACATCATGTATCACTCCCAGATAGTAGGTAAGATAAAGAAACAATGCCCTAAATTATTCGTGGAGCATGAGGATGAATTCAACAGGTTCGTTTCAGAACTGGCTACCTTGAAGATATGACTATAATCAGTGTATCGGTATAATCCCCACTATTCATCAGCACATCAGAGCTTACTGCCACAAAATGGATAGCCAAGTCAGTAGCTGCTAATTTTCCTTTTGTAGTAGAAGATACCAAGTCTACACTATTTGCTGTCTTGCTTAAATCCACACCACCAAAACTAAGTGTGTACAAGTAGCTGTCACCTAATGATTCCTTCAATGCCCAGTTATTCACAGAGGACAGGCTTACAACATATCCAGTCTTATTGTTGGACTTTGCCGATATGCTGGCAATTATTACTGAAGCAGTGGAATTGAGTGTCAGGTTGCTTATGACACTGGTTATTGGTGTGACGACGACCTCAGATGACATTGCCACATTCCCACTTAAATTAAGTGTGGATGATGTAGCACCGTATGTCGGTAATATCATCCCTGTAATTATAAACATGATGAATGCAATTGTATGAACAACTTTTGATAACATAGGTAGCCTTCCTTTAGCCAGATAGGGTATATCTGACATTATAACTACTATCTATGTAGCAAGTATCGTGCCAACTGAAATGTTATTTTTATTTGCTTGTATAGGAAAGATTTATAAATTATAGAAGTAATAGAACCTATAATATTTTAGAGTATTTCGACTGAAATGTCGCACTGATTCGACAAAATAGTCGTATCACAACTGGTTTCCAAACCCCTGCTTCATTTTTTCAATATTGGCTTTGGCTTCAGCATTCAATTCTTCCCCTGTTTTCCCCCCAAAAGAAACTTCCTGCTTGTTCTTGTTGGGGATGTACACCATTCCTGTCATGTTCTCAGGCACACTTGAAGCGAATGCTCCTGAATCGGTTGTTTCAGTCTGCTTAGGAAGGCTTTCAAGGTAATCTAAATTATCCTGTAACCATGCCCTTGCTTTCTCGAACCATGCCCTTGCTTCCTCGTGGGGCTTTCTGATGTCAGGTGATACATTGGTATCGAGGACAGAGCCTGCTTCTGGCACCTCATGGACACGTTTGGTTTGCTTGTCATATGCCTTGGAGACATAAGACTCTTTGATTGGTCTACCACTACTATTTTTTAATAGTACATAGTACTTGTCCTTGTGGGCAATCTCATGTTCCAGATCCCTCATGAAATTATCAGATAATTCAGTATCTATTTTTATATTAGAGGACTTCTGTAATTCAATGGCCAGTTCATCCTGAAATGAAGGTTCCTGTTCAGTATGTAATACTACTACCTGAAAATTAGTTTTACCCCAGAGTTTCTGGTATGACTTGAATACCTTACCTATAGTTGTTATAAGTTGTCCCTTGTTACTTGATATGCTCTGAGACTCCGGCTCTATTGTCAAATACTGGGAGTTGGCTTTTATTTGATTGGTTGTCAGCATCAATACTTCATTGACATTATGATGCTTAAGGCAATCCCAATACTTAGGCCATTGAGCATTGTTGCTGCGGATAATCTCAAACTTTACTTCATACACATACTGTTGATTTATGATAAGGGCTTTTGCTATATATTCGGTAGAACTCAATTCCCAATCAAAGGGATCCCGACTTATTTCCTGATTGAACCCTGATGCTGTAGTAGTAGACTTTGTATTCACAGAAATATGGTTATAGATATTATCTTCAAAAAGCACTTCCTTGGGCTTCTTGTCAACAATGCTGTCTTCCACTTCTATAGAAGATACATCTAATTGCTTTTTCATTATTTTAGTAACAGTCTCTACATCCAATGCCAACCTGTTTACAATTGAAAATATGATATTATTATCAGGTAACTTCTTTTTCTTCATGTCCTTGATCATCTGTTCTGCTTGCTCAAGCTTGGTAATATGCTTAGGGGTAGTAGACTCAACACTTTCACCATATCTCGGATATCCAGTATTAGAAGTATTATTGGGAGCCGAGGGGGAAGAAGGAGGAACAACAACCTTCTGTTGGGGATTCAAGGGCTGTAAGGTATTCTGCCCTAGATTGGAAGCATCCAACTGTGCCTTTTGCTGTGTCAGGGGGGTGAGGGTAGTAGAGGGATTGCTTGGGGTAACAGACATTCCTGTCCTAGAGGGATCTCCAGCACCTAAACCTAGATTTTGTGTTACAGTATTGACAACATTTGTCCAGTCCTCGGAAGACTGTGGATTAAGTGTCTGGACAGCGGTATCCCAAGCACCATTTACTACAGCATCAGGGTCTTGTGATATCTGCTTTGTCATGGCATCGACAAAGGGATTGACTCTTGAGGCAGGTGTCTGACTATTCATATCCTCATTCACACCCTTATATTTCTTGTCTATCTTTTGTTTCAATTCAGTGCCTTCCTTTGTGGTTATTTCCCACCATATTTTTTATCCATTTTCTTCTTAAGTCTATTCCCTGCTTCAGTAGTCATGCCCCATACAATATTATCATACTTGTACTTATCATTCAATTTCTCAATCATGGAAGAGCCAATACCTTTATGTTGATACTCCTTGTATACCTCAATCATTTCAATATATATTTTTTTATCCATGACTGAATACCTGATACTTCCTAATAGTGTCTTGTTCCCTTTTTCATCACACTTATAACTATTTAATCTTTTGTAAGCAGGGTGGTTGTGATAATAGTCCTTCACAATACGTAATTTAAGGTTTACCATTTCAATAATCCTCTTCGTGCCGCTAACTGTAACAAGTATTCCATTATAGTAGGATGTATTGGGGTTGAGCTATAGACAAGGTTTAGTTTCTGTAATACCAAGTGCCGGGCACCAAAGTCTCCACGAATCTCGGCTACTGAAAGAGGGAGAATAAGGGGTTCAATAGAACTGGGGTTTTCAAAGAAGCGTAATACCAATGAACCTTGGGTTATTATGGTTTCAATCGGAGCGTATACAACAAATGGTTCAACCTCATCCTTGGCATTGGTTGCCTGTGAGTACTCATACTCCCCTGATGTCTTGATGAACCTTCGTAAGGGTATATCTTTCATAGGTGGGAATATCATGTTAATAACACCTATATTATCTACATTGAACTTTATAGGGTCATTTACAGCATTGAGTACTTCGGAGATATATATGACATCTGAACTATACCCTGTCAATAAGATATTATTATCGAGGAGTTTTTTAGATATTACATTGTCTTTGGAAGCTAACCGAGACTGCCAAGTTGATTGTCTGAGCATTATGACTCCATACCTATCTAATTAGTCTCTGGCATTGAAAATAGAGGATAGTTCCACCAATAGTCACAGGGCATTATCCTTGCAGCATATTTCTTTGTGGAATCAGGTACCCTGTTTTTATGGACAGCAGTACCTCCACAGTTATATGCTATTATCGCCAGCTTCCAGTCAGAGAACTCGTTATATAAGTCTCTTAGATGCTTTACACCAATTTCTATATTATCATAGGGAGATTCTGTGATATTATAGGATTCAGGTGTCCTGTCCTTGGAATGATAGAGGTTCTTAAACAATACAAAGTTCTTACTGTTTATCTGGCAGATTCCCCTGTCGATGGATTTTACCTTACCTTTCTTGTCACGGTTATAATTGGTGGAATATATATCCCATCCACTTTCCAGTTCAACCAATTTAAAAAATAGCAGGTAAGGAACACTATGTTCCATACATTGTTGATAAGCGAACTGAACTAATTTGTCATCAACACTTTTTGGTACCTTAGGAAGCTTGATAGTAACAGCTTCATGTTTGGGTATTCGGGAAATACTTTTGAACCTACCTTGCTCCCATGAAACAGATGAGATAAATACAAAACTGGCAATCCCCAGAATCAAGGGAAAGAATCTGTTCAAAATGATACTCCTTAGAAATAGGTATACATTTAATTAGTCGTAAAAACAACTAATTACTGTTGGATTCCTCTCCTTTTTCCTCAATCTTGAACTTTACCCAAGCCCTATACACTTCCAGCAGGAACTTTGTATTTCCTGCATCCCTGCCTTCATCTATGGCCCCCAAGAATCCTTCAAGGTTTTCATCTTCATTGATATGGTCTTCAACAGCAGACTCCTTTGAAAAATCATTATTATCAGGATTCTCTAAAATAGGTGCTACACTTTCCACCAAAGCATCAATTGTGTCTGATGTATCAAACCCCATCTGAGGAATAAAGTCAATGATTGTCTTAATCATATTTTTTAATTTCTCATCATGGTCCACTATACCAGACATGTCATAGGTTGTCTTGAACTCGGTAACATTATGGTTGACTATAATCCTTCTTGAAATTTCCAGCCTGTCATCAATTGTCATCTGTTTTCTCCTTGTGTTGTATCAGATTCTTCTTCCAGTTCATTTATCGAGAAAGTAGGACCATTATAATTATACTTGCCGATTGAACCCACTTTTCCCATATTCTGTTTCAGTATCTGTATTTCTATGATATCTGGAATAAAAGGTGTAGCCGGGTCGTTAGGCAGGAGCTGGTCAGCATAATAGCGTTCCCTATAGACTGACAATACTGTCCTTGACCTTTCGGCAATGGCAGCAGAATTCTTGATATTATTCCTTGTAGGACGAAGTAGTTGTAAATCCTCTACTGTCCTTACCTTGGCTGAGTCTGCCTCCCTGTTCATCTGGACTATTGCTACGATACAGACGTTCTCCTTCTTTGCTATGACATTTAGTTTATTTATTCCCTGCTCTATCAAGGTAGTAAGTGTAGCATTTTTACCAGCCTTGCTTGTATCAATAAATTCCCTTACCTGAGTCAGCAGGTCAATAAATACGATGCAATAGGGAACACGATATGATACCTTGAATTCCCTAATATGATGGCGTATCTGGTCTAATCCAATATCTGGCTCATCTATGAACCGGAATGCCTTCCCCTTCAATTCCTCTTTCTCTCGCTTCACCAGCTTAATCATGGCATCCATCTCACTGCCTGTTGAGTACCAGCTACTTACTGGCATTTCATGACGCATACTCATCCACCTGTCAAAGGTGGACATCTCATCCATCTCAGGAGAAAAATACATACAAGGTATGTCGGTATTTACCATGCCAGACATAAGGTATAATCCATATATTGATTTACCCGTGCCTGTCGAGCCAGCCAAGGTAACAATCTGCCCCCCAGAGGCTTTTTTGGTAAGGTGGGTATCAAGAAAATTATCATTGAAGGGATAGTATGAACCCTTCCGGCGCTCCAATAGCTCCTCTTCATAATCGGTAAGACATGTATTAAAGTCCTTGCTGATTATTTGTTTATGTGCCGATACTAATATTTCCTGTATCGAGTATTCCTGTGATGCTACCAAGGTAGTATCAAGAGGCTCATTGGAGGTAGTGTGTTCTTTAATGGTATCCAATATTTTTGTTATTTTATACTTGGCTATGGCATCTTTCAGGGATATCAATGCTCCATCTAAATTTGATAAATCTACCTGCTGTTGAAACAGATTATAGCTTGTTACCTTGTCTACAGAATCATCTATCTTATTAGCCTCTCTAAAAAGGCTATTCTCATTTATGGTTTCCCTTGATTCACGAAGAATCTGGATTGCCGAATAATAGGCTTTGAACTTCTTGTTGGAAAATGAGTCAGAGGTTATATCAGGTAGCTTGATATCGGGATAATCAATAAGTAATTTAAGTATTTGTAATTGTGCTACCAGTACATAGCTCTCATTGGTTCTTTTTATATCCTTAACCATTGTCAACCTCAAACATACTATTCACATTGAATCCCACTGATAATTTATTTTCATTAATCACATCTAATAGGGGTAAATAGGACTTATACTTGGATATACATTTATTGACAAAGGATTGGAGGGATTCACTATATCCATTAGCCTCTATCTTGTCAAGCTTTACACGAGATACAAATATTACACCTTTCTGCTGTCCCTCAATCCTGTCCCTCAAAAATCCCTCTATATAAGGAGATTGACTTCCTGTTGTATATACACCAGCTTTGTCCTTGTCAAAGGCATCATCTATAATGAGACAATCTACTTTTTCCACTTTCTTTATGAAGTCTTCCCTTTTCTTGATTGTCTCTTCTGAAGCTGAGAAGGATGCCATACAGACATTATCGTTGAATTCCTTCATGCGTGTATAATAAGCAGTATAACCTAAACGGAATATTGATAGCCCTATGTATTGAGCTACTGTAGTCTTTTGAGAATTGTTATCACCATGAATATATATCACATATGACTTATTTATTCCTACTGGATATACATTGAGATACTTCCTGATGTTGTTGAGTGTAGTTGTACTATTTGTCCCTATATATTTATCTAGGCTGTATCGTTGGTTGAACTCGGATGAAAGTATATTATTATTTGCTGCCTGTATATATATTATATTGTCTTTAATCCATTTCTTGTGACAAGCACATTCCACTACCTTTTTATGTCCATTGGTGTCAACTACATAATAGAATCCTGCCTGTCCTAAAGGGCCTTTTTTATCCTTACATACTTCACATTGTACATATCTCAGGGGTGAAAACTTTTCCATGGACATTTTCTCCTTCTACTACAATACACAGCCAATCTCAACTTGTCAAGGTTATCTTTTCTTAACTTCTAAATATGGTGGATTCACCACAATAAGAAATATCCGATGTGAACTAATTAAGAGTGATTGATGAGGAACTTTCAGGTGAATCCAAAGCCATCAAGCTCCCACATAGTGGGATTCTAGGCTATATAGTGCAATTCCCTGATAAGCACATAACTATGTGATTATTCCCTTCTCTCACTCTATAAAGACAACTTGCCAATCTACTCCCAATATATCTTCTTGATTGAAATTTGCTGAGACAACTTCCTCACCCGTTGTCATGTCATGGGTAATCATTTCTGACTTTGATAAATCAGTGATATGGAATATCATTGTGCCTTCCTTGCGTTTAATCATCCTGCCCACCTTTAGTGCCCTGATAGCACATGGAAAATCCAAACCATCTAATATAATTTTCAAAGCGTCTCCATCATGAAGAGCTGTTGTGCCATTTTCAAGTCCAAGTATTTTAAGTTCAGGAAGTTGTTGTTAAGGAAGTCCTTATCTTTCAGGTTCTTTGCCCTCACGACATCCAATGATCTTCCCATGATAAGATTATAAGTATAAACATCCTGCTTCTGCCCAATACGGTATATTCTTTTTTCGGACTGGCTTCTTGAGGTATAATTAAAATCGGTATCAAAGTAAATCTGGACATTGGGTTCCACCATGGTAATAGCAGTATTCAATACCTGTTCACCTGCTATAAGTATCTGGTGATGTTTCCCTGTCTGGAACTTGTCAACAACATACAGCTTATAGGAGTCCCGTGTAAAGCCCTTTGGAATTACTGATTCACCATTCAGTAATAATGGATTATAGGTATGAAGTATATCGTTGAGTATCTGTCCTACCGAGGGGTGTGATGTCCATATGACTACCTTGGAATCCTGCCACTTTTCCAGCAAGTCAAGGACAGCCTGAACCTTGGAATGGGAGTGCTGGAACTTGAAGCTGGAAATCTGTTTCGTGTTTTCAGCATCGAAGTAATCACTATTTAATAGTAAATGTGGATTATCAATAGCCAACAATAGGTACTGGAATATATTGACAACCTCACGGGTTTCCAGATAAGACTTATCTTTTTTAAGTTTATTCAATGTAGCCATAACCACATCCTGATAAATATTCCTATGTTCAGGAGTAAATTGAACATAATAATTATTAATAAAGTTTTCAGGGAGGTTGAGTACATCCTTGGCAAACCTGCGAACTGATATTGTCTTTACTATTGCTTGGAGTTCAATCGCCTTTTCAGGTTTGATTTCCCCTGCCTTATACTCAGAATATTTATCAGGATAGAAATAGAACTGACACCATTCCTGATAGTTCATTCCCTGTACCAAGGAGAAGTCAAGGAACCTGAGCTGGGAATAGAGCTTCCATTCCCTGTCAAAGGGTGTACCTGTCATGATATACCTATATTTGAAATAAGGTGCTGCCAAATGAAGAACCTTTGATTGTCGTGAAGATGGATTGGATATATTATGTGACTCGTCCAATATAATAGCCCCTACATCCCCATCAAGCCATTTTGTCAAGGGTAATGGACAGGAACGATATGCTTTACTGACATCCTTTTCCTTTCGGTACTCATCCGATATCAGCAGGAAGCTACGATAATTCATGATGATTATATTTTTAGTATCATCATCAAAGGGGCGACGATTGTTGATATCCCCTATGGCTATGGAACCTATATCAATATCAGAGAAGTTCTCGAACTCCTTCATGATATTATAAGTACCTGAACTTGAAGTCACCATGACTATCTTCTTGAGTCCCTTATGCTTTTTAAGCAGCTCCAATGCTGTTATGATTATATATGATTTTCCCACACCCATGTCCGAGAATAATGCAAACCTGTTTGTGGATACTGTCTTGATGATGTCCTGTAACTGGTAATCCTCATAAGGTATTTTGCCTATGATGGGCTGAACCTTGAACTTTGAGACATCGACAGGGAATCTGTACTTTTCAATATCCGATTGTGGCATAAGTAGCATCCATAAATTGTTTCTAAAGTTGGGGACTTCATGTATCTGGGTTATATCTGAAAGTTCCTCATATACTTCTTCATATTTATAAGGATTGATATACCATTTCTTGTCCTTGTATTTAGCTTGTACCTTGTGCATGACAGCAACAATATCAGAGAAGTTGTTTTCCTTGGATAATTCTATAATGACTGACTTTTTATTGGCAGTTACTTCAATGGACACCTTATCTACCCTCCAAACTTATCTATAAATTTCTCATAGGAATAACCATGCTTATAGTAATGATCAACTTCTTCATTGTCCATATCAGCTATGACAAATTCAATCAGGAACTTTACACCTAATTGCCAGTCTTCCTCATGCTCAAATACCTCACGAATAAGTTCTATTGTTGTAGTTGCCCCATCACGGTTCATCACAAAATCTACACTATCATGAACAGTACCTATCATCATAGCCTTATCATTATATAGTTTATTCCATTGTGTCATTGCCAATGCCAATATACATATTTCCAAGGATTGAATATCAGTATTGGCACATATATTGACTAATCCAGCCATCTCTTTCATGCTATCACCCTTTCTCCATCTGCCATCCCCTGTGGTAGACAATGACAACAGAGGTACCCTGCGAATACAACCATGATAGCTACGAATATATCCTTGAGTTTTCCCTAAAACCTCATTTCTCTTGATACGTTCCATCAAACCCTTATATGTATTGAAAAAAGTTGTTCGTATATCCTGAGCTACAACATAATACTTCCATAATATAGGTTCTATATCTGGATGCTTGTCTGTCATTATAGGAATATTAGCCTCTAATTTATTTTCCTTTATATAAGCATCTACTCTGGTGATATCCCACTTAGGCTCCAGTGAAGTAGAGGAAAACTTCTTATAACTGGAACCAAATAAAAATCCGAACGAAATTGCTTTGCTATCCTGTCTTAAAGAGAAAAAAGGTTCTAGCTTTTTCATCCTGAGGAATTCACTCTCCGTAATAATCCTCTTGACTGTTTTTCTGGTTATAGTCATAACGGATAGTCTACTGGAAACTTATCCCTAAAGTCAACCCCTTTCCTTCTCCTAATAATCTGCTTTCTGCAAATCCCTAGTCAACTACCGTGAAATTCCTTGGAGTTAAGAAACCTTAACTCAGAACTTCAATTA
>SESF01028953.1_pt1 | contig 13371 bp, 11 predicted proteins | sample 3171521 | NCBI WGS metagenome assembly SESF01 (sample SAMN10866945, study PRJNA518727) | freshwater metagenome | biome: subpolar coniferous forest; feature: holomictic lake; material: water; isolation source: holomictic Lake 227, 6 m and 8 m depth | place: Canada: near Kenora, Ontario | collected...
CCCTCGCCACCGGCGCGGTGCTCGTGTCGCTGCTCGGCATCCCGATGCTCTGGAGCCACCACGAGCCCATCCTCGAGCACTGGCTGGCCCCCGCCCTGCCCGCCGAGGTGAGCTTCGCCCACTTCTCCCATGCCACCGAGTGGCTCTTCCAGGGGATGGGCGTCGCGGCCGCCACCATCGGCTGGTTCTTCGCGATGAAGCTCTTCAAGGACGGCAAGAGCAGCGTCCCGGCAGATCTCAAGGCCCGCTTCTTCGGGGTCTGGACGGTCGTCTACAACAAGTACTACGTCGATGAGGCGTACCACGCCATCGTGATACGTCCGGCCCTGTTCCTGGCCGCGTTCCTGTCCTGGTTCGACCAGCACGTCATCGACTGGTTCGTGAATTTCGTCGGCTGGGTGGCCCGCCTCCTGGCCGCGGTAGACGACGCCTTCGACAAGTATGTCGTCGACGGCGCCGTCAACGGCGTGGGCGGTCTCACCCGCGAGGGTGGGCGCCTGCTGCGCCGCATCGAGACCGGCCGCATCCAGACCTACCTCTACGGCGCGGCCCTCGGGTCGCTGCTCGTCGTCCTTCTCAACTTCCTCTTCCGCTAGGAGATCGGCTTCATGATCCGCCCCGACAACGTGCTGGTTTGGGCCACTTTCCTCCCGGTCATCGGTGCCGCTCTCATCCTGGCGCTGATGTCGGTGAGGCACTTCCTCGGCCTGCCGAAGAGGTTCCTCGATCAGTCCTCCCGCTGGATCACCCTGGTCGCCAGCTTCCTCATGATGGTGACCTCCATCCTGGCCTGGGCCTGGTTCGACCCGAAGGCGCAGGGCCTGCTCGTCCAGGGCAAGGCCACCGGCGTCCAGATGGTGAACCGGGGGATCTGGATCCGCCCATTCAACGTCGAGTGGTTCGTCGGCGTGGACGGGCTCTCCATCTCCATGGTGCTCCTCACCGGCCTCATCTCCTTCGTGGCCGCCATCGCCTCCATGCCCTGGTGGCAGGGTGGCGAGAAGGCGATCCACATGGCCGGGATGGACGAGGACGACCACGGTCACGGCAACGACGAGCACCACCCGAAGCACTTCTCGGTGCGGATGGTGCCCGGCTACATGATCCTGCTCCTGCTCCTCATGACCGGCATGATGGGCACCTTCGTCGCGCTGGACATGTTCCTCTTCTACGTCTTCTGGGAGGTCATGCTCCTGCCGATGTACTTCCTCATCGGCGTCTGGGGCGGACCGCGCCGGGAATACGCGGCCATCAAGTTCTTCCTCTACACCCTGGCGGGCTCGGTGCTCATGCTGCTCGCCATCATCGCGGTCTACTACCGCAGCCTGCCGGCGGTGCTCGCCGATGGCACCCTCTCCGCCAAGCACACCTTCAACCTGCTCGAGCTCGCCGCCCAGGGGCGCGCCGGCCAGTTCGCCACGGCGGTTCCCATCTTCGGCTTCGCCTTCACGAAGATCGTCTTCGTGGCCTTCTTCATCGGGTTTGCCATCAAGATCCCGATGTTCCCGTTCCACACCTGGTTGCCCGACGCCCACGTCGAGGCCCCCACGCCCATCTCGGTCATCCTGGCCGGCATCCTGCTGAAGATGGGCCCCTACGGCATCCTGCGGTTCAACTACCCGCTCCTGCCCGACGCCACCGAGTGGGCCGCCAACGGCATCGCCGTCTTCGGCGTCATCAACATCATCTACGCCGCCTACGTGGCGCTGGCCCAGCGGGACATCAAGAAGCTCGTGGCCTACTCGTCGGTCTCCCACATGGGCTTCACCCTGCTCGGCATGGCCGCCATGACCCCCATGGCCATGTCCGGCGCGGTGCTCAACATGTTCACCCACGGCATCATCAGCCCGGCACTGTTCCTCCTCGTGGGCGTGATCTACGACCGCGCCCACCACCGCGACATGGAGCGCTTCGGCGGCCTGGCCAAGGAGCTCCCCGAGTACGCCGGCCTCACCGGTCTCGCCTTCTTCGCCTCCCTCGGCCTCCCCGGCCTGGCGGGCTTCGTGGCCGAGTTCATGGTGCTGGCGGGCGCCTTCCCGGTCTACCTGACCTTCACGGTCATCTCGGCCACCGCGGTCATCATCACCGCCGCCTACTACCTGTGGGCGATGCAGCGGGTCTTCCTGGGCAAGCTGAACCAGGCCTACGTCGGCTTTCCGGACGTGAACTGGCGCGAGCGGCTCACCCTCTACCCGCTCGCGGCATTCATGATCTTCCTCGGGTTCTACCCGCAGTTCATCCTGCACGCGATCAACCCGGCGCTGCAGATGCTCATCCAGAACCTGCGCCCGGTGTAGCGGGGCGGAGATCGCACGATGGACATCCAGCCCTTCATGGTCGCCGAGAACGTGCGCAGCGCGGGGTGGTTCCGCCCCGAGCTCGTGCTCACGCTCGGCACCCTCGTCCTCTTCCTGCTCGACCTGCTCTGGCGCAGGAGCGAGGCACGCGCCCGCCTGCTCGGCGGCGCGACGCTCCTCGTGCTGGGCCTGGCCGCCCTGCTCCTCGCGGCCCAGCCCGGCACGCCCCAGTCCCTCTTCAACGGGATGATCGCCAACGACGCCTTCGCCAGCTTCTTCAAGTGGATCTTCCTGGCGGGCGGCGCGCTGACGGTCCTCATCGCCGGCCCCTCGAAGGCCTATCCGCCCTCGCGCATCGGCCCCTTCTACGCGCTGCTCGTGTCGATCGTGCTGGGCCTGTTCCTCATGGCGAGCGCCACCGACCTGCTCATGATCTACATGTCCATCGAGCTCGTCTCGATGGTGAGCTACGTGCTGGCCGGGTACTCCAAGGGCGACCGGAAGGCCAGCGAGGCCGCCTTGAAGTACGTCATCTTCGGCGGCGTGGCCTCCGGGGCGATGCTCTTCGGCATGAGCTACCTCTACGGCATGCTCGGAACCACGGACATCACCCGCTTCGCGGACGCCATCGCCCGGGTCCCGGCCACCGTCCCGTACCGCCTGGGGCTCATCCTGGCGGTGGTGCTGGTCTCCTCGGGCGTGGGCTACAAGATCGCTGCGGTGCCCTGGCACATGTGGGCTCCCGACGTGTACGAGGGCGCCCCCACCCCCTTCACGGCCTTCCTCTCCACCGGCCCCAAGGCTGCCGGCTTCGCGCTGGCGGCCCGGCTCCTCTGGGGCTCGCTCGACGTGCGCGGCTCCATGGGCGGCCTCTCGGTGGCGGTCGGCAACGTCCCCTGGCCTGCGGTCGTCGGAGTCCTCTCCGCCGTCACCATGACGCTCGGGAACCTCACGGCCCTCCCGCAGACGAATCTCAAGAGGCTGCTCGCCTACTCCTCCATCGCGCACGCCGGGTACGCGCTCATGGGGCTCGCCGCCAACTCCTTCGTGGGGACGCAGGCGGTGATGGTCTACATGCTGGCCTACCTGATCATGAACCTGGGGGCCTTCCTGGCGGTCATCGTGGTGGAGCGCTTCACCGGCTCCCCGTCCATCTTCGAGTTCCGCGGACTGAGCCATCGGGCGCCGCTGGCCGCCGTCTCCATGGCGGTATTCCTCTTCGCGCTCACGGGGCTCCCGCCCTCCATCGGCTTCACGGGCAAGTACTGGCTCTTCGTGGCCGTGATCGAGCGGTTCCCGGGCGCGGGCGGCACCTGGTACGCGGCGCTGGCGGTGGTTGCGGCACTCAACACCGCGGTGGCGCTCTACTACTACTCACGCGTCCTGCGGGCGATGTTCTTCGAGGCCCCGCTCACCGAGACCCCGGTCTCCTACCCGACGTCCTACAAGTGGCTGCTGGCCGGCTTCGCCGGGGCCACGGTCCTCTTCGGCATCTGGGTCACGCCCATCATGGACTGGACCCGCAACTCGCTGGGGATGTTCTACCGCGGCTGATCGACGGAGCGCGGCGCACCGGTCGACGGGCGCCGCGCCTCCAGCCGGTCGAGGTCTGCAAGCGCCATCCTCGAGGTGCCGAGCGCCCTGTCGGGGGCCACGAGCTCCCCGTGGAAATCGGTGCCTGCCGTGCAGACCAGCCCCGCCGCCGTCGCCGCCTCCCGGTAGCGCGCCGCCTGCTCCGGCGGATGGTCGGGATGGGCCGCCTCGACCCCGTCGAACCCGATGGAGCGGAGCCGCTTGAGCTCCCCGGGCTGCACCTTCGAGACGCCCGGGTGGGCCAGCGTGGCCACGCCGCCGGCGTCCCGGATGAGCGCCACCGCATCCTCGACGGAGAGCCGGAAGCGCCCGACGTAGGCCGGCCTGCCCTCCCCCAGGTAGCGGTCGAAGGCCTCCTTCACGCTGGAGACGACGCCCGCCTGCACCATGGCCCGGGCCACGTGGGGGCGACCGATGGTCTTGCCGCCGCTGCAGGCGACGATCGCCTCCTCCGTCACCTGGACGCCGTTCTTGGCGAGCAGCTTCACGATCTCGCGCACGCGGCCGCGCCGCTGGTCGGCGAGCTCGTCCTCGAAGGCGCGGAGCTCCCGGCGGGCGGGATCGATGAAGTGGCCGAGCACGTGGATCTCCCGGGCGCGCGACGTATTCTCGTCGAGGAAGACGGAGAGCTCGATGCCGGGAACGAACCGGATGCCGAGCCGTCGCGCCGCCTCGGCAGCCACCCCGAGTCCCGCGACGGTGTCGTGGTCGGTGAGGGCCCAGGCGACCGTTCCGGCCCGGGCGGCCCGCACGGCCACCTCCGATGGGGGATACTGACCATCGGATGCGGTAGAATGAGTGTGCAGGTCGATGATGTCGATGATACGGTGGTCAGGAGCCATTCCGGTGGACACGCCGGTCATATAACCCCCCAGGTTTGGGGTGCTAGGGAGTCCCGATGCAGCACGTCCTTCGAATCTCGCGGAAGATCGACTACGCCATCCGGGCCATGATCCACCTGGCCACCATTCCCGATGGCACCGTGGTCCCCTTCCGGGAGATCGGGAGGAAGATGGGCGTCCCGGAGGACTTCCTCGCGAAGATCCTGAAAACACTAGTAGATCAGGGCATCGTCCGCTCGACCCGCGGACCGCACGGTGGATATCGCCTGGCCCGTCCGGCCGACTCCATCACGGTGCTTCAGATCATCGAGGCGGCCGAGGGACCCATCGCCGTGAACGTCTGCCTCGACGAGGATGACGCGTGCAGCCGCCAGCCGATCTGCGCGATGTCGGCGGTGTGGCGCGAGGGGCAGGAGCGGATGCTGGACGTCTTCCGCCAGACCACGCTCGCCGTCATCGCCGACCGTCCGGTCCACATCGACGTTCCCGAGTCGGTATTTCCGGGTACGGCCGTCAACGCCCAGCTCACCTGAGCGCCCTCCATCCCTGATAATCTCAGACCCGGCCCTCCCCGGGACCTCCTGCCATGCCCAAGAAGCCAACCCCACGGCAGCTGCGCAAGCGCTACCTCTCCCGTCCCCCCGTCGAGCCCATGAGGCTGCGCAAGGGGATGACGGTCGTGGACCTCGTGGACGTCTACCGCCGGGCCGGCGCCTTCAACGGCGGACGGCTCGCCGAGGGTTGCGACCTCTTCGGTCGGATGATCGACGCCAACGCCACCATCGCCCTCACGGTGACCGGGGCCATGGCGCCGGCGGGGGTGGGAGGGGCGATCCAGGCGATGATCGAGGCCGGGTTCGTCGACCTCGTCATCTCGACGGGGGCGAACCTCTACCACGACCTCCACTTCGCCCTCGAGCTGCCGGTCGTGCAGGGTCACTTCCAGGTGGACGACCGGGAACTCTACCGGGCCGGGATCGAGCGCATCTACGACGTCTTCATCACCGAGGATTCGCTCCTCGACACCGACGCCTTCGTGCGGGAGGCGCTCGAGAAGGCCCCTCCTGCCCTGCGCGGGCGCATCTCCACGGCGCGCCTCCACGACTACCTGGGGCAGCTCGTCCTCCGCCACGCCCCGCTGCCGCAGCGCTCCTGGGTGGCCACGGCGGCCCGGCACGGGGTGCCGATCTTCACGAGCTCGCCCGGGGACTCGTCGATCGGGATGAACGTGGCCGCCATGAAGCTTCGTGGCGGCGAGACCACCATCGACCCCGACCTCGACGTGCTCGAGACGACGGCCATCGTCTACGACGCCGACGTGAACGGCGTGGTGATCCTGGGGGGCGGATCGCCCAAGAACTTCTACCTCCAGACCCAGCCCACCCTCTGGCAGATCCTCGACCTCAACCGGGGCGGCCACGAGTTCATGCTGCAGATCTCCACCGACTCGCCGCAGTGGGGCGGGCTCTCCGGCGCCACCCCCAGCGAGGCCATCAGCTGGGGCAAGATCCAGGCGGACATGCTGAAGAACCACGTGGTGGTCTACTCCGACTCCACCATCTCGGCGCCCATCGTCTTCGCCTACGCCCTCTCCACCCGGAAGCCGCGCAAGCCACGCCGGCTCATGGACCGGCTGGACGGGCTGTACGAGAAGCTGCACCGGGCACACGCGAAGCGTCATCCGGGGTCGGATGCGATGCGGGACGTGGGGAAGGCGACGCGGAAGCAGAAGTAACGCCGCGCCCCGTGGTCGTCTTGGACAGGCCGCATCGGGCGACGCGCTCGGCGGCCGCCGATCGGATGCCCGCATCCGAAAAGTTCATCCCCTCCACGGGGTCCCGTCGGGACGGTTCCCCCGCTTCATCGGTACTGTGAGAGGCTCCGACTTCCTGCCGCCCTTCCCGCCGCGCTTCGTTTCCTTCGCTCGGCGGTTACCGGCGTCGCTCCGTTGTTCGCTCTCGCGGGGGTCGAGCTCACCGTCCGCGAGCCAGGGCGTCTACGGGTCGCCCATCCGTTCACCGCTGGAGACGGCAGGATCTCCCAGGTTCCTGGGGGTCCCCCTGTACGTTCGCTGCGTCCTCAGGCCCCGGCCGGACCTCGGCGCCTCGCATGACGGCGCTCCGGTGCTGCGTCCGTCCCAGGTGAAGACGTCCGCTCCAGCGATCAGTTCGTTTCGAGGCTCCATCACGCGGCTTCCGCACTCCCTGTGTACGCTTCGCAGCCGGGGTCACCCCCGGACCACGCAACACTCGGTTCCGGCTGGTTGCTGGCCTTTGCCGGGCAGGGTTACGTCCTGCTGGGACCCACTGAAGGTTTCCATCGGCTACATGACTTCCTCCTTCTCCAGGCTTGCCTGGCGCACCACCCGATGAACTGACCGTGACGTCGGCCGCGTCGCCGGCGAGAAGGACGAAGAGGGGCGGCTTCGTCTGGGAGACGTACACCCCCGGCTTCCGGCTCGTGAACCGGACCGCCTGCGCCGTCGCGGCCACCTCCCCCTGCCAGGTCCTGTCCGGCATGAGCATCGGGGTGGCGGTGGCGGGCCCCTCCTTCGGCCCGGCCCCGACCTCGTCCTCGTCGAACGCGGCGGCCCGAAACTCGTGGTCCTGCACCTGGAGGACGATCTCGCCGAGGGGCGTCGCCTTCTTGCTCACGTCTGCCGTCCAGCCCGCGCAGGAGGAGAGGAGTACGGCGGCGGCGGGGAGGGGCGAGGAAACGAACGCGCGCGCCGGCATGGGCCCCCGTTACCTCGGGCCGAAATGGGCGCCGCGCTTCGGCGCCGCGCGGGACTCGATGGCAGCCTTCAGGCGGGACAGTTCCACCGCCGCCGGAAATCCCTCGTCCGCGTCGCCGAAGAGGTCGTCGGCCGCCGAGATGAACTCCAGCGCCTCGCGCCGGAGACCGAGCCGCCACGCCGCCTCCGCCGAGACGAGCAGCGATCGACCGTACGTCCACCCTCCGGCGGGACCGACGGGAGCCCGGCTCCGGAATCGCGAGGCCGCGGCGAGCGCCTCGGACGGATCGTCCTCCCGCGCCACCTCGGCCAGGAGGTAGGCGGGGGACAGGGCGTCGTTGGGCCGCGGCGATTTCTGCTCGAGGGCGGCCAGCATGGCCACCGCCCGGTCCGAATCCCCGGCCTTCCAGGCCTCCAGCGCGCCGATCTCGACCCCGGCGACGGAGTCGGGCGGAACGGCCTCCCGCATGGCCCTGGCATCCTCCGGCGTGCCGAGCAGCGCGAGCTGGGTCGCGACGAGCGGCGCGTAGTCCGGTGCACCGACCCGGATCTTCTGGACCTCCGCCCGCATGCGCGGGAGCTTCCGGTCCCCGGCGGCGATCGATGCCCGGAGGAGCGCCAGGTCGAAGGGGGACGGACAGCGCAATTCCGCCGGCGGTGCGTCGAGGAGCCGCCAGGCCTGCGACGGCCGGCCGCGCTCCGCCGCGAGGAGGACCCGGTACATGAAGGCGAGGCAATTCGCCGGCTCGCGCTCGGAGATGGACGCGGCGACCGTCTCTGCCTCGCCGAGCTGGCCGGCGGTGAGGAGCGCCTGGAGGAGGATGAGGCCTCCCGACGTGCCCGGCAGCCTCGGCTCCCAGGCACGCGCGATCTGCACCGCCCTCCCGTGCCGCCCGAGCCACCCCTCGCCCCTCACGACGTCGCGGACCTGCGCCGGGTCGGGCGTCCCGACCCCGTCCATCAGCTTCGCGAGATCCGCCCGGCGTCCGGCCAGGGCGTAGCTCTCCACGAGGTGCGGGAAGGCCCACGGATAGGACGGATCCACGCTGACCATGCGCGCGAGATACGGGATCGCCTCGTCGTATCGGGAGACGTGGAAGAGGAGATCCCCGGCCTCGAAGGCCGCCTGCACGTCCCCGGGGTCTTCCGCGACGAGCGCCGCGTACCGGCGCAGCGCTCCCTCATCGTCCCCGGCGAGGTGGTCGCGCCATGCTCGCGCCAGCGCCTCGTCCCGTCTCGACAGACGCCCGGGTGCCGCCAGCGAGGCGTCGAGGTGCCTCCGCGCCTCCTCGCTCCGCGGCTCGGCGGTCGACAGCACCACGCCGAGGTCCCTCTGGGCCAGGGCGAAGGAGGGATCGGCCTCCAGCGCCCGGCGAAGGTGGTCGTCGCAGCCACCGGTGGCGTCCGCACCGTTCGACTCGGGAATCGCGCCCATGCATTTCACGGCTTGTGAATAATGGCGGAAGGCGACCAGGCTGGGCGTCGCGAGGTCGGCGAGCGATCGGGAATCCCTTTCCAGGTCGGCGCGCCGTTCGCCGGAGGCCCTCCGGAACGCGCGGACGGCCCCGTCCAGTTCCCTCGGCAGCGCCTCGAGGCTCGGTGCCTTGGCGGTGGACTGGAAGCGGACCCGCCCGGTCGTGGCGTCGCGCCCGGTGAACGTCACGGCGAGATCGGAGCCGTCCCGCCTCGCGCCCAGCTCGAGAATCGTGGAAGCACCCACCCGAGCGGCCACCTGGCGCCAGTCCTCCGCGCTGGCCGTCGCCGGCGCTCCTCCCAGGCCTCGGAGTCCCCCCTCCATCCGTGGCTGGGCGACCACCGAGATGCGCCGGGAGTCGGAGAGGCCGATCCGCACCAGCTCGGTCACGTGATCGAGCTCGGCCAGCCCCGACTCGTTTTTCGTCGGGGCGAGGGCGACGAGGATGCGCTCGCCCGGGTGCGCCTCCGTCGGGGTCGACGCTCCCACGATCACCCAGATTGTGGCCGCCAGTACCATGGCGATCGAGACGACGAGCGCGGTGCGCCGGATGACCGAGCTTCCCTCGGTCCGGATCGCCTCCAGCCGGGCGAGGACGGCCTTCGCCGTTGCGGGGCGCTGGTCCGGATCGGCCTGGGTGAGAGCCTTGCCGAGGCTCGCGAGCGCCCTGGCGCGCCGGGAAGTGCGCGGGCCGCCGGCCGTACAGGCCGCTTGCACCTTCTCGATCAGGACGCCCAGGGCGAAGAGGTCGGAGCGGGCGTCCTCCGTTCGCCCGTTCTGCTGCTCCGGCGCCATGTAACCCGGCGTGCCACTCCCCGGCACCGATTCTCGATCGAAGAGCTGCGCGATCCCGAAGTCGAGCACCTTCACGGAGCCGCCCTCGCAGAGGAAGACATTGGCCGGCTTCAGGTCCCTGTGAAGGATTCCGGCGCCATGCGCCTGATCGAGGGCGGAGGTCACCGCGATGGCGATCCGGATGACCTCGTCGAGCGTCATCCCCCTTCGCGCCAATCGCGCGTCGAGCCCTTCCCCATGCAGCAACTCGAACACGAGGTAGGCCCCGTGCTCCGAGCGCCCGGCCTCGTGGATGGTCACGATGGCGGGGTGGTTGAGCCGGGCCACCGCCTCCGCCTCGGCGTGTATCCATTCGGTCTCCCCCCGGGCCAGCCCGATCCCGGGACGAAGGAGCTTGAGCGCCACCTCCCGCCCCAGATCGGGGTCCTGCGCCGCGTAGACCACCCCGAAGCCGCCCCGGCCGATCTCGCGTTGCACCACGAACCGCCCCACGTGCGTGCCCCGGGCCAACCCCTCGAAGTGGACATCCGGGATGGGGACGCGCGGGATGCGCGCCAGGTCCTCGAGCAGTCGGGACAGCTCCCCTGCGCCGGAAGGCGAATCCGTCATTCCGGTTGACCGAGACGCCGGACTTCATCGCCGAGGCGCGCCTTGAGCCGCTCGAATCGCTTCCGTACCGCCTGCGCGTCCACCGTGACTCCGTCGCTCGACATCACCCGCGCCACGTCCTCCCACGGCAGCTTCTGGTCGATGCGAAGCGCGAGGAGCATCTGGTCGTCCAGGTCGAGGGTGTCGCGAAGCCGTTCGAGCACGCTCGCCTGCCGCTCCCGCCGGACCCCGGTCCGTGTTCGAACGTCGGCGGCGAGCCGCTCCGCCTCCTTCGTCTCTAGCCGCCGTCCACGCTTGCGCCAGCCGTCGCGGCTCACGGTCACGGCGGCGTTGCGGGCGAGGGCGTAGACCCAGGCTTTCAGCGGGCCCTCCCCGCGGTATGTCGCGGCGTACTTGAAGAGGTTCTCCGCGAAGAGGGAGAAGGCCTCCTCGGCGGCGTCCTCCTTCCTACGAAGCAGGACCCGGAGGAGCCCGTAGACGCCCGGGCCGTGCTCGTGCATCGCCTGCTCGACCCCGCCCCGGATGTCACCCAGAGCGAGGAGCTCGGCAGCCGATGGCTTCGAGATCATGGGGCCATCTTACGCGACGCACGGAAGCCGGGGTGCGCGATCGGAGGGACCCTTCCGGGCGATGTCACAAACCCGGACGCCGCGCGCCTTGTCATCAGGGGAGGCCCGTTCGACCGGGGACCCTGAGATGGTACGCGCGTCGATGATGTAGCGGTTGTCCAACTGTCGATTCCTGTGGTCATACGTGAAACGAATTGCTTTCATCGCTGGTCTTGCAGCTGCGCTCTCCGTGAGCGCCTCGCAACTTCAGTCGACATCTGTTCGGGCAGCAGGGTCCATTCAGCCGCTCATGGGTTCCATCGAGACCCACTGGATGTACTTCTCGGACGACACTTTCGCTGTCGTGATCGGCGAACGAGGGTACGACTGCTATCGATCCTTCAGCTGGGGAAACCGAAGCAGCTACGTCCTCGACTTGGGCGGCGGCGCGTGCGGCGGTCCTGGCGGGTCGCCCGAACCCCTGTGCTATGTGGATGGGTTCCTCACGACGTGCCCGTCCTCGTCGTGCTTCTACCTGGAAACCTGCGAGCCGTGTACGGGGTGGGGCTGCCCGGATTTGGACCCTGACCCCTGAGTTCCGTGAGCCCACTTGCCGCTGTTCTGGAGGTCTCGATGCGACTGACGACCATTGGACTCACCCTCGCGGCAGCAATCGTCTCAGCCGCCGGCATTGCGGCGCCATCGATCGCTGCTGGTGAGCAACCCAAGCCTCGGGGTGAGATCGTCTTCTATGTGAACGAATTCGCCTACAGAGCCGCCTCCTTCGACGACACGGAAGTAGCCGTGGGCAAGATGGGGGGGCCGTCCTTTTCGTCTCTCCAACTCACCCCCGGCGGTACGTGGAACGGACAAGTCGCGTCGTTCCGGTCGGGCGGCAACCCGACGAGGTTCGCCTTCAACAAGGGCATCGTAGGGAATCCCCGGTACAAGAGCGGCCTCGTCGAGTTGAAGGCCGAAGGCAACCGGATCACCGGGTTCGGAACGGATGTCACGGTCAGCAAGGTTTCCGGTGGCTTCCGGATCACCGGCCTCTGGATGCTGAGCAATGTCGACGTCACGGTGACTCGATCCTCCGCCCGTGCCCAGGCGGTGAAGTTCACGAGCAAGGTGGCGGGCCGGTACGAGAGCCCGTCCACCCCGCCGCTCACCGTGATGCTGCACGGCGAGGCGGCCCGGATCGAGGACCCGCCTTTCCCCCACATGGCCCTCGCCGTGCTCTCGATCGGGTGGGGGGTATACCCGTATCCGTAGGGAACGTGCTCGCCGTCCCCGGATCGGATGCCCGCATCCGAAACGTTCGTCCGGCGAACTGGCCGGCCTGTCAGCGCGCCTTCCGATCGATCCGCTCCTGCGCCGCCTCCAGCCGGTCCCGGAACTCGGGATCGGAGAGCAGCCGCAGGGCCTCCGGGGACCTCACCACGCCGCTCGCGTTGCCCGAGCGGATCTCGTCCACGAGCGCCCGCACGCGCGGGTCGTCCATGAGCCGCCGCAGCTCCGGGTCCCCTGCCGCGCGCCCCTCCGGCCCGGGCCGATCCGCCGCTCGCAGCAACTCCGCCAGCGCCTTCTCGGCCCGCTGCCGCCAGCCGCCGAGGAGATCGTTCTCCCGCACCAGCCCGGCGAGGTCGCTGTGCGCCAGCGCCGACTGCCACCCCGCAGGCAACTCCGGCGACGCCGCCTCCGCCACCGCGAGCCCGATCCAGCCCGCCGCGGCCGCCGCCATCCCGGCGAGCAGCGCACCGCCGGCCCGGTCGAGCGGCCTCCCCTCCCCCTCCCGGTTCCGTGAGAGCCTGCGACCGAGGAGCGCGACCGCCAGTGACACCACGATGAAGAGAAGCAGCGCCGCCGCCGGCCGCGACGCCCCCTCCGGCACGAGCCGCGCGAGCACCTTCCCCACCGGCTCGGAGAGGTGGCGCGCCGCGAGCCATCCCAGCGCCGCGCCGGCGAAGAGGAAGAGCGGCCGCAGCAACCCCGAAAGCGCCCCCAGGAGGGCCGCCACGGCGAGGAGCGCGAGGAGGGCCGCGTCGAGGATCACGGGGCCTACTTGATCCGGAAGTCCTGCTTGGGCCGGTTCTTCTCCGCCTGGGAGAGCAGCTCCTTGAATCGCTCGTTGGCCGGCTCGTACGCCAGCGCCAGCCGGAGGTTGCGCTCGGCCGCCTCCCACCGCCCTGCCTGGGCGTCGGCCTGCGCGGCGGCGAAGAACTTCCGTCCGTTCGGGGTCTGGCCGTCCTGCTCGGCGGCTCGCCGCTTCCGGGCTTCCTTCACCTCGGCCTCGTCGTCCTCGGTGAATCGCAGCTTCCCGGCGCGGTCGGGGCCGGTGATGTCGGCGGCGTACTTGCACCGGCGGGCGTCGTCCCGGAGCACGGTCCAGGCCTCGTTGATGCGACGGTAGATGCGCCCGACGTGGTTCCGGAGGTTGGTGTCCTCGACCGCAGCGTACCGATCGGGGTGGTAAAGGCGC
>SESF01014004.1_pt1 | contig 13369 bp, 16 predicted proteins | sample 3171521 | NCBI WGS metagenome assembly SESF01 (sample SAMN10866945, study PRJNA518727) | freshwater metagenome | biome: subpolar coniferous forest; feature: holomictic lake; material: water; isolation source: holomictic Lake 227, 6 m and 8 m depth | place: Canada: near Kenora, Ontario | collected...
TTGTACATATTTACTATCTGAACAGTTTCAAGCATCGCCTGTTTGTGATTATGCAGTGGGCCTGGTCATATTTTACCTTTGGTCATGGAGCGCGCATAGTCAGCAAGGAGTGGAGGTTTTACCCGGATACGCCTGAATCCGACAAGGATTCTGAGGATGATGCATCTTCCAAAAGCTGATTGTTCTGCCTTGATGAGCTTTTTTCCGTTACCCTGATAGCCAATAAACGATATGAATATTGAGCAGCCTTTCGATTTTCAGTGCGATGTGATCGAGCAAAGTCATGAGATACCGGTTCTTGCAGATTTCTGGGCAGAGTGGTGTGCCCCATGCCGTATGCTTACTCCTCTTCTTGAAAAACTTGCCGAAAAAAATTCCGGTCGATGGAAGCTGCAGAAGATCAATACCGGGGAGTATCCTGATCTTGCGGTACGATATAAGGTCAAGGGGATACCAAATGTGAAGCTGTTTGTCAAAGGGGTGGTCGTTGACGAGTTTTCCGGAGCTCTTTCGGAGTACCAAATTGAAGAGTGGCTGAAAAAGGCGGTTCCGAGTCCTTATGAGAAAGAGATAGCGCTTGCGGCTGATTTTGTGTTTCAGGGTAAGCCAAGGACAGCTTTGTCACTTCTGGAGGGAGTGTTGCAGAAAGAACCCGATAATCTCCAGGCTCTTGCGCTTTTGGTCAGGGTGAAGCTTTTTGCGCATCCTGATGAGGCTCTTCGTCTTTCTCTCAAGTTTGAGAGTGAGCCGGAGTATGCTGAACTGGCAGGGACAATCAGGACTCTTGGTCGCCTGATAATGCTCGATCAGGAGCGTTTGCCGGATGATGAGGTGAGAAATGATTATCTTGTTGCAACTGAAAAGCTCAGACTTGAAAATTTTGACGGTGCGCTTGAAGCTTTTACAGGGATTATTCGCCGGAATCGTTTTTATGATGATGATGGTTCAAGGAAAGCCTGCATTGCCATATTCCGCTATCTGGGAGAGGAGCACGAGATTTCCAGGAAGCATCGCAAGGCGTTTGATCGTGCTTTTTAAATCCGCAGCAACCTCTTTGATTGACCTGCAATGAAGAGTGAAAAGCCGAAAACAGTTATTGGTGTCGATCTTGACGGGGTCTGTGCTGATTTTTATGGGCGGATGAGGGAGATTGCTTCCGAATGGTTTGAGCGTCCGCTTGAAGAACTGCCTCATGAGGTTTCCTGGGGTATGTCGGAGTGGGGTGTCAGCGACAAAAGCCAGTACGAAAGTCTGCACCGCTTTGCAGTGACGCAGCGAGAGCTGTTTAAAACCATGCCGATGATCCCCGGAGCCCGCAAATATCTCCGTTTGCTTTCCGATGAGGGGTATCGTATCCGTATCATTACGCATCGCCTCTTTATCCACTATTTTCATGCTTCAGCCGTGCAGCAGACCGTTGAATGGCTTGACAGCCACGGTATTCCCTACTGGGATCTCTGTTTCATGAAAGAGAAGGAAGAGGTTGGTGCCGATATCTATGTGGAGGATACTCCGTATAATGTTCTTCAGCTCAGGGAAAGGGGACTCTATACCATCTGTTTTGCCAACACTACCAACCGCCATATCGGCAGCCCGAGGGCTGCGTCATGGCAGGAGGTTTATGAAATGGTGAAGGCTAACCAGCGTTAGTCCGGCATCGGATCATCGTGTCACATAAAAACAGGCAAATTTAAGGTAGCTGGTTTCCGGCATGGCAAGCAGTACCGGATGATCGAATGGCTGTGAGTTTTTATAGATCATCCTGAGCTGGCAGCCTGCAGCCAAAGCGGCCTGGTGCACGCTTTGCAGGAAGTCCTCTTCTGAAACGTGGTGACTGCATGAAGCAGTAGCCAGAAAACCTTCGTTTTTCAGGAGCTGCAACCCCAGTTTGTTGAGTCGTTTGTAGGCCTTGAGTGCGCCGGGAAGGTTTTTACGGCTTTTGGTGAAACTTGGCGGGTCGAGAATGACAAGATTGAATGCCTCTTTTGCTTCGACCATTTTGTCAAGCATGTCGAAGGCATCGGAAGCCACAAGGTTGAACTGGGAGAAACTGTTCAGGTTAGCATTGCGCTCTGCCCGCTGAAGAGCTTCCTGTGAAGAGTCCACGAGAATGGCCGATGTGGCACCCCCAAAAAGGGCGTTGAGGGCAAAGCCCCCGTCATTGGTAAAGACATCGAGCACTTCGGCGCCTTCAGAGAGCTTGCGGATAATCCGGCGATTTTCGCGCTGGTCAAGGAAAAATCCGGTTTTCTGTCCTTCGAAAAGGTCGACTTCGTAGGTAATGTCGGCGTCGTGTATGGTCTGCACTGTTTCAGAGCGCTCTCCTTTGACAACATCCTTGTAGAGCGGAAGACCTTCGAGTTCCCTCAACACTGATTCGTTGCGCACAACAATGACTGTTGGGTTCAGCAGCTCCTGCAGTACCTCGGTGATCAGAGGCAGATGGACTTCCATTCCAGCCGAAAAAACCTGAACAACGAGAGCCTTGTTGAAGCGGTCTACAATGAGTCCCGGCAAACCGTCCGATTCTCCATGCACAAGACGGTAAGCGTTGGTCTCATCAGTGCGGTAGACTATTTCACGGAGTTTGAGTGCTTCAGTAAATTTTTTGCGGAAAAAATCCTTGTCCACCAGCTCGTCATTGCGCGAAAGGAGCCTGATGGAGATAAGAGAGTTTGGGTTGTAAAAGCCGACGCCCATGAACTTTTTGTCGTGGGTAAAGAGTTTTACGGTCTCACCGGCAGCGATATCGCGGGGAACGCTCTCAAGTTCATTGCTGAACACCCAGAGGTGGCCTTTCTGGATCCTGTGGTGTTCTTTTGGTTTAAGATAAAGGGAGTGCATGGATTGAAAAATGGCTTGTAGTTTTTATTGGCTCTTCATTTTACATTGAATAACGATAACAAGTAAAATGCAACTGTTCCGCGTGCCAACAAAGAGGCTTGTTCAGTCGTGCGGTAAACGTGGTTTGACGATTCTGTTTCAATGTGCAGCAAAAGCGATGAATCTCAAAGGAAAAAAATCCTTCAGCATCAAGCTCTATGGCAACAACGGTGGTAACTAACATTAAAGGACATGTGTGATGAAAGGAAAAGGAGTGCTTTTATGGATTCTGTTTTTACTTGTTGCGGGTTGGGGATGTGCCGATTTTCGGACAGTTGGCAGGGTTGAGCTGCCGGCTGAACAGACCGCGATCACTCTTGAAGAGGTTGCCTTGTATCGAGAGGTTGCCGAAGCATCCCCCTTTATCAGCTCGATGGATGGCTATGCCGACATCTGGATAACAACACCGAAACGGAAGGATCGGGTATTCAGTAATATCCGGATCAACCGGGGCCATGAAGCGCGCATGATTGTAAGTGCAGGGTTGCTCGGATGGCCGGTGGCCGATATGTTCTTCAGCCGGGATTCGCTCTATGTTCATGACATGCTCAATAACCGGCTGTTTCTGGGCAGCAACAATGCGCGGAACCTTGAAAAAGTACTCGGTATGAATTCCGGTTACCTGCTTCTTTCGGAATCACTTCTTGGGCTGGTTAAGATTTCTGAACCGTCCAGCGCCATCAGATCGGTTAAAAAGGGTGCCGGAAAGCTGCTCTTTACCATTGAGAGTTCGACAGGAAGCAAGGAGGTGGTTATTGATCCTTCAAACAGGACGCTTACGGCTCTTCTTGTAAAGGATAGAGCGGGAAACACTACCGTTGAAATGCATTTCGGAGAGTTCGAGACATGCACTGTTGTTGGTCACAGCACGCTTGTACCGAAAAAGATAGAGATGCTGCTCTACAGCAGTGACAATCCAGGTGAACATCAACTGGTGATAGCTTACGATGAAAGGGTGTTCAATCCGGAGACACTCTCTCTCCGGTTTTCCAGACCGAAAAAAACAAAGGTGGTCAATCTTGACGATGCACCTCTTCTGCCTTGGAAGTAGCTCTGTTTCAGAAAGATCAACAGGGCGATTTCCGGCGCCCTGTTGATTGTTTTTTCATTTGACGACTTGTTGATTTACTGTGCAGCACTGAAATTTTCAGCGGCAAATTCCCAGTTGAGCAGCTTGTCGATCACAGTAGCGACATAATCGGGTCTGCGATTCTGGTAGTCGAGATAGTAGGCGTGTTCCCAGACATCTATCGTCAGGATCGGTTTCTGGCCACTGGTCGAAGGGGTTTGTGCATTACCGGTTTTTACAACCTTGAGCGTTCCTCCTTCAAGCACAAGCCATGCCCATCCACTGCCGAACTGGGTTGCTGCAGCATTTTTGAGCTCTTCCTTGAACTTGTCGAAACTTCCGAAATCCTGTACGATTTTTGCTGCGAGTTCCCCTGAAGGTTCTCCGCCGCCATTTGGCGTGAGGCAGTTCCAGTAGAAAGAGTGGTTCCAGGCCTGGGCTCCATTATTGAAAATACCAATTTTCTGGGGATCGCTGGCTGCAAGGGCAATCACCTCTTCTATGCTCAGCGCGTCGAGAGGGGTGCCAGCAACGAGGTTGTTGTAATTATTGATGTATGCAACGTGATGCTTGCCGTAATGAAAACCGATGGTGTTGGCGGAAATATGTGGTTCCAGTGCGTTTTCCTGGTAAGGGAGAGCTGGTTGCTTATAAGCCATAGTGAAACGATTTAGAGATTAAAAAGAAAGCCGAGGTGTGATGAAAAATGCTTAAACTCTTAAACTTGCAATCAGGGCATTTAGTTTCTTGAATGCTGAGAATCAAATTCATTGTCAAGGTTCTTTAAGAAAATATCAATAAAGGAGTTGGCGGGCAAATGAAATTGCGCGATACCTTCCGGGCATCTTTTTTTTGCCTGGTTTTCGCTTTTACTCTTCTGGGCTGCGGCGAAAAAAAGTCCTCTCTTCTCGATCAGGATGATATCCGGTTTGCCGGATTCTATAGCGATTATCTTCTTGTATCGGGTGTGACTGCCAGCGATGAAACAGTTGCGCTTGCTGTACCCGATTCTGTTGAACTTACCGATCTGCTTCTGCGTCATACACTGACAATGGAAAGTCTCAGTCGCAAGGTGCAGTTTTACAAGGAGAATCCCGAACGCTGGCGCTCGGTGCTTGTGCAGGTACGGGCAAATATACGCAAAAAAACAGTCGGACAATGAGGCGCTATCCTTTTCTTGTCGGAGTGACAGGGGGGCTTGGCAGTGGCAAGTCAACAGTCTGTCGTTTTCTTTCGGAAATGGGATGCAGCCTTTTCGAGGCTGACCTTGTTGCAAAGGAGTTGCAACTGCATGACAAGGAGGTGATTGAAGGTATCAAGCTGCTTTTCGGCTCAGAGGTTTACTCGCTTGATGATTCCGGGAAGATGATGCTGGATCGAAAAACAATAGCCAGATCAGTCTTTTCCTCTCCCGAACGGCTTGATGCACTCAACAGGCTCATTCATCCGAAGGTTTTCGATGAATTTGACAATGCGATTGTCGATGCTGAGAAGCAGGGGACAAAAATTCTGGTCAAGGAAGCAGCCATTCTTTTCGAGTCGGGTGGCAGTCGACAACTCGATCTTGTCGTTGTTGTTGTCTCAGACACAGAGCAGCGGATTGAGCGGGCAGTTGAAAAAGGGATGGGCAGTCGTGAAGAGATCATGCAGCGCATTGCAAGGCAGTGGCCGCAGGAAAAGCTCATTGAAAAAGCAGATTATGTGGTGATGAACAACGGGTCGCTCGATGAGCTGAAACAAGAGACCCGAAAGCTTTTCATTGCCTTGCTTGCCGCAGCTTCATCAGCCTGCGATAGCCTCTGAGAGCAGAGGCAGCGAAACATTGTAGCGGTATGAGGTGTTGCTGTGGGAGTCCATGAACTCTTCACAGCGGTGCGCTATTGAATGGCGGGTTGCCTTGGCTGAAAAAATCCTTAGACCAAACTGAAGGTTGTATTCGTCAAGGGTTCCGCAGTCAAGAAAGAGCAAACCAAGTGAACGGAGTGCTTCACGGTATTCTGCCTGTTCAATCATCACAACCGGGTCAAAGCCAAGCCACTCCTGCCACACCTTATCGACTGGTTCACAGGTATATGGATTGAAGGGCATGCGGATGTTTCCGGGTGCAGATTGTGAGGCATCTGGAGAATATGCAGCAGCCATGCCCAAAAGGTCAAGCAGGGCAAACTCTTTCTGCGGTTTTTTCAGCGCTTTTTCATAAGCGTCAAGAAAAGCTGCGAAGTTGCCATCGTATGGTGCAAGTGCTCTTGCTGCTGCCGGAAAATTTGGCTTGTAGCAAAGCTCGAACGCCATGTCGCCACTGTGGCAGGCCACAGCCGCAAACTTGTCCGGATGACGCATGGCCAGGCGGAGGGCTCCAAACCCACCCGATGATTTTCCCGCTATTGCCCGGTGCTCTCTTGATGCGAGGGTGGGGAGTGTTTGGTCTATAAAGGATACAACTTCATCGACCAGATAGGTTTCGTAGTTGCCTGTTGCCACTGAGTCCACATACTGCGAACCCCCATACCGGGTCATGCAGTCAGGCATGACAATGATGGTTTCCTGCATTCTGCCTTCGGTTATGAGGGATTCAGCCATTTCCGGCACGCTTTGGCGCCCGAAACTGAAGTTCATGAAGCTCTGTCCTGTCGAGGCAAATCCCGCAAGGAGATAGATAACCGAAAACCGTTTTTTGTCGTCAAAGGATGGAGGAAGATAGACCGGCACCCTGCGCTCTGCCGGGTCCTTGAGCGGGTTTCCTGCCAGGGTAGTGCCAGGCACGGTAATCTCAACAATGCGGGGATAGCGACTCATGTTTTAAGGGCGTTGTTCTTGCGGTTGACCTGAGCGGAAATCAGGATGCTCAGCTCGTAGAGCAAAATCATCGGCAGACCGATGACGAGCTGCGTAACCAGGTCGGTTGAGGGTGTCACCACAGCGGCAACGATCAGCAGTGCAACAATTGCATGTTTACGGTAAAAGCGCATGAAGGCTGGTGTGAGGAGCCCTATTTTGGAAAGCACATAGGAGATGAAAGGCAGCTCAAAAACAAGCCCGGCAGTAAGGAGTGTGCCAATAAAAAAACTGACATAGTCCTGAACAGAGATGTTGTTTTTGATGAGTGAAGTGCCGAATCCGGCAAAAAACTGTAGTGTGATCGGCAGAAAGACAAAATAGCCAAAGGCGATGCCGGCAAAAAAGCAGAGTGAGATAAAAAGTATTGAAAATCGGCCAGCCTTGCGCTCATGGTCATGAAGGCCGGGAGCAACAAACTGCCAGATCTGCCAGGCAAGGAACGGAAAGGCGATAATGAATGCCGAGAAGAAGACCACCTGCATGTAAAGGGAGACCTGACCGTAAGGGACAAGATTCTGCAGCACAAGGCCTTTACTGCTTTGTCTCAGTGGCCCGATAAGAACTTCGTTGACCAGAAAATCAGCATAGGTGGCGCATAAGGCTGTAACGACAATGAGGGCAACCACTGACTTGATCAAACGCGCACGGATTTCGTCGAGATGGCCCATGAAGTTCATCCCGCTTTCCGGTTCCGACTCCGGTTCTGTTGGCGTTTTTTCAGGAATTTCCTGATCGGCTTCATCGCCAGCATCTTTTTCCAGAGGGGCGTAGGGTGTCATGTAGTCCGCTATGGCTTCAGAGTCAGTCTTTGCTGCGTTATCATCAGCGACGCCCTGCTGCAGGACATCCCCTGGTATCTGCTCTGGTGGTGTGGATTGGTTTTCCTCGTTCATTACTCCGTATCAGGCTGAAAATAATAGGAAGTTATCCCGGAGCTGGTTTATGCTGTAATCCAGGTCCGGGACTAATAATACCCCCAAAACATAGCAACAAAGATGCAAGTAGCCAAGAAAATGTTTTCTCGTCTTAAAACTGGCAAATTGATGTTACCGTCCTTTTCTGAATCGGCAGCTCTTTTTGGGTTGAAAACTATTCAAATATCATGCGTAATTTACTCTACACCTTGTTGATGTGAATATTTGGTAATGATAATGCGTTCGAAACAGCATCTTCTAATATCTCATGTTTACATTTTTTTGTGGCGTAACTTTTGCTTTTTTCAATAGAATATTTCTAAGGGCATTTGAGACCCAATGGCGCAGTTAAATTCAGACATCAAAGTCATCGGCAGCATTCCGGATTTTCGGCTGATTGAGGTTGCGCTGGCAGAGTTTGCCAAAGGAAAGGGGCGAGTTGCTTTCCGAAGGGTACGACCCCAAGCTTGACGACGGTGTCGGCAAAAACATCGCCCCCTTGCAGAAGAGGGGTATCATCGCTTATGAGGTGCTGAATCCGGGACAGCTCAAAAAGTATCTGAACGCAGAGTGGTAAATCTGAAAGCAGGCAAAATGAGTTCCAAAAGATTGGTCCGGCAGCGCCTGTTACCCCTTTTGATGCCACTCTCAATGCTCCAAAAATGGTTCAGGAACAGCCCTTCCAACGATGCTTCATGGGCGATTTCTCATTTGAGTATCTCCTGATTTTGTTTAATTTGAAACAAAAATACATGATAGCCGTGTTAACATGATACAGTCCTTCAAGAGTCAGGCAACTGAGGATATTTTTAACGGAAATCCGACAAAAAAGGCATCGAAAATCTGCCCTTCAGTATTATGGAAACAGGCGTCCAGAAAACTTGATCAGCTTGATTCTGTTCTTACCCTTGACGAGTTACGCATTCCTCCGGGAAACCGTCAGGAATCCTTGTCCGGCGATCGTAAAGGACAATTCAGTATTCGGTTAAATGACCAATACAGAATCTGCTTTCAATGGTCTTCCATTGGGCCGGAGGATGTTGAAATTGCTGATTACCATTAACAGCCTACAAAAAGTGACTATGATACGCATACCAACACATCGGGCACCGACTCATCCGGGAGAAATGCTGCTGGAGGAATTTTTGAACCCTATGGAAATCACTCAGCGTCAGTTAGCCGACGCTATCCATGTGCCTTATCAGCGGGTCAATGAAATTATTAATGGCCGACGGGGTGTAACACCGGCAACAGCCTTACGGTTAGCCAAATTTTTTGGCATGTCGGCTGACTACTGGATGAATATCCAACAGCGATGGGATCTCTATCATGCCAGGAAGTCAGAGGATAAACTGTTAAAAACGATTAAACCTGTAACACCAAAGATGGCATCTGTACTTTAAAGATCAGTGCTCATGAACTATCAACAGTTACTTGCCCTCTTCAAAGAGACCCACCAGGAGTTGCAGCAAAGAGTCGCCCGCTCGGTCGATACCTCCCTTGTGATCCGGAACTGGCTTTTCGGGTGGTACATTGTGGAGTTTGAGCAGGGCGGCTCAGACAGAGCAGAGTATGGAGCCAATTTGTTGAAAAAAATAGCAGCTCAGTTGAAGCTCAAAGGCTGTTCAGAACGAAGCCTTGCGCTTTGCTGTAAGTTCTATCTCACCTATTCCGGAATTTTGCAGACAGTGTCTGCAAAATCTGAAAGCAGGCAAAATGAGTTCCAAAAGATTGGTCCGACAGTGCCTGTTCCATCTTTTGAAGCCACTCTCAATGTTCCCAAAAGGGTTCAGGAACTCTCCGAAACATTGGAAGGCAAATTCTCTCTGGGATGGTCGCACTATTTTACGTTGCTGACCATCACAAGCGCTGATGAGCGATGTTTGATAAATGGGTCAATCAGGATATCGGAAAGGTTCTTTAACGTTGCTGTACATGGTTAACGTTTTGAACTGCGCCCTCATCGCTCTGGGGTTTGATTTGGTTGGAACCTTCAAACTGCAAACTATGAGTTTTTTTACGCTAACCCTGGGTGATTCTTATTTTCTATATTTGGCTTATTCTTGGTTTCCGATAACAACTGGCCTGAAAGATGGAGTTCAAGTCCGGTCAAGCAATAGCAGTTACCACCAGTGGTGTAGTTAAATCCAGATGAAGAAAGTTTATTTTTTGAAAAAAATCGGCGACATTTTTGATGCCATTACCCGTGAGCAAACGCCTCTGTAGCCTTGACGAAGTCGTGCGGACGGAACGAGCAGCGCTGAGGCAGTGAGTGTTTTATCAGAACTGTGAAATCGATTATTTTTTGTGATCATATGGTGGTTGTGAATCATAAACTTTAAGAAGAATATGCATCCATTGATTGTTTTTCCGACAAAAACAGCGCATGGTACAGAGCTTGCCAAAAGAATTTGCGATTTGGCTTTACAATGTGGTTATCACGCTCATATTATTGACGACCCATCCCAGGAGAAACTCAATAATGCCTGCTTTACCAACCAAGTAATTGTTTTCGATGCAACTATTGAAAAGAACGATCAGCATATTTACCACGCAGCAACAGGGCAGGCAATGGCATTCGATCAAATTCTCGTTGTCAGCAGAACATATCTTCCGATCAATTTTCCGGGTCTGCGACAAGGAGGTGCTCCTCATTATTCGAATTCATTTAGCAATGATGATATACTTCGCTGGTTGAAAGTGCAGTTAATCACTTTAACATTAACCATGCCGCGAAAAAAGTTGAGCTTATTCAGTTATATTCCAGCAATGAGCAGATCGATCGAGCAGCATAAGGAGGCATTGCGAAAAGAGGGACAGATTTTTATCAGTTACCGAAGTCATGAGGTAGAAGGAGTTCAATGTCTGGCTGAAAAAATTGTCAATGGAGAATTTCATGGCAAGAAAAAAACAGTAAAATATATAAGGCCTGGCGCATTGGTATTTGAAAATGAGCTTCTGACAGCACACAGAAGATGGATGTTAAACGTAATACTTGAGTCTTTTATTGCCGCTTCAGAGGAGGTCTGGGTTTACCAGACAGAAGATTATTATCAGTCATGGTGGACACAAGGAGAAATTGTCCATGTTCTCAATATGATGGGAAGAAACTGTCCGAAAATACGAATCTATGATCCGAAATCGGGCACGATTTCAGAGGCTCCTGAATCGATGATGGTTCCATTAAGCATTCAACAAAAGAAAATATTAGCACGACTTGAGTCGAATGCCAATCCAGATACCATGGGGCCGGAGGCTTTTGCAGCCATGGAGATGTGGCGTCAAATCCCAGGTGTCGGCAAGATGCCGTATTTCAACGATAAGGTTTTTTCAGACGAGTTCAATTTTTGGCCGCTCTTTGAGTGCAATAAATGTTCGAAACTACACCTACAAGACTTTGGGCAATCAATTGATGTAGATGGATTTCTCCAATGCAAATCACCGCATTTGTTTCGTCTTGACCCAAAGAAAGTTATCGAAATAATGAATTCTCCTTCCCGAAAACTTAATTGTCCTGGGGGGTGTGGTTCTATCTATACTCTGGAAGAAGCTGCGCCAAGACTCTTGTGGTATGCACGGCGCATGGGCAAACCAACAGGTCCTGATGGAAAGTATATTACAGAAATGCCCTGCTACAGGGCTATTGTGTCTGAATAGGTTGTTTGTGATTTTCTGTGTGCCTCCTTAATTCTTCATTTTGGAGCCAACGCTACTGAATTAAATTAATGAGTAGTTAATTGAAGGCTAATTTAAACATGAATCAGCAAAAAATAAGAGAACTTCTTGACACCCTTAACAACCTTCAGGAAAACTTGTTCGGCTTGTCCGATTGACATACTGATCAATATCGAAGCAAGAGACAACGACTCATTGAAGCTGTTTTTGTTTTGCTGATTTTTCCTTTATTGGTTTTAATCAGATTATCGATCAATAAATATTTTTATATTCAACTTCTTGAAAAAAGATTTCGAGGTGAATGGGATGAGATCCTTACAGGAAATAAGTGGTGACATACATTGATGTGATGCCTTGACAATAACCCTTTTTCTCGTAGACCACACCCACACACGATACTGCTTTATGTTGGCACTATTTTATAAAGAAACTGTAGCCGGCCGAGCATGAATAATTCATAATTTACTATCAATTTATTTTAAAATATTGTCATATTTCTTTAGTTATATAGTCCTAAAAATAAGTATACGAACTCCAGTTATCATAATAATTTTTGCAATTTCTAACAATGCCTCGTCTCTTTGTGTGAATTCTGGTAACTCATTCCCATCGACCTCAAAACAATCCGTTATAAAATCTTCGCAGTTATTTGTAACGATATCGTATTGACCGTTGTAGCGATTGTTGTTGTTTAGTATATTTTCAGCTTTCTTACATATATGCTCCCCATGTTTATCATCAACAGGCATCGCCCATACATATACATGTTTGCCATTAGAAAATTCAGATAGACTTATTTTTTCTATTTTTGCATTTACGTTTTTCCCCATTCCGGAAAAATGAATAACATCACCATTACCTATATATATTCCGGCATGATAAAAAATTCCTGAAAACTTGGATAGTTCCCGTCTGAGGATACAGCCTTTCATAGCTATTTTGCTGGCAGAATCCTTGTTCTCATCTGAAAGTAAAATATTAATAATCTCGCCGCCGAGTGCAAGAAAATTATCAATTTTTTTGGACATGGTATTGAATGTTTTACTTATCAGTTCTAAAGTATCCTCAAATAATTCAAAGACAAGATCGTTGGACTGTGTCATATTCAACCCCTTATATTTTTGAGATAAACAAAAAATGAGCGATCTGGCATCACAAATGCACTCGGAAAAATAATGCATTTTATCGTAATAAGAAAACAGTCCATCATTTTTGAAACTCTGGTAACCAAAGCCACTCTCGAAAATAGGCTCTCCGCATATTTTAGTGAGATGAAGTAATAAAGATTATAGGCACAGTAATATCGAAACGCAGGATTAGTTAGAACAGCGACCATTGAGGAACGTGAAGTACATGCCGATAAGCCATAGAACCAACAGCCATAATGATTAAAGTACACAACAGCCAAGACACGGTAAAAGAATACTATTCAGCAGCTTTAAGCTTCGTAAGGCCTCGGCGAGGGGCTTTAGATGCTTCGAGAGCTACCGGAACCAATACAATACCCAACCATAAACAACCTAATCTTCTTACAGTGGAACGAAGTATTCTGATTTCACTTCATCTCACTAAATTCTGCGAAGAACCCGAAAATAGAAAGAAAATCGCCACACGTTCACTTGAAAAAATCACCAATAAGGGCTCCACAAGAATTGATACCGAAATGAAACAAGGCCGAACGTTAAGGTATCAGGCTTAACTGAATCGACATCAAGGAACAACTTGTTGTTGAACGCTTACTCATGATGTGTGAAGAATATTCTTGACCAGTCGGTAAACGGTTGTGCCGGTTTCTTTTGGCCAAGTGTCGTGTTGATTTATATCCCGATGTTCTGCTCGTCGGATGGCAGCAGTAATCATTTCAGCAGTAATCTTGCGGGATTCTATTCCTTTGTCATATTCGGGCAGATATCGCTTTAAGCGTTCTGAACACTCGCGTGATGTAGCAATTCCTGAGGCTTCTTCAAAATGAAGCAGAAGCCAGTATTCA
>SESF01032850.1_pt1 | contig 13369 bp, 13 predicted proteins | sample 3171521 | NCBI WGS metagenome assembly SESF01 (sample SAMN10866945, study PRJNA518727) | freshwater metagenome | biome: subpolar coniferous forest; feature: holomictic lake; material: water; isolation source: holomictic Lake 227, 6 m and 8 m depth | place: Canada: near Kenora, Ontario | collected...
CCCTCATTAATAAAGAATTTCATTTGAGCGTACTTTGGGATATGACTAAAGGTGGAAACTTCTATTCTGAAACTATTAATAGTATGTTAGGAAGAGGTACAACACTTGATACTAAAGACAGAGAAAAAAGTGCTGTTATTGACGGTGTTTATGGTAGCCCAACTCCAATTCTTGGAGCAGATGGTAGAAATCACTATGTTCCAGTGGTTGTGAATGGCGAAAGAGTAGTAAACCAAACAAAAGTTACTACAAATGACCTATTCTTCACAAACGGTACTGGTGGTAGCTTCGCTACAAATGGTGCATTTGAATACTCAGTTTTTGATGGTACTGTATACAGATTGAGAGAAGTAGTTTTGGCTTATAGTTTGTCTTCAAACATTATTAGCAAGCTGAAAGTATCTGCTATAACTATTTCTTTGAGCGGACGTAATCTTTGGTTTTTAGCACCCAATTTACCTAAGTATACACACTTCGACCCAGATATGAACTCTGTTGTGAGTGGTACTACACAGGGTGTTGAAACTGGAGGTGCTCCAAGTACAAAAAGATACGGTGTTAACATAAACGTAACTTTCTAATAACCCAAGTAAATTTTCAATTATGAGAAGGAAAAAATATTTAATATACTCTTTTACAGCTTTAGCACTGATTTCAGTTGCAATATCAGGCTGTAAAAAGTTTCTTGATGTAAACAAGAATCTTAACAGTCCTACTGCCGTTCCAGTATCACTACTTTTAAGTGGTGCAGAACGTTCAATCGGAAATAACCTTGCTTTGGGAACAGGACTTGGTAGCACCATGTCGGTTTATACCCATCAAACTACTGGCCGTGTAAGTGCCGACAGATATGGTGCAGGTGAATCTGGATGGGATGGTCTTTATACGGCTATTTCTAACCTAGATGTAATTATTAAGCAAGGGTCTGCCGAAACACGTTATACGTATTCAGGTATCGCTAAAATCTTAAAAGCATACACATTTAGTATCTTAGTAGACGTTTACGGCGATGTACCTTTTTCTGAGTTCAACAAATTTGATGCTGGTATCAAACAACCTAAATTTGATAAAGGGGTTGATATTTATCCTCAGTTAATCAAATTAATTGATGATGGTATTGCTGATATCAACAACACTGCCCCAAATGCTTCTAAGCCAGCTGGCGATGATTATATCTATAAGGGAAATACAACAAACTGGATCAAAGCTGCGAATACAATCAAACTAAAATTGTATACACAAGTAAGATTGGTTCAAGATGTTAAAGCCCAAGTACAAGCTTTATTGGCTAGCCCTGCTACTTTAATCAATGCTCAATCAGAAAGTTTCATGTTGCCTTATGGCCCTTATGGTACTACTGATGACAGACACCCTGCTTATGGCGATTATAACGCTACTCAACGTGGTAGTCAGTTATTTAGCCCATGGCTATATGAGATCATGAAAGGAAGAAATGCAAATATTTTCTTTAATATGGTTGACCCTAGGGTTCCTTATTATATCTACAACCAAAAAACTGCAGCAGCTGCTCCTGAAAACTGTACTGAATACCGCGATGGTGGATTTATCACTATCATCTTCGGTTCTGCTGGTCCTTGTAGAGATGGATCTAACAGTGCAACTTATTCTTTGTTAGGTTTATATCCTGCAGGTGGCAGATATGAAGATAACGCTGGTAAGTCTATTACTACTTTAGGTGCGATCAATGCTGGTACTGGTGCTTTACCTCACCAATTTATTACTTATGCAGACCGTTTGTATTTGGAAGCAGAACTGATTAATGTAGGATTGGCAACAGGAACTGCTAGTACTACATTCAGCAAAGCTTTGGATGAGTCATTTAGCCAGATGGATTATATCATCACTAATTTTATTAAGCCAGCTTCTGCCGGTGCTCCACAAGTTGTTCCAGCTATTGCTACTCTTGCGTCAACACTTACATACAAAGCTGCTGTTGTTGCAGCGTTTAATGCAGGAACTGCAGCTAAACAACTAGAAATTATTATGACCGAAAAATGGATTAACAGAATTGAAAATCCAGTTGATAGTTATACTGATTATAGAAGAACGAAATACCCGGTTTTATTTGCACCAGCTCCTTTAGGTACAGTAACAACTGTACTAGGTCCTGATGGAAAAATTACTCCGGTAGTATGCGATAGACAATATCCGTGGTCATTGCCATTTAGTACTGGTGAAATTTCATTAAACTCTAATGCACCGCCACAAAAAGTTCCTGAATCTTATAAAGTATTTTGGCAACCTTAATAGATATATTCTCGTTTGATATATTTATTATTAATAAAATAAACAGATTATGAAAATTAGAAAAATCAGCATATTATCGGCCCTTTCCCTCGGACTTGTTATTGCTTTCACAGGCTGTAAAAAGGATGACGGACCAATTAGGTCGAGTGTAATCATTAATGATGTACCTGCTATCTCAACAGCAGTTAATGCATCTGGCTCTCAAGCAATAGATCTTTTAAACCTTGCGGCATTCTCAGGAAAATTCGATGTGAGTCTTTATTTCCCAGGTGCTGCCGCGCCTACTCAAGTTGACATTGTTGTTAGAAAGAATGGTTCTAACGCAAACGTTAAAGTATATAAAGCTGCTGTTACTTCATTACCAGGAAGCTATACAGTTACTACTACCGATTTACAAACTTTGTTTGGAACGGCTGTATTATTAGGTGATACTTATGACTTTGCACCAGACATCTATGTAGGCACTACAAAGTTTCAAGCTTTCCCTGTTTCAGGTGCTGGCTCGGGTGCAGGTCCGGTTGCAATGCCTGGCTATAGCGAATTTGCACGTTTCGCAGCAATTTGCGCTTATGATCCAACTATCTATGTAGGAGATTTCAAAGTAGTATCGGATGGTTTTGGAGACTTTAGTCCAGGTGAAACTGTAACTATTACCAAAGTAGATAATACACACTTCTCATTCATCGATCCTTATGTAACAAGTCCATTACCAATTATTGTTACAGTTAACTCGCTTAACAACCAGCTTTCTATTACTAAACAGAAAATAGGAAATGCATTTGTATGGGCACTTAACTATACCAATCCAAATATGGCAATGGCGGCTAGTGCATCTAGTTTTGTTGCTCCTTGTAGCAAAACAATTACTATGGCAATTACCTATACGGTTGACCAAGGTTCTTTTGGTGCATATACCCTAGTTTTGAAGAAACCATAAAAGAAATAACTTCTTAGGAAGATTATTTAAAATAGTAAAAGCCTTAAAGTGTTGATCACTTTAAGGCTTTTTTATGCTCACTTACATGGAATAATTGACTATTTTGAAATGTAATTAAATGAAACAGTAGGCATCGTAGGCATCCAACAGTTTTTCGAATGAATTAATGGCAAAGAATGCATCTAAGTTGTGCGTAAAGAACTTACTTATTTAAAACAGTACGAATATTAAAAACGGCATATTGTATGAAACTATGGATGGTTTTAATTGGCTGTAAGCCTATTGGTAGGCATACAGAACAACATGATGTTTTTTTTGGAATTTCAAATGAACTCAAAGAATTGATTCCTGCATTTGAAAAATTTTGGCCCGAGGCGAAGGGATATATGCATATTGATGGGTATAGAGAAATTAAACAAGTAAATGGATACGATATTTCCATTGTTCCGAAAACCGAACAAATGGTTGATCAAACCGTGAAACTATTTTTTATTAATCTAGGAGGGTATAAGAAAAACGAATTTGAAGAATTTCATTATAAAATGCTGGTGGCTTCCGAACATAAATCTGCTGCGATTGCGATTTCAAAACAAACGGCCTTTTTCAAACATACCCATTTTGAAAGTGCCAACTCGCATATTGATGACAAATATGGAATTGATGTAGATGATTTATATCAGATCGAAGACATACTAGATCTAGCATCAAAATCGAAATATAGTATTAAACTTACACTCTCAAATGAACTCAAAGAAGACTTATTGCATCTGGGATACTTTAAATTAAATGCTTTATAGTTTAATCGAAGACATTCCACCATCTACACGCAAAATCTGGCCCGTTATCCAAGCAGATTGTTCGCTTAATAAAAAGCAAGCCATCGCTGCTATATCTTCTGCTGTTCCAATTCTCTTTAAAGGGTGTCTTTGTGCATTTGAAGCAATCTTCTCGTCGGTATTAAGTAAGCTTGCTGCTAAGGGCGTGTTGGTGATGGAAGGTGCTATACAATTAACCCTGATTTTTGGGGCTAGTTCTGCAGCTAAAGACTTAGTTAGTCCCTCTATTGCACCCTTAGATGCCGCTACAACCGAGTGAAAATTAAAGCCGGTTTGTACGGCTACTGTTGAAAATAATACAATTGATGCTGCAGGAGATTTTTTCAGATTGGGCAGCAACTGTTGTATTATTTTAACTGCTCCTATAACTTGTAATTGATAATCTTGCAAAAATTCATCTGCACTAATTCTCGCAAATGGTTTTAATAAAATGCTACCGGGACAATAGACTAATCCATCGATCTGATCAGGTAAAAAACTGAGATCTTGTTTGCTATCTAATACATCTAAGTAGAAGTATTGAATGGGATGGATCGACTCTTTGCTATTTTTTTTAAATGAGGAAAAAACTGCCGCATTTGTGCTGGATAATTCTGATGTAATGGCAGCTCCTATGCCTGAACTGCCCCCTATAATAAGATAGTTTTTCATTCTTTCTTTTACTTAACAAAAGAGGACGCAATTAGTTCAATTGCTGCAACTAAGCATGGTAAACTTCCTGAACGCGTATTACAAATTCTAGATGTGCGTATTATATAACTTTTAGTGTTTTAAGTATAAATCCAATGGCTCTAATAAACGGACCTTTGATTTATAAATCTTAACTATGAAGACTCATATAGGGTTATCACTAAAGAATAGACAAAAAGTTGTAAATGAACTTTCGATACTTTTAGCTGATGAATTTGTTCTAAGCACAAAAACAAAACATGCTCATTGGAATATTGAAGGTGCCGATTTTCAAGATAGGCTTAGAATTATTTGACGATAACAAATGTGTCTTAATTGAAAAGATTATAATTCATATAATAGAAAGAGTTAAGGAATTACTGCTTTACGGAGCACTAATCTAGAGCGTATTTAATTTTTTAAAACATTTTTATGAAAACGAAAAAATCTATAGGAGTTTGGATGGATCATTCCATTGCTCGTTTAATTGAATTTACGATTGAACCGATGCAAATAAGAAATATAGAATCAACTTTCACACATGAAATAAGATCTGAAAGCATTGAAAAAAGTGAGAAGCATATGCATAACAAAGAGCAAGGTGAGCAATTGGAATATTATCATAAGATTTTGAAAGGGATTATAAACTATGACCAAGTGTTATTATTTGGGCCTACTGATGCAAAAAATGAATTGCGAACTATATTAAAAGCAGATCATGCTTTTGATAATATAACTATTGAAATCTTGCAAACCGATAAAATGTCTGAAAACCAACTTTTAGCGTTTGTGCGGAAACATTTTGCCGAACATCAAAAACTCTGAATAAAACAACAGCATTCGATACTTTTATTCAAATCAATGATGGCAAAGCAGAAATAGTCATTAACAATGTTTCACAATTACTCGGAACTGGTACTTATATATTGTTAGGAGAAAGTAGCCCTGATTTCTTTTCTTTTTTGTAACTTTTTCTTCTGATTTTAATATATAATAATGCCTATATGAAGAAGTTGATCATTTGTTTTTTGTCTTTTATAATTTTGCTGACAAAAATTGATGCGCAATCGATATTAAGTAAACTTCATTTAACTCCAGATTCACTAGCGATTACCACATTTGAAACTAACGATCATCAGTTGTCTGCTAGCAAAGGGGCTTTATCGCTAATTAGTTTTGTATTAAATGGCAGAACTATTTATTCAAAAGATGTCAATGATTACCAACAGCTACTAGAAATACAAATCTCTTCTATCAAGCAAACACCTTATGGTATTTCAGCTATTATTAATTTTAGAAATATAGGAAGAGATACTTTGCAATTAGAGAATGTATTGCCGTTTGGGATTGCAGATGATTTAGTATATATAACAGGAAAGGGAAAGCATGATCTTTCTCGCACCAATTTATTTGTTCCTGGTAAAAAGCCTGTGAATGTTATTGTTCCGGATAATAGTTGGGATCTGGGTTTTAGTTCTTTATCGAATCAGTTTGCTAATAAACAAATAACTGGCTTGGTAAGGCGCAATAGAGCATCGATAAAAAATGGAACACGAAGTAGATTTGAAACTAAATTATTTACTGGTGGATCAGTTGAATATAATATTTTTTTAGAAATAGTGGAGGGTGATTGGCATATGGGCTTACATGAGGTTTTTCAAAAAAGAAAACTCTATGATATGCTTGATTTTGATAATAGTTTATATGAACGACAAGATTTGCAATGGGTTCGTCATGCTTATGTGAGCACTATATTAATGAATTGGAATAGTAGCTATTATAATTATCAGGATGGAAAATTTCATATGGCTGATTATATCAAGAAAGGAAAACAGTTATATGGGGGAGACGATTTCATTGCTATTTGGCCAACCTGGCCAACATTGGGTTTGGATCAAAGAAATCAGTTTGATTTGTTTAGGGACTTGCCAGGAGGGCTAAATAAAATAAAGAATATTGCCAATCAGTCTAGAGCTAGTGGAACTCGTTTATTTGTCTGCTATAATCCCTGGGATGAAAGCACCAGAGGGGAGAACCATTTTGAAGGGATTACGAACTTAATTGCAGGCACATCGGCAGATGGTGTTGTTTTAGACACAAAGGGTGAATCAAGTAGAGCGTTACAAAATGCAGCAGATAAGGTGAGACCTGGAGTAATTATGTATAGCGAAGGGATGGCAGTTCCTAAAGATATGCCTGGTATCGTTTCTGGCAGGGTTCATAATGCCTTATACTATCCACCCATGTTGAATCTAAATAAATTGATCAAGCCCGAGTTCGCGATATTTAGAGTGGCAGAAATTTTTAAAGAACCTATACAGCGAGAATTTGCAACTTCTTTCTTTAATGGGTATGGAACTGAGCTGAATATCATGGAACCAGGCAGACCAATTTGGGTAGATGAACAATACAGGTATTTGGGTAGAACAAGTAGGATCTTGCGGGAGAATACAAACAATTTTGTTGGTCCAGATTTTTGCCCTTTAATAGAAACCACTACCGAAAATATTTGGGTTAATGCCTGGCCACTTCCAGAAAAAAATATTTATACTGTTTACAGTTTATTGCCAGAGGGATATAAGGATTATTTATTTAAAGTAACACCGAAAGAAGGGTTTCACTTTGTAGATCTCTGGCACCATAAAATGTTGCAACCACAAAAAATGAATGGTGATTGGTTAATTGAGGCAGAAACAAATGCATTTCACAAAAAGTATTTAGGAACAAATAATGAGGGGGAGGTTGATTGTATTGCTCAATTACCATCATTACTTCTTATTACTAGAAAAGGAGATTTGCTTACTTTAAATAAGCCTTTAAAAGGCAATGAAATAAAGGTTTGGGCTGGTCTCCCTTCTTATGAAAAAGAACCCTTAGTTGTTAAGCAGGGCACAATAGAAATTTCTTTGCTCAAATATTTTGGAACTTATGAAGGCGACTTTATTGTACAATTATTCGATAATGGAATACTGTTAGATGAAACCATCGTAACATTGAATGTTGCAGAACCAAGAAGAATATCTTCCATTCAAAAGACAAACCCAGCAAACTCAGTTTCTGCAGCCATGGTATTAATTCCCAAAGGTTCTTTCAGGTTCAAATCAACACATGGAGATGACTTTATCCCTTATCCGAAACAAGATGAAGAAACGATCAATGAAATGCCTTCTTTTTATATGGATAAATTTCCAGTAACAAACGCACAATGGGCAGTATTTATTAAAGCATCGGGGTACAGACCAACTGATACTATTAATTATTTAAAGCATTGGATAAATGGAAAGATACCTAAGGGGTTAGAAAAGTATCCAGTTGTAAATCTAAGTTTTGAAGATGCTAAAGCATATGCAAGTTGGGCAGGTAAAAGGCTTCCAACTGAAATAGAATGGCAGTATGCTGCTCAAACCAAAGAGGGTAACGAATGGCCTTGGGAACAATTAGTGCCTGTAAAAAGGAAGGAAGAAGTGATTACTCAAACACTTACTGTGAGTTCTATCGAAGGAATTGATTCTTCCTTATGTAATACTGGAAATGGATCTTTGTATCCGGTTGGTAAATATTCAAAAGGGGAAAATGTATATGGATTGCAAGATCTCACCGGATGCGTTTGGCAGTTTACAAATGATTTATATCAATGTGGCAACTATCAATATATTATGATGAAGGGTGGTTCTTATTTCAAGCCATCTAGTAGTTGGTGGTATGTGCAAAGTGGACCGCGAGAATTACATTATAGGCAGTTCTTATTACGTGTTAGTCAGGGATTTGAACGTAATGCAACCGTTGGTTTTAGATGTGTTCAGGATCGATAACAAATTTTGGAAGGTAAGAAGCTTAGTTGAGTTGTAATAAATAAAAATGTCCCTTTTCTACTAGATCGGGACATTTTTATTTGTATGAATTTGTAATTATTTTTTATGACTGATCTGAAATATTCTTGAAAGGTTAAATCCAAATCTTACGTCGAATTTTTTCCAGTCGCCAGTAGTTTCTGTGATAAATGCTCTTTCATTCATGCCTGCGGAATTGGATACATGTAATTGAAATACGTGACCACCCGTTTCAATATCTACTCCAACTGAAAGTGGGTTAAAATTAATTGGATTATTATTTGCATCTTTTTCAAGACCATTCAGCAGGTAAAAATAATCCCATGTAAATGCTGTGCGCTTATTCAATTTTAATCTGCCTCCAAATCCAACTGCGTAAATGTCGTTTGACTGAGTAGCAAACGGTACAATATTATTATGAACGATTGTTGGAGTAACCTGAAGCGTTATACCCTCACTGAATTTTCTACCAATAATTACCTGTCCATAATAGGCAAGTCTAGAAGTAAAGTAATTATTAATAGTAGGATCTGCATAAGGAAGTGTGTTCAATGTCATACCACCAACAAATGCAATAGTTGCTGGGAAGCTATGTGTTCCGGTTGATTGGCGAATTGGAGCCAATTTGATATAGCCATCGAATTCTTTTTTAAAAGTACTTCTGCCAAAACCAAATTGTAGATAACGCGTAATACCGAAATCAAGTCCAATTCTCATACTAGCTTGATCAAAACCAGCAAATGTATTTGGTATATTTAATTGTCCAAAACGATGCAAAATTCTAAAGTCCATTGTGCCTGGAGAAAGAAACTCCATGGAATGTCCGTTTATAACTCTGATAGATTTGAAGGCATTTTTAACAACTTCTTTTTTTGGTTTATCAGTATCTACTAAGTCTAATAGATCCTGTGCTTTTGCCACATCTGCAAAAAATAGCAACGTAAGCAGGGCGATAAAATATTTTTTCGAATTTCGCATTGTTAGTTATTCAGGGGTGATACTATTTTATTTAGCTAATGGGTCGAGCGAACAATCAACTGTGATCTTCGCAAATTTAGCAACCTTATCTGCTACAAGTTGTGGAATCACAATTTTAAAATCATCGAACTGTGCATTGAAGTTGGCAGATACTTGCACTTTACCAGCTTTTACAATTATTTTTCCTTCTGTTTCTAGTTCCTTTGATTGACCATGCATGTCTAATTTGCCTTTTACTTTTGCAGGATAAACACCATCTTTTGTATAGTTGATAGATTCGTTATTGCTGATCATTCCTTTAAAGGTTGTTTTATTAAACTTATCGCTTTCAACATAGTTTTCATTGAAGTGTTCCATCATAAGAGCTCTTTCAAATTCAAAACCTTTCATTAAAACAGAGAACTGAATGTCGCCAGTTTTAGCGTCAATTACACAAATGCTATTCTTGTTAACACCATCAATATTTTCAGGTGATTTTGGAGCAGTTGCATCGAAAGTGATTTTTCCTGTTTTAGTAAAGAACTTTTGAGCATTACTCACAGAAAAAAAGGATAAAGCAGCGATTAATAAAATTGAAAATTTCATCTTGAAAGTTTTGAGGTTAATTATTTTTTTATTTTTTAATTGCAATACTACGATTAAGGATTACATCCGATCCAAGGCCAAGGTCATCGGCATTATATCCAGTGCAAATACCTTTGATAGTAATTGAAGAACCAATGGTAAGATCATGTACTTTATTATTGAAACTACTGTCAATACTGCATCTCACTGAATTCATATTAGAATCTGTACCTAGAATTACGGTATGGAATCCATTTGCATCGGTATCGATTTTTTTGATATTGCCTGATAATTCAATGAGTTTGCCCAGATACTTTTTGTTGCTAGTGTTTTGATCCTTAGCAAATTCATTAACCAAATCTGTTTGTGAAATCACAAATGCAGGTTTGGCATCGGTAAGGTCTATGTTTTTTCGGTTATACTCTTTGTAAGCATATAAACCTATACCAATAACAAGTAGTAATCCAATTACAGAAATCCGAATTAATATTTTTTTGTTTTTCATATCTGGTTTTTAGTTGTTTAGGCATCCACTAGTAATCCATTTATTAATAACAGCTTGATCGCAGCTCGACATCATGTTGCCACCTTGTGGCATTGCGAAATAACCTTTCGAATGACTAATTGATCCATATAGCTTACCATTGAGACCGATTACCTTATCATTTGCATAATTAGACATATTAATGTTGCCAGATCCTCCAGTTGCTGAATGGCAGCCATAACATTGTGATTGCAAGATCGGTACAACGCGCTGGCTATAAGAAATTACCCCACTTGTATCACAGGTTGCAATGGCACTTGTTGGATAAAGTAAATCTGCTTTATCGTAATAACAGGCATTGATAAATATAAGTGTGCCGAAAATGAGTATGAGATAAATGATATTCTTCCTATTCATAGTTTAGTTATTTAGTGATCCTGCGTCGATCCATTTTTTAATTTGAATAATTTGGCAAGCTGGCATTTGTGCAAGATTCTTTGGCATAGCTGAATATCCTGCTGTATGTGCGATTGATCCATAGAGGCGACCATTAGTTGCATATACTTTTACCTGCGCATACGTAGACAGGTCAATGCCGCCACCGCTTGATGCAGCACTTGCTGTGCTATGGCAACCCACGCAATTAGTGGTAAGTAAAGGAGCTACTGCTTTGGCATATGTGTAAGTGGTGGTATCGCAACTGGTACACACATTATTTTTTGCCCCCTGATTAATCCAGGTTTGTACTTGTGCCAATTGAACTGCTGTATATTTGGGAATCGCACCACGCGGCATGCTTCCACTTTTTGTAATAGTATATAGAGAACTTCCTGCGGCATTGCCTGCTTTCACATATTTTAAAATGTTTGCGTAGGTTACAAGTGTTACACCACTCGCTTTTGTAATGGCATCATGACAACCACTCATAGAACAGGTTGAGCCAATTAATGGTGCAATGGTATTTTGGAAGTATACGGTATCTGGACTACAATTAGAAGTTGGAGCAGGTGTTGTTGGAGGAGTTGGTGTGCCGCCGCCAAGATCATTTAATGCGCCGGCAGCGATCCATTTTTTAAATTGTGTGATATTACAAGCAGACAATTGCGACATACCTTTTGGCATAGCAGAATAGCCAGCGGCATGTGTAATAGAACCGTATAATCTACCATTCAATGCATATGCTTGTGCATTAGCAAAGGTTGATAAATCAATCCCACCATTATTTGGATTTCCTGCACTATGACAGGTAATACAATTCGTTTGTAAAAGTGGTGCGATGGTAGTACTATATAAGAAATTTGTAGTATCGCAAACTGTGCTAACAGGGGGTGTTGAAGTTCCAGTTGCCGTATCATTTTTCGCGCCTCCAGCAATCCATTTTTTTACCTGCGTAAGCTCGCAAATACTGAATTGAGTTCCACCCTTTGGCATAGCAGAGTAACCGGCACTATGATTGATGGATCCAAAAAATCTACCACTTGTAACATAAGGCATCAATTTTGAATAAGTCGATAAGTCAATGCCTGCACCTGAAGTAGAAGCAGTGGTTGCACCATGACAGCTCACACAAAAGGACTGAATTAAAGGATTAATCACAGTACTGTAATTGAATGCAGTGGTGTCGCAAGTGCTTGAGCCAGTTCCACCAGTTCCTCCAGTATTACCCGTGTCTGGTGTGAATGGAATTTCATGTACACATGAAATGGCAACTATGATAGTAACCATAAAAATGGGAATAGCTCGGGACAGTAGCTTGTTCATATTGGTTGTTTGTAGTGTAAAGGTTGAGTAGAGTTCTGTCCATTGGCTAATAATTATTAGAAAATATCATGCCAGTTGGCAAAAAAGTTTAATTCCGTTTTTTCGTTTAACAATAATTTGTGCTATTAAAAAAAATAGATATCTAATAAATCAGAGATTTAAATGATAAAATTGTTTAATAGTTTTAATTGAAAACCTCACTATATCAATCATAGCGTAGTTCCAGTGGACAGCTGCTGAAGAATCACCGAGGAGTTGAATAAATTGAGTACGGGATATAACTATCCCTTACAGGTTATTCAAAGTTAAGACACGATCTGTTTAGATTATGTTGCCTAGCAGGATTTATTTTTTCCTAAATTATCTGAATCTATTAATTTTATCTTTTATATTAATTTAATTTTTTATTCGAATGAACAGGAAGCAATACGGGTTTATAGTGATTATTATCGTTTTCATTTTTTCCGGCTCCATATTATTTGAAAACTGCTCCCCAAAACCTGCCTCTGCGATTATCCTTTTTGATAGTTCAGCCTATATTGGTTCCATAACCTGCAAATCTTGCCATCCTAAGGAATATCAGGATTGGAAAATATCTGATCATTTTAAAGCAATGGACCTGCCGAATGATTCATCTGTAAAGGGCAATTTTAATAATCAGTCATTAAGTGCTGATGGTGTAAACAGTAAATTTTATAAAAAAGCGGATAATTATTATATTAATACGCAAGGAGAGGATGGGTTGAATCACGATTATTTGGTAAAGTATACTTTCGGATATTTTCCCTTGCAGCAATATTTGATTGAGTTTCCTGGTGGACGATTGCAAAGTACTCGCCTAAGTTGGGATAGTAGAAATAAAAAATGGTTTCATCAATACGCTAATCAGAAGATCCCATCGCATGATTGGATGAATTGGACCGGTAATGGACAGAATTGGAATACCATGTGTGCCTCTTGTCATAGTACCAATCTGCAAAAGAATTACGATGTTGAAAATGATGTATACAAAACAAGTTTTAATGAAATTAATGTGACCTGC
>SESF01020818.1_pt1 | contig 13360 bp, 13 predicted proteins | sample 3171521 | NCBI WGS metagenome assembly SESF01 (sample SAMN10866945, study PRJNA518727) | freshwater metagenome | biome: subpolar coniferous forest; feature: holomictic lake; material: water; isolation source: holomictic Lake 227, 6 m and 8 m depth | place: Canada: near Kenora, Ontario | collected...
TCTGCTGATGTTCATCTACATCAATTTGTTCTCGTACCGGCGACTGCGTCGGCAAGAACGGCAACTGGATCGGGCGGATGACCGCATCGACCGCGTACAAGCCGAGGCATCAACCGCAATGGTTGTCTCCGGCATGAATGGCGCTTTCGGACAGGAAGCTCTGTTTTACCTGTATCAAGAACAAGTTCGGCGCTTTATCGATGCCAAGATCGATATCATGCGCTCTTCGGCCGAGACCCAGAATCGTATTCTGCTGATGCAGGCCGAGGTCGTGCGCAACAGCAGTGCACAGCCTTCCGGGCCGATGCTGCTTGAAGCGTCGCCTTCCGGGGAAATGCTCCCGGCAACGATCCCGCAATCTTCGTCCCCGCGGCCCGAAATCATGATGCTTTCCGAGCAAATGCGGACCGCCCGTGCCGAGACCGACCGCCACCTTGCCGCCATTGACGAGCAAATGCGCAGCTTGCCCGGTCCCTCGATCGATCATTGGGTCGCCGCCCAAAACGAAGGCTATAGCCAGCGGCCGTGAATGACCGGCCAGGTTTTTACCGGCCGTGTTTCAAGTATAGTGTGGAAAGGCGGTGGATGGTTCTCCATCCTTCGCCTTTTTTTGTCCGGTCGGGGTGCTCAGACCACGGTCGGATGATCAACCAAGGCCAACATGGCCAGATCATCGGGCCGATTGCCGTAACCCCAACTCGGCCTGCGGCCACTATAGGCGGCAAGATAGGCCTGCACTTGCTCGGCTTTGGCAGCGCGCACACAGTTCTCGCCGGCCAACCGGCCGGTCACGACCCCGTCGCGAATTTCCATCGCCGTCGCCATGATGTCATGGACCGGCAGTCCCTCCAGCAGAATCCGCAGATAGATATCGAGTGCGCCGCTGGCAACAACAATACGACGGCCGGCGGCGGCATGGGCCTTTAGCACGTCAACTTGAGGCTCCAACCAGCGCAGACGCTCCTTCAGTCGGCGGGCTGCCGCCTCGATCTCCGCAATCGGCACCCCGGCCAGGGTCGACCGCAACAACAGTGCCTTAATCGAGCCCCGCAGATCGACCCCCGGCGGACGCCCGATCAGGTGCCCGACCAAAGCCCCGATCACCGCCGGCAATAAGACACACCCCAACCGGACCCTGCCCCCCAATTCAATCAGAAAAGCCGGTAAACTGTCGCCGGCAATCAACGTACCGTCGAAGTCGAACAGCGCTATTCCGGCACCGACCTCATTCTCCGCGTTCTCCGGTCGAGACTCGGTCCAGCGCCCGAACGGCTTCGACCGGGGATACAGGCCGCGGCCGAAATGTCTTCTGCTCATGACAGCCCCTGTTCCCGATCGGTGTGAATCAATGCGCGATGACGCAGCAAATGGTCGGCAAGCACACAGGCCATCATCGCCTCGCCCACCGGCACGGCGCGAATCCCGACGCACGGGTCATGGCGCCCCCTGGTCACGATCTCGGCATCCTTACCGTGAATATCGACGGTGCGGCGCGGAGTCAAAATCGAGCTGGTCGGCTTGACCGCAAATCGGGCCACGATCGGCTGACCGGTCGAGATTCCGCCCAGAATTCCGCCGGCGTGATTCGACAGAAAGCTTACCGAGTCGCCGGGGCCGGCGCGCATCTCATCGGCATTGTCCTCGCCCGAGAGCGCCGCGGCGGCAAAACCTTCCCCGATTTCAACGCCCTTGACCGCGTTGATGCTCATCAATGCCTTGGCCAGATCGGCATCGAGCTTGTCATAGACCGGGTCGCCCAGCCCGGCCGGCACTGATTCGGCTATCAGTTCGACCACCGCACCGATGCTCGAGCCGGACTTGCGCACCCCGTCGAGATAGTCGGTCCACAGCGGGACGCTGCCCGGATCCGGGCAGAAAAAAGGGTTACAGTCGATTGCCGCCGAGTCGCAACGGGTCGGATCGATTCGGTGCGGCCCGAGTTGAACCAGAGCACCGCTGATTCGTACCCCCCCCGGCACGAATCGCTCCAATACCTTGCGCGCCAGCGCGCCGGCCGCAACCCGGGCCGCGGTTTCCCGCGCCGAAGACCGCCCGCCACCGCGATAGTCACGGATGCCATACTTGATCCAATAGGTATAGTCGGCATGGCCCGGTCGAAATTTTTCAGCAATGTCGCCATAATCGCGCGACCGCTGATCCTCGTTCCTGATCAACAGCTGAATCGGCGTGCCGGTGGTTTTTCCTTCGAACACGCCCGACAGGATTTCGACCCGGTCCGGTTCCTGCCGCTGAGTCGTGAAGCGCGACTGCCCCGGCCGACGCTTATCGAGCCAAGGTTGGATATCGTCTTCACACAGGGGAATGCACGCCGGAATCCCGTCCACGACCACGCCGATCGCCGGGCCGTGGCTCTCGCCCCAAGTCGTGAAGCGGAACAGGGTTCCGAAGCTGTTGCCTGCCATACCGTCGCCCTAACCTGTAAATCCGAAGCGGTCGCGGTCGATCGGGATCGAGACCGCTTCGGCTCTCCATTTATTTGCCGCCGCCCAACGAGGACAGCAGTTCGGCGGTCTTGGCCGCATTGTCGACCGCGACCATGCCCACGGTATGGTAGCCGGCATCGACGTGATGAACCTCGCCGGTCACCCCGCTGCCCAGATTACTCAGCAGATAAAGCGCCGAGTTACCGACTTCGCGGATGGTGACATTGCGCTTCAGCGGGGCGTTGTACTCGTTCCACTTCAGAATATAACGGAAATCGCCGATGCCGCTAGCGGCCAGGGTCTTGATCGGACCGGCCGAGATCGCGTTGACCCGAATGCCCTGGTTGCCGAGATCGGCGGCCAGGTACCGAACGCTGGCTTCAAGCGCCGCCTTGGCCACACCCATTACATTATAATGCGGCATGACCCGCTCCGCCCCGTAATAAGACAGGGTCAGCAGACTGCCGCCCTCGCTCATCAACGGCACGGCGCGCTGAGCGACCGCGGTGAACGAATAACAAGAGATATCCAGCGTACGCAGGAAGTTGGCGCGTGTGGTATCCAGATAGCGACCGTCCAATTCGTTCTTGTCCGAAAAGGCAATCGCATGAACCACGAAATCGATCTTGCCCCAGGCGGCGCGAATCGCCTCAAAGGTGGCATCGATGCTCGCCTCGTCGGTCACATCGCAAGGCAGCACCAGGGTGGAGCCGATCGACTCGGCCAACGGCTTCACGCGCTTGGCCAGGGCATCACCCTGATAGGTAAAGGCGAGTTCGGCACCGTGCGCCGCCGCAGCGGTGGCGATACCCCAGGCGATGGAGCGGTCATTGGCCACTCCCATGATCAAGCCGCGTTTGCCCGCCATCAGCGGGGAAGAATTGGTCATCGAGACCTCGTCGCTAGCGAATGGTGATAAGGAACAATAGGAGGAGGAAGTAACCGGTTCCGTCCGGGGCGCCGCCATCCTACACCAAAGTGCTTAACGGTCAAACCGGGGCGGGAGGCCTCATATGCCGGATCCGGGACATATCATGCGAATTCATCTGAAATCCAAAGCTTGGCAGTGGTCCCGCGATACCTGTCGCGGACTGATCGATGCCGCTCAATTTTGCTATTATGCCGGGAAGAGGTTCTATTGGGATAACTATTTTAACACTGCGGCTGCGCTGGCATACACATCTCTGTTGGCGCTTGTGCCGTTCATGACCATTGTTTTCGCGATTTTTTCGGCTTTTCCTGCGTTCTCGCGGCTGCGCAGGCAGCTTCAAAGCATGCTGTTCAGTAATCTGGTGCCCGAGGTCGGCGCCGCGGTCAGTGAGTATCTGAACCGATTCATGGACAATGCCGGCCAGTCGACCGCCTTCGGCATCATCGGCTTGGCGTTTACCGCGGTGCTGTTGCTGGCCACGATCGAAACCGCGTTCGGCATGATCTGGCGAATCAACGAACCACGCCCCAGGGTCATGCGTTTTCTCAGCTTCTGGGCAATTCTGACGCTGGCCCCGCTCCTGTTCGGGGCCGGGCTGTCGCTGACCAGCATTCCCTTGCTGAGCGAGGCGGTGGATCGGTTTCATCAAGCAACCGCGCCGCTGGCTTCGTATGCCGTGCTGGTCCCGGTGATTCTGGAATTCGCCGGCTTCACCCTGCTTTACGTCATCGTGCCCAACCGATTGGTTACCTGGCCCGATGCCGGTTGGGGCGGCTTGGCCGCGACCATGCTGCTGGAGACCTCCAAGGCCGGTTTCGTTTGGTATATGCGCTCGTTTCCCGCCTACCAGACCATTTACGGCGCCCTGTCGACAGTGCCGATCTTCCTGCTGTGGCTTTATGTCGCGTGGTGCATCGTGCTGCTCGGCGCGGTGGTGACCGCCAGCCTGCCCGAGTGGCGGGCCGGCAAGCTGATCGCCCACGGCCCCGGCGAGTTGCTGCCGGCGCCCCGATTGGCGGTGGCGCTTGCAGTGCTGCACGAACTGATGCTGGCAAGCCGACTCGGTGGCGGCATGCGGCGGCGGGCCTTGATGGACCGGGTACCGGTGGTCCCTGTCGTCATCGAGGGTATTTTGGAACAACTGCGCGATGCCGACTGGGTCGACCGCACCACCCGCAACACCTGGGTGGTGACTCGGGATCTCGGCGAAGTCACGCTCTATGATCTTCAAGAGGCGATGGGAATCGGGATGCGCGGCTCGGTGCGCGACATTCCGACCCTCGAGTCGCCGTGGCGGGAGCGCTGCGCCGTACTGCTCGATCACGCCGACGCCGGCTATCGCGACATTCTGGGCATAGCCATCAAGGATTTGCTGTCGGATGCGCCGAAGCTGATCGCAATCTCCGGCCCCGACCAAGACCTGCCCGACGCCGAGGTGACCGACGCGGAATTAGCCGACAGCGCATGACTCCCGGGTGGAAAAAGAGGATAGTCGGCTTGCCCCGGCAAATGGTCGGGATTTTATGAAACCGCATGCCCCCGGAGCCTTAAGTCGTGAGTTGTCAACGATGCCAAAAACCCGAGCCGCTCTGCGTTTGCGCCGCGCTCGATCCGGTGGAGACGCGCACGACCGTGGTCATCCTCCAGCACCCGCGCGAGCAATCGGAAGATTTGGGGACCGGCCATCTGACCGCCTGCCGCCTGAGCAAAACGGTTCTGCGCATCGGTCTGTCCTGGCCGAGTCTCAAACCGATTCTGGGACGCGACGACATCGATATGAAACGCTGGGGCGTGCTTTACCTCGGCGCGGCCGGAGAAGCGCCCCGTCCCGAGGAGCCCGACTTGCTGGCGCTTGGCCGCAAGGGAGAAAGACTGCCCGACATCAACGCGATTTTGCGCCGGCTCGAGGGAATCATTTTACTCGACGGCACCTGGAGCCAGGCAAAAACCCTGTGGTGGCGCAATCCGTGGCTGCTTAAGGCCAACCGTCTGGTGCTCAATCCAAAAAGCCGGTCCCGTTACGGCAAGCTGCGCCGCGAGCCCCGCCGTGAAAGCTTGGCGGTGATCGAAGCCGCCGCCCTCACACTCGCCCGACTCGAACGCCGCCCCGAACTGGAAGACGTAATTCTGAAGCCGTTCGAACTGCTGGTCGAGAAGATAAAAGCCGCCTCGGCTCAGTGAGTGATCTGCTGGATAACCCGATCAAGCCGGACATCGACCTGTTCGATCCGGCCGATCGCCTTGTAGTGGTTGGTTGACGTAACCCGGCGCAACTCTTCAAGCCCGGACTGGACGGCTGCGAGATCGGCCCGCATTTCCTCCGTATCCACATGCGACTGCGCAGCCATAGCCGCCATTTCCACACGCAACTGCACAGCCATAGCCGCCATTTCCGCACGCAACTGCGCAGCCATAGCCGCCATTTCCGCACGCAACTGCGCAGCCATAGCCGCCATTTCCACACGCAACTGCGCGCCTTGCTCGGCAAGATCAGCCTTTGTGGCCAAAGTCGGCAAGATGGCATGAATGCCTTGCAGCAGCTTAATGATTTCGTCCTGTTTGTCACTCATCCGGGCAACCTCACTTTAGGGCACCAGGATAAGATCACTGCCGCAGAAAGTCCACCCTGCCGTTTATGCAACACAGTTGATCGCCGGCACATCGGAGAGCTTATCCCAAATACGTTCGAACTCGCGATGATACCGCGTAAAAAGGCGAAGTAATTCCGGATCGAAATGGGCGTGCGGGTCGATCCGCTCGTCCCCCGCCGTCATGATCTCGACCGAGCGCTCATGGCTGAAACCGGGTTTATAAGGACGATCACTGCGCAAAGCGTCGTAAACATCGGCAATCGCCACCAACCGCGCCGCGATCGGAATATCCCGGCCGCGTCGGCCGTCGGGATAGCCCGAGCCATCCCACTTCTCATGGTGATGGCGCGCAATCTCGGCAGCCATGGCCAGTCGCGGCGACACCGAAAGAATATCATAGCCATAGGTAACGTGCCGCTGCATCTCCACCAGTTCGGCGGCGTCAAGCCGCCCGCGCTTGTGAAGCACCGCCTTATCAACGCTCATCTTACCGACATCGTGAAGAGCGGCGAAGGACCCGATCCCCTCACAAAACGACTCGGGCATACCGGCCATCTCGGCAAGAAACCTGGAATAATCATTCACACGCAGAATATGGTTTCCGGTATCCGAATCATGAAGCTCGGCGGCGCGCGCCAACAATTCAACCGACTGCATGAAAGCCCGCTCGGTTTCAACTTGTAACCGTCCGACCTCGGCCTGCTCCGCCCGCAGTTCCAGATTGCTTTTCCGTAATTCCCGATTCTTGGCGGAGATCCGCTCCATGAACCACGCACGTTCAAGCGCCCGACCGACCACATGATTGACCGGCGCAATCATCCGTTCATGCTCACGCAGAAACGGCAAGACCGCTTGGCACGGGCCGGGCCGGCGGTTGATTAATTGAACCACGCCCGAGATCGAATTCCGAAAGCCCCCGAGGGCAAAACACAAGATCGAGCGGGTTCGATAGCCCGAAGCCAAATCATAGTCTTTATTGAAACGATAACAGCATTCTCGCGGAATTTCATAAGCGTCGTCGATGGTTACCGTCTGACCGGTGATGGCGACATAGCCCGCGATCGACGTCATATCGACCGGAACGCGGAAGCTTTCACCGGCAACCTTGATCGCATCATTCTGAACCGCCACCGCTTCCAGCCAGCGGTTTCGTTCCTGCCGACGAACGACAAAGATCGTACCGGCCTCGGCCCCGGTCAGAATCCGACACCGTTGCAGTACCCGGCGGCTGAGATCGCGCACCGATTGCTTCGGATATTCGTCAATAAAATCTAGAAACTGCTGAACAAGATCCACCACCTGCCATCCGACTATAATTACTTAATTATCATTTTCCTCCAAGACCACGGTCATACCTTCACGCGCGGCGAAGGTTCCGGGCAAAGCGGCACAGGCTTCAGCCTCGATACGCGCCATGGTCAGGTCGTCGTGATCCGGTTCATGATGAAACAGCACCAGCCGCCCGACTCCGGCCGCCCGTGCCAACCGGACCCCTTCCTGCCACGTCGAATGGCCCCAACCGACCCGGCTTAAATATTCGTCGTCGGTAAAAGTGCAATCGTAAAGCAGCAGATCAACCCCTTCGACCAATTCCAGGATGTTGTCGTCGAGGCGGCCCGGCACATGCTCGGTATCGGTGATATAGGCAACGGAACGACCGCCCCGGGCCAGACGATAACCGGTAGCCCCATCGGGATGATTGAGCGGCGTCGTCCGCACCGTGACGCCTTCATCCAGCGAAAAGCCCTCGCCGGGTGCAAAATCCTCGAACTCAAGCGAACAGCCCAAAGTCTGCAAGGGGATCGGGAATAGCGGCCCCTCCATCTGCCGGGCCAGCACCGAACGGATGTTGGTGGCGCCGTTCAGATGTCCGGCCAGCACGTTAAACTGGAAACCGGGCTGAAACGCCGGTCCGAAAAACGGAAAGCCGCTGATATGGTCAAGATGGGTATGGCTGAGCAACAGGGTCGCCCGCTTGGTTTGGTCCTCCAGCAGGCGCTTTCCAAGCAGACGCAGCCCGGTCCCGGCATCAAAGATGATGTGATGCGCGCCGGCTCTGACCTCGACGCAACTGGTGTTGCCGCCGAACTGCATATGCGAGGCCATCGGACACGGTATAGTGCCACGAACCCCCCAGAAGGTGACCGAAAACACCATGTGCCCGCTCAATAAATGCAATCCGATCCGAACCGACTTCTTCGGATACTATCACGGTTTTGCCGGAAAGCAGTGCTTAATACGTAGCCACGCCCGCCCGCGGCGCCGACACCGCACGAGACGCCTGTCCCGGCTTACTTGCCCCGGCCATTGCCGACCGGAGAGATGGCGCCGTTGCTGAACACCGAGACGGCATCGCACAGCTCGGGTAAAGCACGCTCGACCGCGGCTTCGCCCTCGACGATAACCTCCTCGGCACGATCGAATTCCAACAGGCCGATATGACCGAGCCGCGGCGTGATGTGGACATCGGGCGGCTCGCCGGCCAAGCGCGAGCGGGTGATCCGGTCGGTGATGATGCTGAAGGCCGACACCATCACGCCGAACATGCTCGGCCCTTCATAATCGCGGCGGAAAATGCGGCGCGTCAGCGCATTAAGCGCCGAAGGCGCCGGCACATAGGATGGAGCGGGCTGCTCCAACAGCGAAATCAGGTCGAAACCGGCGGCGGTGGCGATCTGAGCCCCCGGTTTGCGCGCTTTGCCGATCAAATCGGCCGACAGATTGACCGCAATCACCAGTTGGCAGCCGAGCGCCCGACACACCGACACCGGCACCGGATTGACCAGCGCGCCATCCACCAGCCATTTGCCGTCCATATTGACCGGCGGGAACACGCCCGGCAAAGAAAACGAGGCGCGCATGCTTTCGGCCAGCGGGCCTTCCCGCAACCAAACCTCGTGTCCGGTCGCCAGATCCGTCGCAACCGCGACGAACGGAGCCCGCAACGACTCAATCGTGGTATCCCCGATATGGCGGCGCAGCTCGGTAACCAGATGCGTGCCGCCGATCAGTCCGCCGCTGCTCAAACGCAAATCCAAATAGCCGGCGATCCGCAGCCGGGTCAGGCTGCGCGCCCAGGTCTCCAAAGCCGACAGTTTTCCGGCCAGATAAAGCCCGCCGACCAGCGCACCGACCGAGGAACCGGCGATGACATCGGGCTCGATGCCGTAGCGCCTCAACGCACGCAAGGCGCCGATATGAGCCCAGCCGCGAGCGACTCCGCCCCCCAGCGCCAAGCCAATGCGCGGCCTTTTGCGCGCGCCACCGCCCTCGCTCGCAACCATGGTTGACCTCGACGCATACCGTTAAACCGTTACAGGTTATCTTAGCCGCGCACCCTTAATCAATTGATAAAGACAGCAAAGATTAGCACGTATTTGTTGCAGCGCAGCGTAAACGACTTGCACCGCAAAATTCATCCACCGCCGGGAATCGACGATATTTCAGGGACTACTGGGAAGCCGCATTTTTTCATGGTATCGAACGGTGCTCCGGCTTTGTCCGATCTCAAACTCGACTGTCCCCGCCTTGACCGCCAAGCCGCTTCCCCGCAACGCCGACGGCTACGCCGCCAGTTGGCCGCTGATTCGCCGCCTGTTTCGTAATTATCTGTGGCCTCACCGGGGACCGCTGACTCTGGCGCTTTTTTTCATGGGGATCAACGCCGCCACCACCGGCGCCATGGCACGGCTGATGGAGCCGATCATGGACGACGTGTTTTCTCGGCACGAGCGCACCATGGTGATCCCGATTGCGGGCGCAGTACTGGTGGCCTTCGTCGTCCGTGGATTTTCCGATTATTTTCACTCGGTAATAATGAACCGGATCGGTCAGCATGTCGTTGCCGATGTTCAAAAGCAATTATACGGGCATTTGCTGAATGCCGATCTGGCATTCTTTCATGCAACCGCGTCCGGCCATTTAATTTCGCGCCTGATCAATGATGTCACCATGATGCGCAGCGCGATGGCCGAATGCGTGACCAGCATCGGCAAAAGCTCGCTGACTTTGGTCTTTCTGGTCGGCGTGATGTTCTACAATGATTGGATGCTGGCTGCCGGCGCCTTCGTCGTGTTTCCGCTCGCCGCTGCTTTTATTGCGCGCATGGGCAAGCGGATGCGTCACGTTACCACCAGCACTCAACAGGAACTCGGCTCTTTTGCGACCGTGCTCAACCAGACCTTTCAGGGCGTCCGCCATGTCAAGGCCTATGGCATGGAGGATTTTGAACGCGGCCGGGTCGGCGCGATCATTGACCGGTTGTGCCAACTCGTCTGCAAGGCGTTCCGAGTCTCGGCGATGACCACCCCGGTCACCGAGGTTTTAAGCGGCTGCGCCATCGTCTCGGTCATTGTGTACGGCGGTTTGCGCGTGATCGACGGCGGCAGCACCGTGGGCGCGCTGATGTCGTTCATCGCGGCCTTTCTGCTGGCTTACGAGCCGATGAAGCGCCTGTCGAAAATCAATGCTCAGCTTCAGGCGGGCCTGGCCGCAACCGAGCGCGTGTTCGAGTTGCTGGATACCCGGGCCACCGTGGTTGACCGGCCGCAGGCCCGGCCGCTGACGACCGAGGATTTTTCCATCCGCTTCGAGGATGTTTATTTCTCGTATAGCGACAACGCCCCGGCGCTGAACGGCGTCACCCTGGAGGTGCCGCACGGGCAGACGGTTGCGCTGGTCGGGCCTTCGGGCGCCGGCAAGTCGACGGTACTCAACCTGATTCCCCGCTTCTACGATATCAGCGCCGGCGCGGTGACCATCGGCGGCGAGGATGTGCGCGACCTGACCCTGACCTCGCTGCGCAGCCGAATCGCCCTGGTCAGTCAGGAAGTGGCTCTCTTCGACCAATCGATTCGCGACAACATCGCCTATAGCCGGCCCGACGCCACCGACGACGAGATTGTCACGGCGGCCAAATCGGCGGCGGCACACGATTTCATCCTGTCTCTGCCCGAAGGGTATCAGACCCTGGTCGGCGAACACGGGGTCAAACTGTCGGGCGGACAGCGCCAACGGATCGCGATTGCCCGCGCCATGCTGCGCGATGCCCCGATTCTGTTGCTTGATGAGGCGACCTCGTCGCTCGACACCGAGTCGGAACGCGCGGTGCAAGAGGCGCTGCGTACGCTTCAGCGCGGCCGGACTACCCTGGTCATCGCTCACCGCCTGTCAACGGTGGTCGACGCCGACCGGATCTATGTGCTTCAGCAGGGGCGCGCCATCGAATCGGGAAGCCACGGGGACTTGATCCGGCAACCCGGCCTGTATGCCCGACTCTATGGCTTACAGGCCTGTACCATCCCGGAACCGGTCTAATCGGTTTAAGACTTACATGACGGGAAGTGACGCGGTCGGGGCCTGAAGCAACAGCTCCGACATATTGAGATTCATGGCGACCAACCGACCCATCAGCGCGTCATCGGTCTCGCGCAGCAAAAGTTGCGCCGCCTTGATCATGAACTCACTGGCCTGCACCAAGAACCCCTTGGTTTCGGAGGCAACCTCGCCCTCCGCATTGAGCAGGACATTCTTAAAATAGAGCCACAACGCGACGTTATCGTCGAGCACACGCGCCAACAGCTCCTTATCATTCGGATGTTGCTTGGCGGTATCGATTCTCACTGCCGCTTCTAGAAACGGAAAGGCAATCTGTTCTTGCGGAGAAAGGTCTTCGGACATGATGCTCTCCCGTTTCAAGCTGCCCGGCCGTGACAGAACGATCATAACAGAACGATTATGACAGACCGGCCCTTATCTTGCATAGCATAAGCCTGCGGGATGAAAAGATCAAGCCCCGGTCAAACCGCCGACAAAACCGGATATTCGGTGAATTCCCGGAATCGGGTCATAAAACGGATCACAAACTGGAGCGCAACGATTTGGTGTCCCCGGAACTTGGTGTCACCGACTGCGCTCACGACAGCAGATTTATAAACCATGCCATCGGATCCGGCAGGCTAAGCCCGAGCCAATAATAGGCGCTATCCGCCCAAAGCTTATACGCAATAACATACCCGACCGCGAACATCGTAAATACCCGCAGCGTAAGACGAAGTTCGTCCATCTATTCCTCCCTTATGAAGGGCCGTACGGGCCGGCATTGAATGATGGAGATAGATTAGCGCGACCGACCACGGCAGTCTGTGACCGAGACCACAGCCGGACCGACAAATTCGACGGCCGCGCCGCCGGGCTGGCACCGCGGGCCGGGGAATGGTAGCGTGCGGGCATATTTCCCCTTGTCGGGTTTCGCGCCCGACCCCTTGTCAGGATCCGAACGCCGCATGTCCGCCGCCATCGAACCCGCCGTCACTCCCGCACTTGGTGCCGAGCACGGGCTGAAGCCCGACGAATACCGGCGCATGCTCGACATCATCGGGCGCACCCCCAGCTTTACCGAGCTGGGCATCGTCTCGGTGATGTGGTCGGAGCATTGCTCGTACAAATCCTCGAAGCTCTGGCTGAAGACACTGCCGACCACGGGGCCGCGGGTGATTTGCGGCCCGGGCGAGAATGCCGGCGTGGTCGATATCGGCGACGGGTTGGCGGTGATCTTCAAGATGGAGAGCCACAACCACCCCTCCTTCATCGAGCCCTATCAGGGCGCCGCGACCGGAGTCGGCGGGATTCTGCGCGACGTCTTCACCATGGGCGCGCGCCCGGTCGCTAACCTCAACGCCCTGCGCTTCGGCGCGCCCGATCACCCCAAGACCCGGCATCTGGTCTCGGGCGTGGTCGCCGGCATCGGCGGCTACGGCAATTGCGTCGGCGTCCCCACCGTCGGCGGCGAAACCGATTTCCACGCCGCCTATAACGGCAACATCCTGGTCAACGCGATGACGGTCGGGGTGGCTCCGGCCGACCGGATTTTTTATTCGGCCGCGGCGGGTGTCGGCAACCCGGTGGTCTATGTCGGCTCCAAGACCGGGCGCGACGGCATCCACGGCGCCACCATGGCCTCCGCTGAATTCTCCGAGGATAGCGAGGAAAAGCGCCCGACCGTGCAGGTCGGCGACCCCTTCACCGAAAAGCTGCTGATCGAAGCCTGCCTCGAGCTGATGGCAACCGATGCCATCGTCGCGATTCAGGACATGGGCGCGGCCGGTCTGACCTCGTCTTCGGTCGAGATGGCGGGCAAGGGCGGGCTGGGCATCGAGTTGGACCTCGACGCGGTACCGGCGCGTGAAACCGGAATGACGCCCTACGAAATCATGCTCTCGGAAAGCCAGGAGCGCATGCTGATGGTGCTGAAGCCCGGCCGCGAGGACGTGGCCCGCGCCATCTTCGACAAATGGGAACTGGATTTCGCCATCATCGGCCGGCTGACCGACAGCGGCCGGCTGGTGCTGAACAAAGAGGGCCGGACCTGGTGCGATCTGGTGATCGCGCCGCTG
>SESF01021827.1_pt1 | contig 13351 bp, 6 predicted proteins | sample 3171521 | NCBI WGS metagenome assembly SESF01 (sample SAMN10866945, study PRJNA518727) | freshwater metagenome | biome: subpolar coniferous forest; feature: holomictic lake; material: water; isolation source: holomictic Lake 227, 6 m and 8 m depth | place: Canada: near Kenora, Ontario | collected...
AAAATAGATGCTAACTTTCTCATATTACACACCTTGCAAAAGTTTTTCGGTCTAGGCAAATGAGAATACAAAATACTCCCTTTGGGAGCAATCCATTCAAGAGAAGCGTCGCTATCGCTACGGTGGCTCTCTTTCTGTCCATGGAGCTTTTAAGCAACGCTCCGATAGCATTTGCTCAGCCCATCAATTCAAAAGTTCAGGGAGGGAATCCCTCTGAGAATCTCCATCGCCTAGACCGTGATCGTGAGATCCAGATCCCTCCCGAACTTGGTCTTATAGATGAATCGTTCCATGGCATATCAGGGAAAACCATTGTTTACCTTCAAGATGCCCACGCCTCGCTTGAAGCGCAGGAGAACATCGCCAAGATCATCAACCATTTGGTCGCGCATGACGGAGTCTCGACAGTCTTTGAAGAAGGCTACGAAGGTCCGGTTCCTACAGATAAGTATTTCGGGTTTATCAAAAACCCGAAGATTAAAGAAAAGGTTTCGTATTTCCTGATGGACCATCTTCGCGTCGGCGGAGCGGAATACGCTCATATCAACCGGACTAAGAACTTCAACCTCGTCGGTGCGGATTCTCTCAAACTTCACAAAGAAAACGTCGACCAGTACCGTCTTTCTGCGGCAAAGAAAGACGTTATTACGAAAGACCTCAAGGCACTTGAAAAGGAATTAAAGTCTCTTGTGGATTCGCGGTTTCCCAAGGAACTCAAGGAGTGGCTCAAGACGAAAAGACAGTTCGATGCGAAGAAGCTAGACCTGTTTACATATCTTGAAAGGACGATGCCTTTGCTCGGGAAACGCGGAGCAGAGAAAGGGGCTGGTCTTATTGGTTTTATTCTTGACGCTATTCGCTCAAGTGACCCTGCGGTTATCGAAAAAGCCAAACACATTGATGCCCGAGAGGTCTTTAGCGAACTTATCAAGCTCGAACAGACGGTCGCGGAAACTTATTTGCACGACACAGCCGATAAACAGCTTTTTGATTATTACAAAATTCTCAACCTTCTCAATCGCCTGAATGAACTTCAAGTGTCCCAGGAGGAATATGAAGCTGTCAAAACAAGCCTTAAGGCATTTGATACAGAATCATTTGCACAATTCATTTTTAACCAGGCCCCCAAGACCTTAATTCTCTCCAGAATGTGGGAGCGAAACATTAAGGATGCCATACGGTTCTACGAGATTGCGGCGGCTAGAGATGGCGCAATTTCTGATGCGTTCGGCAAGCATTTCTCTGGAAAGCACAACGCGGTGGCAACTCGGGGCATTGCTGTCCTTGTCTATGGCGGATTTCATAAAGAAAACATCAAACGTATCCTCGAAGCAAAGGGACTCAGCTACCTCGTCGTAAGCCCACGCATTACCAAGCCCAGCCCAAGGCATGAGGAGTTTTATAAACGTCTCATGACCGATGGTCGCCTGTCTTATGAATTACCAACGAACTTACGAATGGCTACAAGAGCGGAGAGCAGGATCGAAGTTTGGAATGGGAATAGCTCGCTGGCAATGACGGAGCTTGGAATCATGTCTTCTGTTGCCCGCGACATGCCGGGTGCTGATTCCCAGTCTCTCGGTTTAGCGGTTGAACAAGCACTAAAAACCTTCGCAAGCCATAGCCGCACCCGTTCCGAAGCGCGGAATAACACACAGAAAATTATTTTTCCAGGAACGGCGGATGTCCAGAGCCAAGAAGAAATCGGAGAAAAACCTTTCAAACTCCTAAAAATGTACAAGGCTGGTTTTAATATCCCACCCTTTTTTGTCGTGGCTTCAAACCATACTGGGAAATTGGTTCTTGATGATGATCTTCGGTCGGCATTTGACAGCATTCAAAAACCGATTATTGCCCGAAGTGCACACAAAGAAGAAGGGCGAAAACATTCATTCTCTGGCGTGTTTCAAAGTTTCCCTAACATTCACAAACTGGATGAGCCTGATGAAGACTTAACGGGTCTGTCAGAAGATGAAAGAGAACGCCGCCAATGGGAAATTGAGGATCAGGAGCCGAACAATTTGCGAGTTGCTTATGAAAGGATGGTGGGTTTGGCGGCTAACGGTTTCCTTGCTCAGAAATACGTCGAAGAAAATAAAATCTCTGATTTTAATCCTAACGAAATGAACATGGTTGTGATGGAACAGCTCGACTTAGACGTGTTCGCCATGTTTGTGACCGCCGACCAGCGTGATCCGAATAAGGTCAACATACATTATGAAATCAGAAACCCGAAGCTGCTTGGAAATGCCCCCAGTGATTACGGCATTATTACCTACGATAAAAAGACGCATTTACTCGTAGAAAATAAATTAAACGCTGACGTCCAAAATATCCTAAAAGAATTTGGCGAGATTGCTATTCGGGTCGAAGGTTTGTTCGGAGTTCAGCAAATAGAGTTGGGTGCATCCAAAGGGAAAACCTATGTCTTACAGTCTCGGAACATCAATTTGAAAAATCCCAAAGACGTGCCTAGATTTCCGAACTACCAAACGATCAGCAAAGAGTTGACGGCTTTGGGTTATGGATATTACAAATTGCCTGTTATCGTCGTCGATGACTTGGAGAACACAGATCACGCTTATTATCAGGATGTAGAATTCAAAAGATTGTGGGACATTTATACCCGAACACCAGAACAAGATGCTGAGGTGCGGAGAGCAGCTTATCAGGCAACCGAAGATTTTGCGAAGGTGAGGCAAGACGCTTATAAGACGGAGCTTTTAGAATTGGCTCAAAAGTATGGCGACTATATCCTGGTCATTAAGGACGCATCCGCTCTTCTGGGAAATGGTTTCTATGGAAAGAATTACGATTTCTTGAATCAGTTGGCGTCAGGAGCGAAAGCAACGATCCGAGGGAGAAATCAAAATGCTATTCGCCATGAAGATTGGCTCAAGGTTGAAAAAGGTGATCTCACTATTATTCCTCCTGAGATGGGAGGTGTCATGGAACGATTTGGTCACAAATATGGTGCGAAAAGAGGATGGCATTTTCGTGAGGCATCCATTATCACGGGCGATGTCTTGAATGTCCTTTCAAATACCGATGGAGTTTTCGTTTGGAAAGAGGAGTCAGCACGTTCCGAGATGCGGAGCAACGATGTAATAACGCACGGGGATGCACTGGATGAGTTTGCGAGCGGCTTGGATGCCCAGAAGCCCGCGGACTGGGTGCGGTTTGATGAAGTCATGCAATATCTAACCCCCAGAATGGAGAAGCTCGTGAACTTGAAACCTGAGAGCAATTGGGATAAAGAGAATTTCCCAAAATTCATCGCGGCAGCCAAGGTTTCTGTCCAAAGGCTTCTCGATGCGCATCAGGCAGGCAAGATCCTTTCCCGGCCTGTGGTGGTCAGAAATAAGAGCAATTTTGCATTTGGCGCATATGTTGATGGCAATATCGTTTTAGCGGATGACCTCAAGGATTTAGATATCCCTCTTTTGGCAGAATATCTCTTCAGGCTTGCCACCGAGAAGCAGAAAGAGGATTTTGTTCTATATCGGGCAGAGCGTGAGCTTTTTGGTGATAACAAGAATGAATTAAATAAAACGCTAAAAGAAAAAGTGTTGGCGAAAGCTGTTGTCCGAGACGGCGTTGATCAGCGCCGAGTAGTAACTCAAGCACTGGGTGGCTTGTCGCAGATGAAGCTCACGCCTGTATTTACCGACGAGGGTGACCCGGAGGTGCGTTTAGAGAACCTGTCTTATGGTGGTAGCGGCGCTTGGTATGAAGAGATGAGGGAGATTGCTCGCTCTGATGACGGTAGTTTTATTTTTTATGGAAATTGGGATTCTCTAGCGCGGACAGGACAATCGTTTGAAGTTGCTGAGGAAAGAGCACGAAAGAAGAACCATTTGAAGGCCGCCCTGAATGAATCCGGAGTTGTGGCAACTTATGGCGTTCCCAAAGGGGTAAACGAAATTATTCAAAAGGTCTTTGCAAGTGAGGGCATCACGGGAACGGTTTTGGTTGATATAGCACCTTTTACTGCCATGGTTGCTTTCTATCAGAGGAAATATCCCAACTCCAATGAAATCTTTGCAGCCTATGTTAGATCTGTCTTGAAGAAGACTACGGAACAGTATGTTACTTATGACGCGCTAAAGCCCGTTCTTGCTGTGGTAAAGAAACGGTTGGGTGGGATAGAAAGGCGAGAAAAGGCCGCAAGAAAGAAGGAAGACCATAATGCTGGATATGCCGCAGACCATGAAAGGCATGAATTAGTTTATCCTGTGGCTCGGATTTTGAAATCTGTGGAACCTGATGCGGTTAGAGAACTAATACGGCAGTATTTCGTCGAGAGCGAGCTGAACAGCAAGGCAATCAGAGATGTACTCAAAGCCATTCTGGGCTCAAACGATTCCTATGAACATAAGGTAACAGCGATGCTTTGGGATATTTATCTCGATGCGCGGAATACGGCCGAAGAAGATGTGCGTTTCGCAGAAGCTCTTAGTGATGAGATTGGATGGGAAACAGATGGCGCTCTTGGCAAGATTCATCAGGTATTATCAGCTGGAAATCTTGAGCAATCACATAAGGCTGTGAAGTTGCTTTTAGGACTGGAGATTACCCAAGAAAAGCAGTCGATGTTATTTGAGCTTCTTAGAGTGGCAGGGCCTTATAGGCAGACCGTCGCGGCTTATGCGTTAGTACATGTCAAATTGTTCGGCGTCGAAGCAAGAGCTTCTCGCGGAGGATATTACGACGATGAAGGTGACCGAGTTATTCCTGCGTTATCAGGCGGGTCCCGCAACATTTATCACGATGTCATGAATATCCATACCGCTGTTAGGCAAGGCGGTGTCTCCAAAAGCGACGTTGATAATAGGATCTTCGGGTATGCCAAAGCGCTCGATGCCTATAATCCCACGCCTGGACACAACGGGTGGACTTGGTTTTCAACAGTCAGGGAGTTTATCCATAGTCGAGGCATTACCGACGAGTATTTATACGCTATTGAGACAATTCTGCAATTTTGGAAGACCTTGGACTCGGATGTGTTTGCCCGGTTTGAAAAGGAAAGGCATGCTTCTTGGGGCATATTCGAAACTATTGTTAAAGACCGGACAAAAGAAGATTATTCAAAGATTCTAAATAACTTGTTGGCTCTTTTGCTGCGGAACGGAGAAGTCCAAGCGGATCGGAATCCTATTGAGCAGATGACTCATTTGGACGAGGAACATGTGATCCAATCTCTCAAAGAGGCAAATCAAGGTGCAGACGAATCGGTCGTTGAGAAGGTCGAGTACATGCTCCGTTTATATTTTGCTTTCAGTGAGAAATTTACCGATCTTCCAAGAGCCTTGCGAGCTGTTAAAGAAGCGGCGGCTGTTGACGAGTGGCATGGACGAGATGGCGAGCATTTGGATTTTGCACGGGATGAGTACGCGGCATTGGCAAAGGTTCTCGATGAAGGAAACGCCGTCCAGCGGCTAAGAGCACTTGTTGCTCTCCGGCTGAAGATAAAGGACTATTTGCTCAAGGAAGAAAGCGGAGCTGCGTCAGAGCCGGAGGAAGAAGGCTATAGAGGACGAAGATCCCAAGGGAATAATAGAACAAGACTTGCGGAACTTGATCACAATCTGCATCTTTTAGGCAGAAACTATTTGAACGCCGTTCTTAACGAAACTGTGCCTGCGGCGCCCAGTGTTGCAGAGATTCGTTCTCACGGCGATCGGCTTATTCTTGCTGCGAAATTTTTGTTGGCAGAAGGACTGGGAGGAATCGAGCTTGAAGAGCTTGTGAGTGAATTGGAATCGGATGATTTGATGTTGTCGCAGGTTGCTGATTTGGTTCGGGCTTTGCAGACAGAAGTGTTTAAAGCAACGCAGGAATTGAGCCGTAACGTTCGCTTTGTTTTACCCCACATTGTCCAAGGCGATTCGTATGTTCATATAGACCCTAGATGGAATCAGTACAGTAAGACCGGGAATATAAAAATCAGGATCAACGGCAAGCTCTATAAGAGAGAAGGATTGACTGACCGAAGGCGTCAGGATTTGGAAAATGCTTTGGTTGACGAATTGGTACGCGATTCTGGTCTTGATCTTTTCAAATCCACTTTGACCGTTATGGACAGAGCGGTTGATTACCGATTAAAGATGGGAAAAGATGAAAAGCTCCGTGAGACTTCCGCTGAAGTGCCTGTAGAGCAGACAGGAAATTTAGATGATGAGTTCTTTCGCTTTGGTCAGCCGGGAGAGCAGCTAAGCGCCTTGCCGAGGTTGTTATCGTTATGGAGTAAGAAGGGTCTTAACCTTGTGCGAATGAGCGAGGAAGGCGTCCCTGTCCCGCCGGGTGTTGTGGTTAGCTCTCGCCTTATGACACGGGCTGACATTATTCATTCCGCTCCGTTCAGGGCAAGGATTTTGGAAGAGATTGAACGCCTTCGGAAGTTTTCCAAGTATCCAGACTTAAAATTGCTTTTATACGCACGGAGTGGTTCAGCCTTCATGTTGCCAGGGCTTCTCACGACTATCCCAAACGTCGGGATGAATGATAAGGAAGCTGAAGAGTTGGCAAAGAGCACCGGAGACGTGTGGTTTGCGTATGATACCTACGCTTCCTTTATTCGTGCTTTTGGGATCAATGCTTTGGGACTTGATGAAAAGCTCTTTCAGGATGTGTTTGATGTGTACAGCAAGGACAAAGTCTCTGGTGAAAGGATGAAAGAGGTCGTGGATCTTTACAAAGGCGTTGTTCATGCCGCTGGGAAAAGTATTCCTAACAGTATGATTGACCAGGTTCTCGTCGCCATGGAAGCTGTTTACGCATCTTGGGATTCCCCGGGTGCGAAACTTTATCGTGAACAGCATCGTATTTCTCAACGCTGGGGAACGGTAGTCATTCTGCAAAAAGGTGTTTTTGGCAATATCTCGGAAACGAAGGACAAGCATATTTCAGGCGCTGGTAGTGCCACACTAACGTTTACCGTCGATGGGCGCCCAATTCTTGTGGGTGAGTTCCGTTACCGTGGGCAAGGCGATCAGATCATGAGCCAAGCGGATCAGAATACCGTTTCGCTAAACCGCGAAGAATCTCCTCTGCAGAATGGTCAGACATTCCAAGAGCTTAATCCTGATTTATGCAAGAAGGTTTTGGGAGAAGTCATGAGATTGAAAGACATCTTTGGCTACAATCCGCTTGTTGAATTTGTGATTGAACGTGGGGACATATGGATTACTCAGAGCAATGATGATTACTTGCGTGAAGATTTTCCGGAGTTCGGAGATGAACAACTTGCAAAGCCCATTGTGCGCGGCAAGGGGCTGAGTGGCGGCGCGATACGCGGATGGGTCGCAAATTCTATAAAGAAAGCGGCAGAACTCCAGGCGCTTTATTTAAGAAACAAGGAGCATGACCCCGAAAGTGTTAAGGACAGCGATGGTGTTGTCCTTGTTGTTGATCGAGTCAATCCTGAAATGATCGGACTCGTCCCTAAAGGCGTAAGTATTTTGGCTCGGAAGTTGTCTGTTCATGCGGTCACGCTTGCGCAGGATGCTGGAATTGCTGTTGTCGCCGAGGTGCCTGAGGACCAGATGTCTTTTGACCAGCAGAAAGGCATTTGGCTTCTCTCAGGTGAGCCCATGATTGATGGACGAGTCATTAGCATGGATGGACACCGTAATCCCATGGTCTATCACAAGAGCGGTAATGTTTATTTGGGGAGCGTTCCCGTTAGAAAAAAAGAGGATGCGGGTCGTGCCGGAGAAAAACCGGAAGCAAAACCCCGCTCCGAGGTACGAGAAGCAACGACAGTAGAACTACCGCAATCGAACATCCCAACGCCTGAAATCAGATCGGTGGTGAGTGTATCCAATGTGCCGACCGCCAAGCCGTGGCAGATACTTCGGCTTAAGCAGGATGTGATCGTGGTGGTGGAACAGTCGAGAATCGATGCGCTTTCGCCAGAGATGTTCAAGGAGCTGCTTGAGATCGCCGGGTTAAACAATGGCAAATTGCATCTGGTTATCCCGGACGCGCTTCAAGGGAAATACAGCCAACGGGTCGCGGAGTTGCGGAAGGTCGCTTCGGTCTATTACGGGTTTCCCCAACTTGCGACTTCAGTCAACATTCCCGTGATAGGGTTCTCGGACATGGAACGCGATGGTTATACTTTGGCAGATTTCAAAAAAGGGATCGACTCAAGACTTGCGGAACGCATGAAGGATTCGGCGTTTGGACTTAATCGCCCCGGTTCTTTTGGAGTCGGAATCTTGTATGCCTTAAAGGACATTCCGTCGGACCGTCTCCCGCCCAATCGGAATGGTTTTCGCTATGACCCGAGCGGTTGGTATTCTGCCCAAGTTCTCGCAGTCCTCCAAGCCTACACAGTCATTTCAACATCGGCCTAAGTCGTAATGCTTCCGAACTGATTTTCGAGACGGGGCTTATGGATAGAGATAGAAATAGGAGAGATGAGGCATCATCTCGTCGGGTTTCGTTTACGTTCTGCTTCTTGAGAGGTGTAAAAGCGAGAAGAAGCGGGCTCGGGGCGTTTCTGCTTATTTTTCATGGCAATGACCAAGGAGAAAACTAAATGAATGTCGCCGAAAAAAAGCTCTATGCGATCGAACGTCAGTTAATCGTAGCTATCCCAAAATTCAAAGGGCTCAAACCTCGCCCCGTAAAAATCGTGGACAACAAGGACGGTTATGCGGCTTGGGCCACACCACTGCATTTAGAAATTCAGAAAGGGTGGCTCAAAAAGCACGGGTCAGATACCAAGCAAATCGACAAACTTATTACTCATGAGTTGATACATTACAAGTTAGGGGCTGATGGTAGACGCAAGGCTCCTACGGCACCCCATAATGCCGCTTTCCGAAAACTCGCTGCCGAATTGGGTTGTGATATTGCTGTAAAAGATTGCGTTGATCCCACGCATTACTACAGGCATGACAATCCGGAATTATCTGCAGAAATGGATTTGACCCCACGAGAAGAAGTCGCCCAAAAATTCAGCTTGATTCAGGCGAAAAAGAAATGCGAGAAAGCGTACCAGAAAATCCTTAAGCTTTGCATGAAGGCCGAGCTTCAAACCAGAGAGAAACTCGTTAAAGAAATAAATCTTTTCAAGATGTTCCATGAAGCCATGGCTTCAGCTTTGAAAAGTGGGAGCAGCTTTATTAATCTAACGCGGGTGGTAAAGATCAAAGGGAAGAAAATACCTTCGCGTCAAAGTTTGGTAGAAAAATATAATGAATTATTAAAGAAACAAATGCAGCTATCAGAAGGTAGCGCCGAATGGAAGAAAATCCAATGTGAGAGCGACGAAATTTATGAAAAGATGCATCGCTATTACCACCTTAGTTAGCGGATGATTTTTCACGCTTATCCTTCGCTGGTTCAAGCGAATATTCTTTACCAGCCACGAGCAATTCATCCCGGTCCTCCATTACGCGAAACCCCTAGTTCCAAAGCGTATATCTTTGATCGATGATATAATTCGTATTTCCAGCCGGTTTCAATTGGCTGAACTTATAGAGAGAGATGGATAGATGAGAATACACAAAGAGCAAGGACAACCGCATTTTTTTGAATGGGTTGCCATCCTTCCCCTAGACAATAAACCTCCAAAAAATATCTATTTATTTGTTTTCGGGGAGGACGGGTGCGTCAGCGCGGCAGACAATCTCATTATGATTTGGGATAAAAGCCGAAAAAAGATCGACTACTCGTTGCCTCCGCAGCATCGGAAACGGGCGAAGGATGGAATAAGCAAGAGAAAGAAGGAAAAGGAACGGGCGGGAGAGGAATGTGTCGATTTGGCGGCGAAGATCAAGGCTCGCAGGGCACTTTTGACGAAGGCGGGTGTTGTGGAATCTCTCGACAGAAGAGCGATGCTTCCAGAATACAAAAAAAGTAAGCCCGAACAGCAGCTACTTAAAAGATATTTACAGGTTCTTTCCATGCGAGAAATCGAAGAATTATTTTGTTGGGAAATGCAATTTATGCAATCCACCATTCTGGTAGGCACCTATGGTGAGATGTGTAAGAGCCGTCCTCCGCACGAGAGAAGGAAAATTTGTGCTTTATCCATAAGCAATCTGGAAGAGACCCTGATAAGCGGACATGGGACTTGGAAAGATATCTTGCCGAAGGCCATTGACCATAAATTGATCAAAAAATACTCAAAGCATCCTTGGCTATTGCGGCTGTTGAATAGAGGGAACCCTCTTAGCTTTCAGGAATTTGAATTACGGATTAATTCGAGCAGGCAAGGCCACCTGCTTTCAATGTCCCAGATAAATCGTGAAGCTAATCTTGAAACGGTAACCGCCTCAGGGATTGACCCTTTGCGGAAAACCCGAGAATTTTTGAAGTTCATCGGGGTTTATCCTTCAAGGCAGGGTGGTGAATCCAAGCGGAGGCGACTTACAGATGAAACCAAGACCGAAATTGCCCACGGTGTCCTAAAATTGGACGCGAAAGGAAAAAATGAAGAGGCGATCCGAACGGCTTTCAAGGAGTGTGCGAATCGTTTCCCCAAAAAACACGAAATAAAAACAATGCGGGAACTTATCCGAAAGAAAATTGAAGAACTAAAAAGTTCCAGCCTCATCTCTCGTCGTCCCGATCCTGCCGAAATAAGTTAAGAACTGGGGTAGTTCTAAGCTCTGAAATAAAATTTTTAATCGACTATGCTTCCGTCTGTCTTTCAACAAAAGGACAGACAGATGGAACGACATCAGATAGATCAAAAAAGAGATTTGATTGGACGCAGGAAAAGTTTTCCCCCTTCGTTTGAAATCGAAATCATCGACCAGGTCAAACAGGTTCCGATAGAGTCTCTGCTCGAACAGGAATCCGAAACATCCCGCAACAAAAATACTTATCTTTGCCCTTTCCATGATGACCATCATCCTTCTCTTTCGGTAACCCCTTTAAAAAACCTGTTTTATTGCCCCGCCTGCGGTGTTGGCGGGGATGTCATAACGTTCGTTCAAAAACGTTACAACCTCAACTTCCATAAAGCCGTCATATTTTTGGCTGACCGCCTCGGCATTTCTTATCAACGCACTTATTCTCCGCAGGACATTGAACGGTTGAAACAAAGAGCCCAAGTGCGAAAGGAATGCATCGCCGTGTTTGGCGACCTAGAGAAATTGCAGAAGGCGGTAGAAAATGATTTGTATGCTTTTTTGAGACGGTACCGCTACCGATTGCCACATAACAGGCGGGATGTTGTATTTCTCAACGCCAAAATTTACCGCATGGGTTTAATTAAAGAGGACGAGCTTGACCAGACATTTGATGAACTCGACCTAATGGTCATTGATAGAAAAAAATATTTTCAGGAGGCGCGAAATGCCATCCGCAGAAGCTAAGCATCTTTACCGTGTGAAGGACCTTGATGAAGCCGCCTTCCTTAGTTCTCGTGGTTTTGCCATCGTCGGAAAAGAGCCAGCCGAGGGCGACCGGAAATGGTTTCTGCTTTTTGAAGAAACGCCAGAACTGAGAAAGGCCGTCAACGAATTTTACGGCAAGGAATGCAGGGAGCGGGATGTCTTGGATGCATTCCGCCGGGTTAAGAAGTTCATTTACGATAGATAAAAAGCCAAGGGGGGATCATGAAAGACGAGAAGAAGGGAAAAAAAGAAACAACCGCGTTGGTAAAAGCCCAGCCTGTAAAAAAAGAAGATAAGCAGAAGGGCGCAACTGGCAAGAAGAAGAGGAAGAAGAAAAAGAAAAAAGCAGCCAAGGCAGCAAGCGTTGCTCAAAAGGTTCTGGATGCTTTGGGGGACCTATCGCTTTTCGAAGACGAGGAAAGTCAACCCTGCGGAGTCGTGCCCGTTGGCAATCATTCCGAAACCCATCGGATAAGGAGTCGAAGCTTCAAGCGATGGTTGTGTCGTCAAATTTATAACACATTTGGCAAGATTCCAAATTCTGAAACCATAACCTCGGTGTTAAACATTCTCGAAGCGAAGGCTGTATTTGATGGGCCATGTTACAAGCTGTCGTTTCGAGTTGCCGAGGAGAACGAAATATTTCTCTACGACCTTGGAGATAAAAGGCGGCGGGTTATAGAGATCACCGAGCGAGGTTGGTGTTTTGGGAAACATCCTTTTGCTTTTCAACGAGGAGCCAATACCTCAGCGCAGGTAGAGCCAATTCGCGGTGGTGATGTTCGCTTGGTTCTGAAATTTCTAAACCTGCCCAAGAAAGGCGATCAGCTCCTTTTACTTGTAATGATTATAGCGGCTCTTGTCCCCGGCATACCCCACCCCATCCTTCTTTTTATCGGTGAGCATGGGGCCGCTAAATCGACCGCCACAAGGGTTATCCGCCTTCTTGTAGACCCTGCCGTTGAACCACTCCTTTCCCTTCCCAGTAAACCAGAGGATATGGCTTTGATTTTGCACAAAAATTATTGTCCCGCCCTCGATAATTTGGACGGTTTGCAGGGATGGCAGTCGGACATCCTTTGCCGCGCCGTTACTGGCGGTGGAATTGCAAAGCGAAGGCTTTACACGGACGACGAAGAAGTCATTTTGAAATTCCTCAGATTTATTATTCTCAACGGGATCAATCCATCAGTAACAAAACCAGACTTAATTGATCGAACCACGCCTCTGACGCTGGAGCGTATTTCAGAGGAGCAGAGAAGGGAAGAAAAGGAGTTTTGGAAGGCGTTTGAAAAAGTCCGGCCCCTGATCTTTGGCGGCATGCTCGACACATTATCCTTGGCCATGAAGATTTATCCGACCGTTAAGCTCGACAAATTACCGCGCATGGCTGATTTCTGTAAATGGGGCTATGCCATAGGTGAAGCTCTAGGCGGTAAAGGGGCTGAATTCCTTAAGGCTTATTGGGAAAGTATCGGTCATCAAAATACCATCGCAATTGAGAATCATCCCGTCGCCTCAGCTATTCAGGTTTTTATGAATGAGCAGTACATTTGGGAGGGCCGCCCTTCGGATCTGCTCGCTGAGCTTGAGGAGATCGCTCTGAAAGAAAAGATCGACACGAAGGCACACTCTTGGCCCAAAGCGGCCCACATCCTTACGCGGCGACTCAACACGATTAAAACAAATCTTATGGGCATTGGCATAAAAATCGTGGTCGGCGAACACACCGGGGCCAAGCGAATAATCCGCTTGGAGAAGTTCGAGCAAAATAGCGTTAGTAGCGATGAAGCGTCAGATGGCGGTGATACGAGCGGCAATCCTGTCTCTGGCAAGGACGGTGACGCTACTGACGCTGATAACGCTATTTTTCCTCCTTCCGACAGCAAGGAGGATGACCCCGATGAGTTCTAGTGAATCCATGCAGCGGTCCAGAGAAGAACTGCCAACTCCCCGAAAAGCTTGGTATTCACTAATGCTCATCTTCTACACCT
>SESF01030242.1_pt1 | contig 13346 bp, 15 predicted proteins | sample 3171521 | NCBI WGS metagenome assembly SESF01 (sample SAMN10866945, study PRJNA518727) | freshwater metagenome | biome: subpolar coniferous forest; feature: holomictic lake; material: water; isolation source: holomictic Lake 227, 6 m and 8 m depth | place: Canada: near Kenora, Ontario | collected...
GTATCGCCCATGATGGTTTCCGGGCGGGTAGTTGCCACAACAGCATACCCATATTCACCTTCAATTTTATAGCGCAGATAAAATAATTTTCCTTGTTGTTCTTTAAAAATAACCTCTTCATCTGAAAGAGCAGTCAATGCCTTTGGATCCCAGTTTACCATGCGCACACCGCGGTAAATAAGCCCCTTTTCGTATAAATCAGCAAATACTTTTAATACACTTTCAGAGCGTAGTTCATCCATCGTAAAAGCAGTTCGGTCCCAATCACATGAAGCACCGAGTTTTTTCAACTGTTCCAAAATAATTCCACCGTGTTTGTGCGTCCAATCCCACGCGTGACCTAAGAATTCCTCTCGAGTCAAATCCGTTTTATTGATTCCTTCGGCTGCAAGTTTTCCAACTACCTTTGCTTCAGTAGCAATGGAAGCATGGTCTGTTCCCGGAACCCAACAAGCATTTTTGCCCTGCATACGTGCCCGACGAACCAACACGTCCTGAATGGTGTTGTTGAGCATGTGACCCATGTGCAAAACACCGGTTACATTTGGCGGCGGAATAACAATGGTATAAGGCTCTCGAGCATCAGGTTTTGAACTAAAAAAATCGTTGTCTAGCCAATATTGATACCATTTAGATTCTATGTCGGTGGGATTATACTTACTCTCGAGTTCCATTTTCTTAAATTACGATTTTTTGAGTTACAATTTACAATTGCATTGTAAAAATGCAATCATTTCTTTTTCAGAGCTATAAAAGCTTTTAATGCTGAAATTTTCAAGAGTGCAAAGATAAATAAAAATGAGGGTATTAGAAAATAAATATATTTATCTTTGTAGTCAAATAATTAAGTATAGAAATCATGAAGAAAATTATTAATTCAGTAAATGCGCCGACGGCGATAGGTCCTTATAGTCAGGCTGTTGAGGTCAATGGAACTTTGTATATTTCAGGGCAACTTCCTATCAATCCAGTGCTTGCTAAAATAGAGGCAACTGAAATCACTTCGCAAACCGAACAGGTTTTTGCCAATATCAATGCAATTTTAAATGAAGCTGGATATACTTTTGCCGACGTTGTAAAATCGACAGTTTTTTTGTCGGATATTGTCGATTTTGCCGGAATGAATGAAGTGTATAAAAAATACTACCAAACTGAATGTCCTGCACGTTCGGCATTTGCCGTGAAAGCCTTGCCACTAGGTGCATTAGTTGAAATTGAGACAATTGCAGCCAAATAATACTTCAATGTGCCAAAATGCCAATGTGCCAATGAAAGAATATTGAATCTTTACATTGGTACATAGGCATTCTATTTTATGGACATATTAGAACCGTATTCCTCGTAATAATTCCCCAATTTCCATCCTTTTCTTTCCAGCTACCTGAACAGACTTCAAGTTGATAAATCCATCTTTTAAAGCAATCTTTGCAAATTTTTTAGTATCGGTTACAATTGTTCCTGAAGTCAATGTGTGTTTATCGAATTCCTTTTCGGTTTCAAATATTTTCAACGCTGTTTTTTTACTTTGTCCTGGAAATTCCACTTCAGCCCATGCGCTGGGGTAAGGCGATAAGCCCCGTACGAAGTTGTATACTTCCTCTACACTTTTTGAAAAATCAATTTGACAGGTCTCTTTGAAAATCTTTGGAGCGGCTCTCAGAATCATTTTAGGCTGAATAAATTGAGCCTGATCAATGGCTTCTGTTTTCCCTTCAGCCAATAAATCAACCGTTTTTTTTACCAAAATGGAACCTAAAACCATTAGACGGTCATGAACAGTCCCGGCGTTATCATTTTCAGAAATATTGATTTTTTCCTGCAAAATAACTTTCCCTGTGTCAATTTCGTGTGTAAGGAAAAATGTAGTGGCTCCGGTTTCTTTTTCACCATTGATTATTGACCAGTTAATAGGTGCTGCTCCTCGGTATTGTGGTAATAATGATGCATGTAAATTAAAGGTCCCAAATCGAGGTGTGTTCCAAACCACTTCAGGTAACATACGGAATGCGACCACAATTTGTAAATCGGCTCGTAAGCTTTTCAATTCTTCCAAAAATGCCTCATCTTTAAGTCTTTCGGGTTGTAATAACCGAAGCTTATGATCTAAAGCATATTGTTTTACGGGTGAAACCTGAAGCTTATGTCCACGTCCGGAAGGCTTGTCAGGCATAGTTATCACCCCAACAACATCATACTTATTTTCAACTAAAATCTTCAAACTTTCCACCGCAAAATCGGGTGTGCCCATAAAAACTAGTCTCATTCTAAAAAGGTTATTTATTTCGTGTTAGTTGCTGAGGCGTTATTTGCTTTGCGTTATTTCAAAGACAACCAATAACGTACGAAGGACTAATATCAAATAATTTCGCCGAAGACAAATATCATTTAATTCCTCTTATCAACACCCCAAAGAAGTTTACTTTTTAGTGTGTCGAAAAACGTGTGATTCAGTTGTTTAATAGTCTTTATACTGTAATCTGCTTTGGTGATTCTCAATTTTGTTTTTTGATCCAACACTTTTGAACGACCATCAATAGCCACCAGATAACACAAACTGCGGCTGTGCACTTCAAGCTCAATAGTCCACGAATCAGGGATTATTAACGGACGAACATTGAGACTGTGCGATGCAATTGGGGACAAAATGAAGTTTTGAGTTTGCGGAATAACCAGCGGGCCACCAACACTCATGGAATAAGCTGTTGATCCTGTTGGAGTTGAAATTATTAGACCATCTGCATGATAAGTATGAACCATTTGACCGTTCACACTCGCTGTAATACTCATCATTGAAGAACTATCCTGCTTCAAAACAGAGACTTCGTTCAAAGCAACCGGATATTCAAATGTTTCTCCATCTGAGGTTTCAACAATAAGCAAAGACCGCTCTTCTACAATAAATTTCGAATTCAATACCGCATTTAACGCCGGGATAATTTCATCGCTCGGTACGTCGGCCAGAAAACCTAATCTTCCAGTATTTATCCCTAAAATTGGTATTCCTTTTCTGCCAACCCGTGCTGCTGTATTTAAAAAAGTCCCATCACCACCAATACTTAATGCCATATCAGCCTGAAAATCATCGTTTTCAATTATTTCAACGCCATCGAGCTTACAAGTCCCCTTTTTGTTAACAAATTCATATAATTCTTTATCCAATAAAATGGACACATTTTTATCTTTAAAATAATCAAACAACAGTTCAATATGCGACAGTAAAACACTGCGATACATATTTCCAAAAATGGCAACTCTCATATTTTTGATAATTTATAAGTTCGAAGTAACTCCATGTATACTAAAGTAAACTTTAAATCAAAACCACTTTAAAGTTTAAAAATAATTGAAAGATAAACAACAACTGACTTGCTTCTGTTTTTTTTAATTATTTTTGTCCAATATATAAATGTATTGCAAAGGAACTAAATGAAAATGAAACCTGCAAATCGTTTTAAAGTTCAGTTATTTAAGTAAGAAAAAAAATAATGACAAAATTAAGTGTAAATATAAATAAAATAGCCACTTTGCGGAATGCACGTGGTGGAAATACTCCCAATGTATGTCAGGTGGCATTAGATTGCGAAAGATTTGGAGCACAAGGGATTACAGTTCATCCTCGTCCCGACGAGCGACATATCCGGCTTAGCGATGTTTGGGATTTAAAACCTATTCTGAAGACTGAATTCAATATAGAAGGTTATCCTTCCCCTGATTTTATCAAGCTCGTGAAATCTGTAAAACCTCATCAGGTAACGCTTGTTCCTGATCCACCGGAAGCAATAACTTCCAATTCGGGATGGGATACAGTCAAAAACCTTGATTTTCTGAAAGAGATAGTTTCTGATTTTCAGAGTTTTGGCATTCGGGTTTCGATTTTTGTTGATACTAATCTTCAAAATATTGAATTTGCTGCCAAATCAGGTACTGACCGTGTAGAACTCTATACAGAACCTTATGCTACCGATTACCCAAAAAACAAAGAAAAGGCAGTAGCTCCTTTTGTGGAAGCCGCTAAATTAGCTAAGAAACTTGGAATCGGAATCAATGCCGGTCACGATTTGAGTCTCGAAAATCTGGCCTATCTTCATACTATGATTCCATGGCTTGATGAGGTCTCAATTGGTCATGCACTTATTGCCGATGCTTTATATTTTGGACTTGATGACACAATAAAACGCTATAAAAAACAGTTAGAATAATTGTCATTCCAAAAAACGGTACGAATTTTGATTAATTGAGTTGAAACAACAATAATTCTTCAAACACATTTTAATAAGCCAAATCTTCAGCGTGAACAAATCGAAATTATATGGTCTAATTGGCTCTACCTTATCCTCTACAATTCTGTTATTTATTTTATGGTTTGTTGTTTTGTCAGTACCCGGATCAACTGAAAATCAAGGATTTTTGGTTAGTTTCGGCGATAGTTATGATGGTGGCGGTGTTGGTAATGCTATTCCTGCAGCTACAGTAAAACAGTCGACTAATGAGGAAGTTGTTCCTAAAATAAAGGAGACTGTAACTGTTTCAAAAACAACAAATCAGCATGTTTTTACCCAAACTGAAAACTCAGTCTCAATTACGGAAAAGAATGAAAAAAACCGTTTAAAAAAAGATCAACAAGCCCAGTTTATTGAGCAAAATGAAAGAAATAAACGGATTATTGAGCAAAAACAGAAAGAACAAGAAGCGAAAAATAAGGCCGATAATTTGATTGGTGGTTCGTTTGCCAATAATAATTCTACCGGTAGCGGTGCTTCGGGTGGAAATGGTACGGGTAAAGGCTATGGTTCCGGTTCCGGTCTGGGCAAACAAGGAAATCCAGCAGGAAAAGGAAATACGGGAGTTGGATTTACACTGAATCTGGGGAATAGAAATTATTTGGGTAATCCGGTGAAGCCAAAATATCCGAAAGATGTGGAAGGTAAAATCACTGTAAATATAGAGGTCGACCAAAATGGTGCTGTAACGAGCACTTCAATTGGATCGCCTACAACGATTTCTGATTCTGAAATGCGCCGTGATGCCGCTTCGGCTGCCAGCAAAACACAGTTTACTCCAGGTAAAAATACTGAAAGGGGTACTATAACCTATAATTACAGATTACAATAAAGTTATGAAAGTATTTGTTTTTCTCGCGGATGGTTTTGAAGAGATTGAAGCTATTGTACCCATTGATATTTTCAGACGTGCCGGAATTGAAACTACAATAGTTTCGATTTCAAACAATAAACTTGTTAGTGTTGCACACGATATTATTGTGATGGCTGATTCAATCTTTAAAGAAACGGATTTTTCTGAAATCGATTTACTTTATCTGCCTGGCGGAATGCCCGGAACGAGAAATCTGGACGAACATGTAGAACTAAAGAAGTTAATTCAACTTCAGGCAGATGGAAATAAAAAAATCGCTGCCATTTGTGCAGCTCCATCTGTATTAGGCAAAATGGATCTATTGACTGGAAAAGAAGCTATTTGCTATCCTGGCTTTGAGGATAAACTATATGGAGCTTTATTATCGAAAGAAAAGATGGTTAAATCTGGAAATATCAGCACGGCAAAAGGGGCTGGAGTTGCATTGAAGTTTGCACTTAAACTAGTGGAAGATCTTAAAGGAAAGGAAACGGCAGATAAAATTGCAGAATCAATTCAATTGTGAATTGATTGATTGGTTAATACAAATAAAAAAAGGAATATGAAAAACATATTCCTTTTTTATAAATTTAAATTCAGCAAATTTTAATTAACAGCTGCTGTTAACTCTGCACCGGCTTTGAATTTAGCAACTTTCTTAGCTGCAATTTTAATCGGTTGTTTTGTGGCTGGGTTGATACCCGGACGAGCTGCACGAGAAGCAACTGAAAAAGTTCCGAAACCAACTAAACTTACTTTGTCACCTGCAACAAGTGCGTTAGAAACACTTTTAACGGTTGCGTCAAGAGCTTTTTTTGCATCAACTTTGCTAAGACCAGCTTCAGCAGCGATGGCATTGATTAATTCTGCTTTGTTCATAAGAATTTGATTTTGTTTATTAGAAACTATAAAAAATAGATTTTGATTTTGCAAATGTAATTGATTGTAATTAATATACAAGCATTTAAATTAAAAAAAATCAGTTTTTTTTACATCTTTTCAAAAAATGTGTTAGAAAACATGTTTTCAAGGGTATTTTAATTACTTTTGTAACAGGTTATTCAGTAAAAACAGCGGTTTTAGTCACTTTCAAGCGCTTTATTTCTAACGAAAATCTAGTATATGAATTTAATAGATTTAAAATAATCTACTGATAACAGCCAATAAATTTCCTAATTTATCTTTAATTTCTAAAATAATTTACTATGAATAATTACCGACCCACTTTTTTGAATAATATTCCACCAGTTGTAAAGAACATAATTATCATTAATGTAATATTGCTTCTTGCAACGAATTTAACTCCTGGTTTATTTGCACGGCTTGGTTCTGATACAAATTTAAACAACATCTTGGGGATGCATTATTGGCAGTCTTCAAATTTCAACCCAGTACAGTTGGTTACCTATATGTTTATGCACGGTGGATTAGCACATATTTTCTTTAATATGTTTGCTTTATATATGTTTGGTTCTGTGTTGGAGAATTTTTGGGGATCAAGGCGATTTCTCATCTATTATATGATTACCGGAATTGGAGCCGGGATTATTCAACAAATATTTTGGACTATTGATTTCAATCCTATAATTTCGTCACTAAATGAAGCCATTTCAAGCAATTCAGGAAGTGTTCTACTTAATCATCAAGATACATTAGGGCAGTATTTCAGACTCGAAAATGTGAGTTTATTAAAGTCGCCTGAAATTATTGAAATGAAAAAAATATTCCTTAATTTGCCAATAACTGTAGGTGCTTCTGGAGCGGTTTTTGGTTTATTATTGGCTTTTGGTTGGCTTTTTCCAGAACAAAAACTTTTTGTTTTTCCGATACCATTTCCAATAAAAGCCCGTATTTTTGTATTAATTTATGGTGTGGCTGAATTATCATTGGGAGTGGTCAAATTTTCAGGTGACAATATTGCTCACTTTGCCCATCTGGGAGGTATGCTTTTTGGAGCCATTTTAATATTGTATTGGAAAAGAAAAAACGTCTTGTAAATTAATCATTTATGAATTATTTCGATAATCTAAAACTTACATTTAAGCAAGGAAATTCGCTAATTAAATTGATTTATCTCAATTGCGCTATATTTCTGCTTTTGAAGATGATTCAGATTCTTTTTCTGCTTTTTAATTTCTCCAGCTCATTTTTGTTGTCTTATCTTGCCGTTCCGGCTGATTTATCTCAGCTTCTTTATCGAGTTTGGACACCTATAACCTATATGTTTCTCCACGAAGAGTTTTTTCATATTCTTTTTAATATGTTTGCTCTATATTGGTTCGGGAAATTATTTCTTTTATTTTTTTCCGAAAAGCAATTAGTTGGGCTTTATGTTTTAGGTGGACTGCTTGCAGCTTTCATTTATATAGCAGCTTTTAATTTATTTCCGTTTTATTCCCTTTTACTTCATCAAAGCTTATTGTTAGGGGCTTCTGGTTCTATCATGGCTATTATCCTGGCGATAGCATACCGCTCTCCAAATATGGAATTGCAACTTATTTTTTTAGGGAGTGTGAAGCTTAAATACATTGCTATTTTCTATGTTTTAACCAGTTTTTTTGGTATTACATCTAACAATGGCGGTGGTCAGTTAGCCCATTTGGGTGGTGCTTTGGCAGGTTATTTATTTGTTGTATCTTTGCGTCAAGGTAAAGATTTGACAAGCGGTTTGAACCTAATTTTGGATAAATTATTTGGTTTGTTTCGCCCGCGTAAGCTGAAAATAAGACATAGCAAAAACAAGTACAAAACAACTATGAGTGACCCTGAATTCAACGCAAATAAAGCTCGTAAAATGGTTGAAATTGATATAATATTGGATAAAATTAAAACTTCTGGTTACGAAAGTTTATCGGCCGAAGAAAAAAAGCGATTATTTGAACAGGGAAACAAGTAATTAATAATTATCAATTAGGACGTCGATTAAATCAATTATTAATTTACAATTATTAATTTGAAATTAATGTTTGGCAAAAAATTAATTAAATGGATACTACTTGTAGCAAATTTTGTTGCAATTTTTTTCTTGTTAATTACTTTAATCGGAACTATTCTTAGTCCTCATATATTACTTGCACCTGCATATTTTCCACTTCTCTTCCCAGTCACCATTATTGCAAACTTTGTTTTCATTTTGTTTTGGATAATGACCCGTAAATGGTTTTTCTTATTATCCTTGAGTCTAATGTTATTATCAGCAACGCAAATTAGTAATACTTTCCCGCTTCATTTTGGAAATTTGCAAACACAAAAAGTAGTAACTCCTATTAAATTGTTGACATATAACACTAAGATGAGTGGAGATTTGGTAAAAGATACACCTCAAAAACGAAATAATGTAATCCGTTACATTATTGATTCAAATGCTGATATTATTTGTTTACAAGAATTTGAAGTAAGCACAAATAAACAATATATCACTCTTGATGATATGATGCGTATTTTTAGCAAATATCCCTATAAACATGTTGAGATTAAAGCCCGAATGCACAGTAGATTACTAGGAATTGCCACTTTCTCAAAATATCCTATTGTTGACAGGCAAAGAATAGCGTTCAATTCACGGTTTAATATTTCTATTTCTACCGATATTAATGTGAACGGTACCATTATTCGATTATTCAATAATCATTTGGAGTCAAACCGGATTACTGAATCTGATAGAGCATATTCTGTTAAATTGAAAGAAAAATTTGATGCAGATAATCTCACAGATATGACATTGGTTTTCTCAAATAAACTAGGGATTGCCTATAAATTAAGGGCTTGTCAGGCCGATACAATAGCCGGGTTAATTGCCAAATCTCCAAATAAAGTGATTGTATGTGGTGATTTTAACGATGTGCCAGGCTCTTATGTTTATACCAAAATGAAGGGAAAACTCAAAGATGCTTTTGCTGAAACCGGTTTAGGATTTGGGTGGACGTTTAAAGAACCATTTTACGGATTCAGAATTGATTATGTTCTGTATGATCAAAATGCATTTACTCCCGTCACTTTTCAAACCGATAAAGTTAATTATTCCGATCATTATCCGGTTTTATGTCAACTGAAAATCAACAAAATATAATTATAAATCAACAATTTTAAACTTATTATTATGAGCGTACCAGCTAATTTAAAGTACACCAAAGAACACGAATGGATTCGTGTTGAAGGAAAAGAAGCATTTGTGGGGATTACAGATTTTGCTCAAAGCGAATTGGGTGAAATTGTTTTCGTTGAAGTTGAAACCATTGGCGAAATACTTTCTGAAGGCGATGTTTTTGGAACAGTTGAAGCTGTTAAAACAGTTTCGGATTTATATCTGCCTGTTGATGCTAAAGTGTTGGAATTCAATCAGGAATTGGAAGATGCCCCCGAATTGGTAAACGACGATCCTTATGGTAAAGGTTGGATGGTGAAAATTGAAATAACTAATGCATCTCAATTGGATTCTCTGCTTTCGGCTACCGATTATGAAGCTTTAATTGGAGCTTAAACCACAATAACCAAATCAAACAATAAAATGAAACCCAAAGTTAGTATAATTATGGGCAGTACCTCCGATTTGCCTGTAATGGAAAAAGCTGCTGCCCTGCTTGATGAATTTGAAATTCCGTTTGAGATGAATGCTTTGTCGGCACATCGTACGCCTCGCGAAGTGGAGCAATTTGCTTCGAATGCTCGTGAAAATGGCATTGAAGTGATTATTGCTGCTGCCGGTATGGCGGCCCATTTGCCCGGTGTAATTGCCTCTATGACTACTATCCCGGTGATTGGAGTGCCTATCAATGCCTCGTTGGATGGTATTGATGCACTGCTTGCTATTGTTCAAATGCCTCCGGGAATTCCGGTTGCAACTGTTGGAATAAATGGTGCTTTGAATGCAGGAATTCTGGCAGTTCAAATGTTGGCAGTAGGTGATAACGATCTGCAAATCAAATTGATTCGGTACAAAGAAAATCTGAAAAAGAAAATTGTTGAAGCTAACGAGCAGCTTGCCAAAGTAACATACAAGTTTAAAACAAACTGAAATTCAAATCAGGTTCTATGAAAAAATCACTCTTTCTACTTTTTATTCTCACAATTACTATTGGTTGTAAACAACATTCTAAATTTTATCTTGAAGGAAAAGTGGATGGTGCTACTACTAGAGTGCTATATTTGGAACACAACGGCATTACAGAAAATACTGTTGTCGATTCTGTTAAACTAAGTTCCGACGGAAGTTTTAGCTTTAAATCAGCCCGACCTGAATATCCCGATTTTTACCGACTGCGATTAGCTGACAAGTATATTACCTTTGCTGTCGATTCGTGCGAAACTATTTCCATTGAAGCAAAAGCTGATAATTTTGCCACTGATTATGTTGTAACAGGTTCAGTTGAGTCGCAGCAAATACAAAAACTGCGAATCTCGTTGATTCATATTCAAACCAAAGTAAATGAGATAAAAGCAGAAATGAAGGCAGAAGAACAGGCTCGTCGGATAGCAGAAATTGAGAAAGATATAGATGTGCATAAAGAAATGGCAAAAAAGTTGATTCTAGAAAATCCACGTTCACTCACCGCATATTTTGCTATTTATCAGCAGGTTAATAATATTTATCTTTTCACTCCATATTTAAAGGCAGACAAAGTATATTGCGCAGCGGTAGCCACTTCCTTTAATACTTATATGCCCGATTACGACAGAACTAAGAATTTGTATACTTATGTTATTCAGGCAATTAAAGCAGAGAGGAACGTTACAGAAAAACAAGCTTGGAATCAAATTTTGTCAAGAGCCAGTGCAGGTTACATTGATATAACTTTGCCAAATAAAGATAATGTTATCAATAAGTTATCGTCTTTGGAAGGTAAGTTGGTTTTAATAGATTTTGCCTCTTATGAAGTGAAGGAAAGTGTTGACTATATTTTTACTTTACGCGATATTTACGCTAAATATCACAGCAGTGGACTAGAAATTTATCAGATTTCACTTGATCAGAATAAGGCTTTGTGGTTACAAGCCGTTCAGTCTATTCCATGGATTTGCGTACGTGATGAAAATGGACCTAAAACAAAATACGTTTCGTCTTATAATGTCTCAAGCATTCCCACCATTTTTGTATTGAATAAAAAAGGCGTTATAATCGGACGCTATACTAAGCTGTCAGAGGTTCAGCGAGTGATTGAAAAGAATATCTGATTGATTCTGCTTCCAGAAAAATGCAAAAAAAAGAGCTTTCATCATTTGTCAGGCAAGCCGCCCTGGAAGTTGGGTTTGATGCTTGTGGTGTAGCCAAAGCCGATGAACTAACCGAAGATGCTGATTATTTAAAACTATGGCTGACAGAAGAAAAGCATGGTGACATGTATTTCCTGACTCAGAATTTTGAAAAAAGGACAGATCCACGTAATTTAGTCCCGGGTTGTAAATCGGTAGTGGCAGTTTTGCTGAATTACTTTCCTGAGAAAAATCAGAATCCAACAGCTCCACAAATTGCCAAATATGCCTACTCAGCCGTTGATTATCATTTTGTAATAAAAGAAAAGCTTAAACAACTCGAACAAAAAATTACAGAAAAGTTTGGTTCTGAAATCGTTGCTTCCGATTTTCAACATGCTTTTGTAGATTCTGCTCCGGTTCTCGAACGCCGGTGGGCTCAACGTGCTGGATTGGGTTGGATTGGAAAGAACAGGCAGCTGATAAATCCCGGACTTGGATCGTTTGTTTTTATCGGAATTTTAATGCTGAATGCGGAGGCTGAATATGATGAACCTATCCCAAATCGTTGTGGAACTTGTTCCCGCTGTATTGATGCCTGTCCGACCAAAGCGCTGGATAATAATGGATTGAATGCAACAAGATGCATTTCATATCTCACTATCGAGAGCAAACACGGAATTGATTCTCAGTTTCACTCACTGTTGTCAAATTATGCATTGGGATGCGATATTTGCGGGAATGTTTGTCCCTGGAATAAAAAATGGGAAACAGCTCATCAACATAACGAACTATCGCCTGTAAATCCGGATTTTGAAAATGAATCAGTTTTGGATTGGAATGCTGAAACCTGGCAGCAACTTTCAAAAGAGACCTTTAATCAGGTTTTTAAAAAATCGGCAATAAAACGTGCCGGATACGAAAAATTAAAACAGAATATCGAAGTTTTGAAAAACTTAGGTAAATTTGAACAATAATTCTTTTTTTGTTGTTCTGTAAAATAAATGATTGTAATTGTTTGCTAAAAGTAAAAGCCTGAATTTAACGGCTTTTGCAACGAAAACATAATTTTCTTGCAAAATAATCGCTAAAAAGTTTGTTTTTGTGATTTCATTCACTATATTTGCAGTCTAAACATTCTACTAACTCTTAAAATTTTATAACGCCTATTGCTAACAATTACTTTGAACCTCAAAATTAAAAGTAATGAAAACTCTGAATCAATTAACCGATGACGAATTGGTGAAATTGTATGAGAAAGGTAATAATCAAGCGTTTGAAATTTTATTGTTGCGTTACAAATCAAAAGTTTACACTTACATCTATTTGATTGTACGCAGCCGGGAACTCGCCGAAGATATATTTCAGGACACCTTTATCAAAGCCATTTCAACCATTCAACAAGGGCGTTACACCGAAGCCGGAAAATTTTTGGCGTGGATAAACCGAATTGCCCATAATCTGATTATTGATCACTTCCGTCGTGTAAAAAACGAAAATACTTTTTCGGCCGATGCTGTTGATTATGATATAGTTAACAATGCCAAGCTGTCTGAAAAAAGTGTGGAAGAAACCCTATCAAACGAGCAGGTATTGGCCGATGTGGTTCACCTGATTGATTTGCTGCCAGCTTCGCAACAAAAGGTTATTCGTATGCGCTACTTCGAAGATTTGAGCTTCAAAGAAATAGCCGAAAGAACCGATGTGAGCATTAATACAGCATTGGGGCGTATGCGCTATGCATTACTGAATATGCGCCGAATTGCTCAGGAAAAAGATGTTTATCTGGAGATAAAATAATATGCCAATATGCTAATATGCCAATGTGATAATTGGGCTAAAACTTACAATATTACCCAATAAACAAATAAATCAATCAACTAATCACCATTTTTTTTCTTTGAAAATATACTTTTTTGCAATCACTTACGTTTTAGATATATACTTCTAAAATTTTAAAGGTGCCTATGCAAAAATTTACTACTCTGTCGAACAAAACTGATTTATTTAAAACGAAACGAGCG
>SESF01031201.1_pt1 | contig 13344 bp, 10 predicted proteins | sample 3171521 | NCBI WGS metagenome assembly SESF01 (sample SAMN10866945, study PRJNA518727) | freshwater metagenome | biome: subpolar coniferous forest; feature: holomictic lake; material: water; isolation source: holomictic Lake 227, 6 m and 8 m depth | place: Canada: near Kenora, Ontario | collected...
CCATTCAACAAGGCCGCGGTGACGGTGGCGGTGGCTTTGTCGGGCAGGACTTCGGCACAGCGTTCGGCAAAGCGGGCGCGTAACCGCTCCATCGGGAGCACAAGCGACTGCCAAAAGGAAGGGGGCGGACCGTCGATGAGATGCGGTGTCTCCAGCGCATAACCGATCGCGCCGTTGCCGTCAAAGAAGGCCTGCCGTTGAAAATCATAGGCACCCGGTTCAGCCGGCGGCGGCGGTTGATGCAGCATCACCCGCATTTGAACCAGCGCTCCCGGCTCCGGTCGCGAAAATCGTGCCGACAACCGAATGCGGACGTGGTTCGGGGTATCGGCGGGCGCCAGCTTGTCGATCCGAACCTCGGCAAGAGTGAGGCGCACGCCTTCTGCCATAAACTCGGTGGTGATCACGCGACCCGTGAGCGCGACGATCCCGAGATCGCGTTGAAGCACCGGTGCGGCCACCAGTGCGGTGCGCAGTTGAGCCGCAGAAAAACCGGTTGTGGCAGTCAAGAACACGACAACCGGAAGCCAAACGGTCGGCCGCTCCCGCCCGGTAAAGCCCGCCGCCGCTAGAAAGAGGGTTGCTCCCGGTCCGAGCCAAACAGGCGGCTCGAAGCTTAACGCAAAGTACAGCAGGATGCCGGCCCCGAACCCGACCGGCAGCCACAAGCCCCAGCGCTCCCGCTCGGCAAACAGCCGCTCGGTCAGCGCCTCAAGCCAGCCGGGCTCTTTGAAGCGTTCGTCGAAATTACTGTCGAAACTCTGCTCCACCATTGGCACAAAATAGCGGGCTTATGGGGAGGCGTCAGCCGTCAGTGCATTTCGGCGCGAATTTTCTCGCGGAGCAGATCAATCGGTTGGACTGCGCCGCCATTTTCATAGTGCCAGAAGGTCCAACCATTGCAGGCAGGCAAGCCTTGAACCGCCGCGCCGACTTGATGGATCGATCCGCGGTGGTCGCCGAGATGGTTCGACGCAACCAGGGTGCCATCGGCGCGCACCTTGGCAATATGGGTGCGTCTTGTATCAAACAAGGTAACTCCCGGTTTAATCAGCCCGCGCTCAACCACCAGCCCGAAGGGAACCCGTGGAGCCTGCCGCTTTGATTTGGCGTCGAGCAGCGTCGTGTCCAACGGCCCGTTAATATCGGCAATGCGGTTTTCTGCGGCGGTGGCATAGGTTTGTTCGCGCTCAATCCCGATCCAGGCTCGGCCCAGTCCCTTGGCGACCGCGCCGGTGGTGCCGGTGCCGAAGAAGGGATCGAGCACCAAGTCACCGGCCTTGGTCGAGGACATTAACACGCGATAAAGCAGCGCCTCCGGCTTTTGGGTCGGGTGAACCTTGACGCCCTTTTCATCCTTTAGTCGCTCCGATCCGGTGCAAACCGGCAGGAACCAATCACTGCGCATCTGAAGGTCTTCGTTAAGCGCCTTCATCGCGTCATAGTTGAAATGATAGCGTGCGTCCTTGTTTTTAGAAGCCCAGATCAGGGTTTCATGAGCATTGGTAAAGCGGGTGCCCCGAAAGTTCGGCATCGGATTGCTTTTGCGCCACACGATATCGTTCAGAACCCAATAGCCCAAGTCTTGAAGAATTGTGCCGATCCGAAAGATATTGTGGTAGCTGCCGATAACCCACAAAGTCCCGGTGTCTTTCAGAACATGACGAACCGAGGTCAACCACGCCCGGGTAAACCGGTCATATTCGGCAAAGTCGGTGAATTTGTCCCATTCCTCATCCACACCGTCAACTTTGGTGTGGTTCGGTCGCATCAGGTCACCGGACAACTGCAAATTATAGGGCGGGTCGGCAAACACCATGTCGACGATGCCGGCCGGCAAACGGTTCATGATGTCGACGCAGTCGCCGACCATGACACGGTCGGGCAGAACCTGGGGGGAGGCGGCGGGGATGCGTTTCATGGCGATGACCGATCAAGCTAGCGGGGGCTGAAATCTGCTCGTAGCATAGCCCCGATTCGCCAATCGGTTACAGCATAAAGTTCAGAGATAGGTTAAGGAAGGCTTATTGTGCGGCACAAAAGTCACAAATCGGTATGTAGTAAAATCAAGCACTTATGCGAATTTGCTCACGTACCGGTGCAAAAGACGTTCGATGATGGGGGGTGGCGCCCAGAGTGCGGAGCGCGGCCATGTGCTCGGCCGTGCCATAACCGGCGTTGTGCGCCCAGCCATAGCCCGGGAACAAGGCGTCCAGCCGGATCATTTCGCGATCACGGGCGACTTTTGCGATGATCGAGGCTGCGGCGATCGATTGGCTTGCCCGGTCCCCGCCGATCACGCCGACGGCCGGGCAGGGCAGCGGGCGAGGCAGCTGACGGCCGTCGATCAGGAGATAATCGGGGCGAACCGGGAGTGCGTCGACCGCACGGCGCATGGCAAGCAAGGTGGCTTGAAGGATGTTGATCGCGTCGATTTCCTGCACCGATGCTTCGCCGAACGCAAAGGCAATGACTCCGGCGCGGATTTCCGGTTCCAGCCGCTCCCGCACGCTCCGGCTTAATTGTTTGCTATCTTTGATCAGCCGGGCGAGGGCAGGCGGCAGGCCCGTGCGGGGCAGAATAACGGCGGCCGCCAGGACGGGACCGGCCAGCGGTCCACGCCCGACCTCGTCAACGCCGCCGACCCTGCGGCCAAGCGCCAAGCCGGCTTCGTGCTCAAGGTGAAGATCGGGCGGTGAGGTGCTGCGCATACAGTATGATAAGGCAAGGTCCGATCTTTGACACTGTAATCAGTTCCGGAAATTCCGAATGCGCTCGATGTTGGCGGCGCCGAACCGCCGGGCGCAGTCGGCAAAGACCGGGGCGACGGCTTGTTCGAACGGGGCCCGGTCGACGGTCAAAATTTGCATGCCGGCATCGCGGAGCTGGGACAGGGCGAGTTGTTCGGTGCGATCGATCTCGGAGCGCATGACGGCGGCGGCGCGCCGGGCCGCATCGCGGAAGATGGTGCGGTCGCTCTCGTCGAGCGCGTTCCAGCGGGCGGGAGACATGATCACCAGAGCCGGCGAATAGACGTGGCCGGTCAGGGACAAATATTTCTGAACTTTGGCGAGATCGGCCTTAACCACGGTCGGGGTCGGATTTTCCTGTCCGTCGATCGTGTGCTGGCGCAGGGCCTCGAAGATATCACTGAATTGCATCGGAGTCGGGCGCGCCCCCAGGGTGGCGAAGGTCAGAACATGCAGCGGGTTTTGCATGGTGCGAACCCGCAGGCCCTGAAGGTCTTGCGGACCCTGGACCGGCCGCACATTGTTGGTCAGGTGACGGAAACCGTTTTCGCCCCAGGCCAGGGCGATCAGGTCGTGTTTGGGAAACAGGGCGAGCAATTCTTGCCCGATCGGGCCGTCAAGCACGGCCCGGGCATGATTGTAGTCATGGAACAGGAACGGAATATCGGTAATCAAGGTCTCGGGAACGAAAATGTCGACCGGTCCGGTGGAGACGATCATCAAGTCGATCTCGCCATCCTGCGCGCCTTCCAACAATTCGCGCTCTTGGGCAAGCGTACCGTCGGGATAAAGTTGAACCGCATAGCGTCCCGCAGTTTTTCGGGCGATTTCTTCGGCAAATGCCGTGGCTGCGACCCCGTAATGAGAAGAGGCCGCCAAAGTAAACCCCATTTTAAGCATTGTCTCGGCGGTAGCGCCATAACAATACGTGCATAATATGACCGACAGCAACGCTATTAATATCTTGTTCATTGCCTCAATCGTCCTCGGCTAGCTGCTGCATCTTGCCACCCGTATGAGCACTCGAAATGTGTCGCATGGGAAAAGCTGACAATCCATCACTGAATACGATATTATCCCGATACGGCCCTTGTATCAATATTTTTGGTTGGAATGTTCGGGCATCCGTCTGTTCCGCGTATCCGGGAGATTATATCGTGCATTTCCGGTCGGGTGTGGCGATTCGCCTGTGGGCGAGCTTGTCGACCCTGGCAGCCTTGGCCGTTTCGGCCAGCCTGATTGGTTTTTTTGCCGTTGATCGCGGCAATGAAGCGTTTCGGCTGACCGTGACCGAGGACTTGCCGGATATGGTTTCGACCTTGCAGTTGGCTCAGGAAGCGGCGTCTTTGACGGCAAGCGCTCCGGCATTGTTGTTGGCGACGTCGCAACCGCTGCGGCGCGATGCCATGGCCCGCATCAATGATCGGGTTGCCGGGCTGAATGCGCTGGCCGCCCAACTGCCGGCGAACGATGTGACCTCGGACACCATCACCTATGTGGTTCAACAGGAAAAGTCGCTGGTCGAAAATCTGAAGGCCCTGGACCGGCAGGTTAGTGAGCGTATCGATCTCGATAAGACTATTGCGGAGGCGACGACCCGTCTGGGCGGTTTGGAACTGGCCATCGAGCGGGCGGTTATGGCCGAGCCCGCCGGTGTTGCCGTTCGCGAGTGGCAGGTAACCACTCAGAGCGTCATGCTGTTGATGGCGCTGGCGGCTTCCATCGCGACGCCCGCAGAGTTGACGTCGATTCAATACAGGATTGATGGCTTGGTCGAAGTCGCCGGGCGGCTGATGGCGGAGCTTCCGGCGGATAGCGCCGCTCGGCTCAAGCCGCTTCAGCAGAAATTTGAGCTTGAGGCTGTCGGTGACGTCGGTATTCCCGCACTGCGCGCGTTGCGTCTCGCCGCCGTGCGTCAAATCAAATCACTCATGAATCGCAACAAGGTACTGTCCGATGAGATGGTGGCCTTGGTCGGCAGTGTTTCCAGCAGTCTGGAAGGCAGAGCTTTGCGGCGTAGTGCCGAGATTGGCCGCACCGGAGATCATCTGTCGGCGGTCCTGTTGATTATTGCCGTGATTTGCGTCAGTGGCGCTTTGGTTGTTATTTTTTATATCAACAGCCATGTCGTTCGTCGGCTGCGTGATCTGGTTGTCTGTATGCAAGGGGTTGTTAAGGGCAGTCAGGGTCTTATGATTCCGGTTCATTCTAATGATGAAATCGGCCAGCTGGGATTGGCGTTCGAACATTTTGTGAATACGATCGGTACCCGCGAATCGGCACTTCAGGATTCCGAGCGACGCTTGGCCGACATTATTAATTTGTTGCCCGACGCCACCATGGTTATCGATAGCGAGGGACGGGTGCAGTTTTGGAACCGGGCGATGGAGGCGATGACCGGCGTGGCTGCCGCCGATATGCTCGGCAAGGGCGATTATGAGTATGCGTTGCCGTTCTACGGTGCGCGCCGGCCGATTCTGATCGACATGGTCCTGCGGTCGGATGCCTTTATTCCCGGTGCTTATTCTCAGTTCGAGTGTCGCGGCGACACGATTTGGGCGGAAACCACGATAACGGCGGATCAGGGCCGACCGGTTTTCCTTCGGGGTTCGGCGTCGGTGTTGCGCGACAGCGAAGGCAAGGCGGTCGGTGCCATCGAGACCATTTTCGATATCACCGAGCGCTGTGAGATGATGGCCGATTTGCTCAAGTCCAAGGATGCCGCCGAGCAGGCCAATCAAGCCAAGTCCTTGTTTCTGGCGACCATGAGCCACGAATTGAGAACACCGCTCAACTCGATCATCGGTTTCACCGATTTTGTTAAAACGGAAAGCTTCGGGCCGGTCGGTGATCCCCAGTATCTTGAGCATGCTGATTATGCCGGGCAAAGTGCTCATCATTTATTGGACATGATCAACGGCATGCTCGATCTCTCAAAAATCGAAGCCGGAATGATGAAACTGGAACGGGCGCGGGTCGAGGTTGCGCCGCTTCTTCGTCGCAGCGTGCGCATGGTCCATGATCTGGCCTTGCATGCCGGCGTTACCATCAAGGTGGCGGTGCCGTCGAATGTGCCCGATCTTTGGGTAGACGAGCGGGCGGCGCGGCAGATACTGGTCAACCTGTTGGGGAATGCCATCAAGTTTAACGTCGATGGCGGGAGTATTCTGGTGACTGCGTTGGAGGCGGGCCATTTTATCGATATGGTGGTCGCCGACACCGGTGCCGGTATTGCCTCCGATGATATTCCGCGAGTATTGAAGCCGTTTGAACAAATTGACAATCGCTACAGTCGCGCCGGCGGCGGCACCGGTTTGGGCCTGTCGATCGTCGAGCGTTTGGTTAATCTTCATGGCGGGACAGTCGATATTGCCAGCGAAGTCGGCAGAGGCACCGCTGTTACGGTTCGTTTTCCTTCCATGTCCGGGTGTGACACCGACGTTATCGGCGGATAAATGACCCGTCACTCCCGCTTTTGCGGGAGTGACGGGGTAGAGTGCGGGAGTGACGGGGTAGAGTGCGGGAGTGATGTGTTCGGTCCGGTTCCGCAGGCGGCAATCAGTGCCCGTCGCAGAACATCGTGCAAACTCTTTGTGAGGTAACCGTGCCGCCGCAGTTACTATAGCAAGTTCTATAATTACCATTGCACTTTGATTCGCAATTCGAACTGCTCGGGCAGTGTCCGGTGTATTCAAAGTCGGAAACAGACTTATCTATTTTCTTATTTTTCTTTTTGCGTTCGTGAACATAATCATGATATTGTCTTTCAGCATCTTGATGTGCTTGCGCCCGACAATTATCGTCTTTCAATGAGCAGTTTTGTTCACACATTTGGCTGATTTGCTGGCATTGATTGGTGCACATCCGTCCTTCCGCCGACCGCGGTGGCGCATAGGAATAGACCGTGTCGTAAATCGGGCCGCACCCGGCGGCAAACAGGCAAAGAGCCAGAATCAGAAAGCGCTTGTGCATTTCAACCTCGTAAGCGTTAGCTCATAAACGATAGCAACTTTCATGATAGCTGATTTTTTGCCGATGTGAAGAGTGTCGGTGTTAAATCTGACAGGGGGAACCATGATCGGAAACGACGGGCAGCCGATAACCAGGGACATGATCAGGGCGGCGGTAGCGGTCTATAATACGGAGTCCCGCGGTTCAAAGGCGTTTGCCGGAATTCCGCGCGCCTTGGTCACGATTCTTGATAATCTGGCGCCGGGCAAAACCGGTTATGTAAAGGGTCTGGATGGTCAGCTTCAGCTCTGCCGACGCAAGGATAAGACCGTTACGGCAAGTTAATCGGTTGCTCCTGCGGCAGCCGGATTGCGGTATTTCTTCAGAAACGCCGCAATGTCCAGGGCCGGAGTGAAGCGGGTTACGTCGATAAAGGGGCTATTCGGCCGGACTCGTCCGGAGATTTCGACAGTCAGGATGCCGGACAGGCATCCGGTATCGGTGTCGAATACGCCGCCGCCGGAGCTGCCGTGGTGATAGCCGGTGCTGAGCGTGGTTGCGGGCTCGTCGGGGCCGGGCGGGGGCTTGTCCGGACCGGCGATGGTGGTTGAGCGGGTGACCTGCCCGATCGAAGCCACCGTCATCGGCTTGCCGATTGCGGGATTCCGTGCGCAGACCGGCACCTTCAGGCTTCGGCTTTTCAGCGGCAGGGCGGCGCGCTCGATTTTGATCAACGCCAAATCCGCGCCGCTGTCCCGATCGATAAAAGCTAAGGTGCCGCTGACCCGGCGACCTTCAACCAGCACGGTCACTTTCGGATCGGCCGGATTGACTTTGACGACATGGGCCGCGGTCAGCACCAAACCGTCACCGAGCAATACGCCGGAGCCTTGAGAAAAAAGCTTGCCATCGCCGACCGGCTTTTCCACCCGGACTCCGAGTTCAGCCGGCTCGGGCTGTGCCGCCGCGGCGGATTTCGCAAGCGCCGGCCCGGCGGCGATCAACAACAGAACCACAGCGCGGATCACGGGTGACAGGGTCATCGGATGTCCTTTCGCCGATCTTCCAATTTTGTATATCGGTTTTCTAAAGCAAAGCAATCGGGTGGTAGCACTTGCGTTTCTGCGGACGACTGCCTAGGGTTAGCGGGTCAGATGGCTGGATGGCCGCTTTTCGTGGCGCAAGCCGCGGGGGGAGGAAAGTCCGGGCTCCACGGAAACACGGTGCCGGTTAACGGCCGGCGGGGGCGACCCCAGGGATAGTGCCACAGAAAGCAAACCGCCCGTCCGGTCCGGCTTCGGTCGGATGACGGGTAAGGGCGAAAGGGTGCGGTAAGAGCGCACCGCGGTTCCGGTAACGGAGCCGGCAGGGAAAACCCCACCGGGAGCAAGACCGAATAGGGGTGGCATCGTTTCGGCTTCGGCCGGAGCGTAGCGCGTTTCCGCGCCGCCACCCGGGTAGGTCGCGTGAGGCGTTCGGTAACGGGCGTCCCAGATGAATGGTCATCCATCGCGGGCAACCGCGGGGACAGAACCCGGCTTACAGGCCGTCTGACACTTTAACTTTCCGACGCTCGCGGACGTTAAAAATCACTATCCAGATTGTTGCAATAGCCATGCCGGCAAAAATGTCGATAAAATAGTGACCGCCAACAACCGATGTTGATAAAAGGTTAATTATATTTATTAGTAATACCGGAACAAACAAATACCAAATGCCATAGGTGGAGCATGTTAGCACGACTGCCAGCGCCGCATGAAACGATGGGAAAGTAATAATGCCTTGTAGTTTGGACAAGTCGATAATTGTCTTAGATCCATTATAAAGTCCTTCAAAATCGGCGATGTATGCTGTTTTAAGCTCCACCTGATACCAGACGAAAGCACTTACAGCTGGAAAAAGTCCGGAAAGGATGATCGACACCAAAGCGGTTCCGGCAAACCCGTTCAGCAAAAAACGACTTCTCGACACGGTCTCGGGGCTTTTATAAAGAGACAAGAAGTTGAAGAGGATTGGAAGTGAGATAATTTGAATCATTAATGAAAAATAAGATAATTTCATTAAAAGCGTTATAATATAAGGGGAAGCCCTATACCAATTATAATAGCTGATCCAATCAAGATGGAGCATGTTATCAATCATTACAAGTGAATTATCGACAAGCGGGAATCTTAAAGCAACAACCAAATAACTCAATATTGCAGAGACGCAGGAAAATCCGATAATATCGGCAAACATACCGGCAAGAGATGCAATCGCCGGACGGGGGCGAACTTTGGTGTATACAAACTCAAGAGTTATCAGGCATATATATGAAAATAGTGGAATGTAGGCCGACCTTATTTGTATGCCTGATAAAACCAATCCAATGATATCTATAATAAAAACCACAAAAATTAAGGTTTTAAACATGCCGATGCGTCGGCATATCAGAGATAATATCGAAATTATATCGGGGTTTTGTGAACGCATGTTTTAACCTTTAAGAAATGTTAGCATACGGGTTTTTAATATTAATAAGTGTTTTGCACGCCCTTTTCAAGGGGGGTTGTCTTAAGGGCGACACTGCGCGGTCAAGCCGGCGAAAAATGGGTATCCGTGCGCGCCGTCCCATCCGATCCCATGGCATTTGATTTTTTCGCAGTGCGAATCGGGGGGGTCTGAAGCTTGTCAAGTGGATTTATCATGCTGAACTACAGATAGAACAAAACATAGACGTGCGCCGGTATCGGGCATGTCACGAGGCCTATACCCAAGATATTGATTGCAGAAACACTACAGATGGACATCGGCTGTTGCTGAATGGTCACAAGTTATCAAATCATTAATTCATGGAGAACTCGGGTTGACGGCCCATAAAAACCCATGATAGTCCATTCGAACCCAGAACGAGTGGGGGTGTTACCCATCCAGGACGATGCCGGGGCGGGGGGCACGGAACTAAGCGGGCATGGCATCGACTGCACTGAACCGGGGACAAATTTTCGATGGCCGTCTTCTTGTCGACATATGTCAACAAGGTTGACCGCAAGGGGCGGGTATCGGTTCCGGCTGAGTTTCGTAAGGTTCTGTCAGGGCAGTCGTTTCAAGGAGTCGTGGTGTTCAAGTCGCTTCAATACGCCGCCCTGGACGCCTGTAGCGCCGAGCATATGGAGTTGTTGAGCGACAGCCTGGAAAAGCTGGACCCTTCCAGCGAACAATATGAGTTGATTGAAAGCACGATTTTCGGCGGTTCGGTTCAGTTGTCGTTCGATGGTGAGGGCCGAATTCTACTGCCCGGTGATTTCTGCGACTTCGCCAATATCGCTGAGGAGGCCGCCTTCGTCGGCCGGCGGAAAACTTTTCAGATTTGGGAGCCGAAGGCACTGGCAGAGCACGAGAACAGCATGCGGACCATGGCGCGTACGCAGGATATTTCTTTGAGCAAGATGCTGGCCAGGGCCTCACAGTTGAATGGCGACGGCCGGGGGAGGGCGCTATGATCGCTCGTGAACACCCTCAAGACGTCGGAACAGGTTTCGCGGTGCCGCCCGTTTCCGCCGATATTTCTGAACTTGCAGCCGAACAGGCTCGTTCTTCGGTTTCGGCCGCTCATGTTCCGGTAATGCTGGCCGAAGCTGTCGCTGCCTTGGCGCCGCGTGACGGTGGTGTTTATGTCGATTGCACTTTCGGAGGGGGCGGTTATAGCGCGGCGTTGCTGGCCGCTGCCGACTGCCGGGTGTGGGCGATTGATCGCGACCCGACTGCGGTGGCGCTTGCGCACCGGTTGGCGGCTGAACAGGGTGGCCGGCTCGGCGTGATCAAGGGTTGCTTCGGTGATCTGTCTGCTTTGTTGAATGAGCGGGGCGTTACGCTGGTTGATGGTGTAGTGTTCGATCTAGGTGTTTCCTCCAGCCATCTTGACGACGCCGGGCGCGGTTTTTCGTTCAGGTTCGATGGCCCGCTCGATATGCGCATGGGCGCAACCGGCGAGACCGCGGCCGATCTGGTTAATCATCTGAGTGAACATGAACTGGCTCGCCTGATCTTTGATTATGGTGAGGAACGGCGTGCCCGCCGCGTCGCTGGTGCGATCGTTGCCGCTCGGGCCGAGGCGCCGATAGAACGGACCGGTCGGCTGGCGTCGATCGTGCGTTCGGCGGTTCCGTCTTCACATGATGGCCTTGATCCGGCGACCCGAACCTTTCAGGCGTTGCGCATGGCGGTCAATGACGAGCCGGGCGAATTGCGCCGCGGCTTGACCGGCGCCGAAAATATGCTGGCGCCCGGGGGCCGGCTGGCGGTGGTGTCGTTCCACTCGCTGGAGGACCGGGTTGTTAAAGAGTTTCTGCGCTTGCGGTCGGAACTTCCCGCAGCGCCTTCGCGTCACCTGCCGGGCGCGTTCATCCCGGCCGCACGTCCGGTTTTCAGTTTTCGCTTACTCGATCGTCGGCCGTCCTTGCCGTCACCGGCCGAGATTGTAAGCAACCCGCGTTCCCGTTCGGCCAAGCTGAGAGCCGCCGAACGGACAGATGCTCCACCGTTCGTCGTTTCGTAAGTCGTCCGATCTCCGCTTATCGCACTCAACCTTTTGTTCCCCCGGGGGATATCATGCTTCGCAAATCCGATCTCGTCTGGCTTTCGGTTGCCGCCTTTGCCGGCGTGTCGCTGTTTCATACCAGCTACCGGGTGCAGGGGCTGAGAGATGAGCTGGCCGGCATGGAGCGCCAGATCGGTGCCGAAAACGATGGTATTCAGGTGTTGAAGGCGGAGTGGAGCTTTCTGAACGATCCGGCCCGGCTGGAGCAATTGGCGGCCAATCATTTGACGTTGAAGCCGATTACGGCGACTCAGATTTCCGGTTTCGATGCATTGCCGATTCGCTCGACGGCCCCGATTTCGGTCAGCGCGCCCCAGCCGGTCCCGACCACCGCGGCGCCGGCCCAGGTTCGCAAGGCGGTTGCGGAAAAATCCGTGCCGGCGGTAAGGACCAACCCCGGCCCTTCTCCGGCGATGGTGACACTGGCTTCGGTTCGGACCGGAGCGGTGCCTCAACCGAGTAAAGCTGCGGCGAAACCGTCCCGGCCGTCGACGGGCTCCGGCCTTTCGATCAGCCATGCTTCGTCACATGCCGGCGTCGGTCGTCTTCCGGGCCGCGATGAGATCGGTTCTCTGTTGACCCGTCTGGGACGCATCCAATGAGCAGACATCCGTTCAATCGTCTTGATGAAGACGACGACGAGGGCGAAGAGGGGCTGAGCACGGAAGCGCGCTTTCACGCCCGCGCGGTCAGCGGTGCCGCGGTCGCGCTCGAACAGGGCCGTAACCGGCTGGTGGTTACCGGCATGGCCATTGTCGTTGCTTTTCTGGTGGTCAGCCTGAGACTGGTTGACGCCACCTGTTTCAGCAATCGGGACGACGAACGGGTGGCCCGGGCGGTTGAAGCCGATACTTTTACCGGTCGCGCCGATATTCTTGACCGGAACGGCCAGCAGTTGGCGACGTCGTTGGCGACGGCCTCGCTTTACGCCGATCCCAAGCTTGTGCTGGATGCGCGCCAGGCGGCGGTACAGTTGGCCGAGGCGCTGCCGGACCTCGATTATACCGATGTCTACAACAAGCTTTCCAGTAACAAGCGTTTTGTCTGGATCAAGCGCAACCTTACCCCGCGTCAGCATGCCTCCGTTCATCGGCTCGGCTTGCCCGGTCTGCTGTTCGAGCGTGAGGAGCGCCGCTTCTATCCCCCGGCCCGTTTGACCGCGCATGTCGTCGGCTATACCGGGGTTGATAATTTCGGCCTTGCCGGGCTGGAGCGTCATTTCGATAAGCGGCTGAAGACCAGCTCCGAGCCGGTTCAGACCTCGATCGATCTGCGGCTTCAGCATATTTTGCGTCGTGAAGTCGCGGCTTCGGTCGAGGAATTCCGGGCGATCGGCGGCAGCGGCATCATTACCGATGTTCGTACCGGCGAGATGTTGGCGATGGTATCGCTGCCCGATTTCGACCCGCACGAGGCGGGCGATGCCGAAGACGAACAAAAGTTCGACCGTAACACGCTCGGCGTTTACGAAATGGGGTCGACCTTTAAGATTTTCAACTCCGCGATGGCGCTCGATACCGGCAAAATCCACCTGAACGATAATTTCGACGCGATCAACAACATTCATATCGGCCGCTTCACGATCAGCGATTATCACGGCAAGCACCGGATGCTGAGTGTGGCCGAAATCTTCCAGTATTCGTCGAATCTCGGTTCGGTTCGGATGGCGTTGCAGGTCGGCACCCAGGCGCAACAAGCGTTCATGGGGAAGATGGGCTTCCTGCGGCCGGTTCCGGTTGAACTGCCGGAGCTGGGCTGGCCGTTGGTGCCGCGGCCCTGGCGCGAAGTCAACACCATGACGATCGCTTTCGGTCACGGTATTTCGGTCAGTCCGCTTCATGTCGCGGTCGCGGCTTCCGCTGTTATCAATGGCGGCATCATGCACAAGCCGTCTTTGCTGCGGGCTCCGTCGGGCGTGGAACCGTCGGGCATGCGCGTGGTGTCCGAGGAAACCTCGGCCGGTATGCGCAAGCTGTTCCGTCTCGTGGTCAGCGAAGGTACCGCCAAGCTGGCCGACGTGCCGGGCTATCTGGTCGGCGGTAAGACCGGAACCGCCGATAAGCA
>SESF01011156.1_pt1 | contig 13335 bp, 11 predicted proteins | sample 3171521 | NCBI WGS metagenome assembly SESF01 (sample SAMN10866945, study PRJNA518727) | freshwater metagenome | biome: subpolar coniferous forest; feature: holomictic lake; material: water; isolation source: holomictic Lake 227, 6 m and 8 m depth | place: Canada: near Kenora, Ontario | collected...
TGTGGCTGGCCTGGTAAACCGCGCCAGCGGCGTAGAACAACTGGCACTTGAAGAAGGCGTGATTGAGCAGGTGCATCAGTCCACCGGCAAAGCCGAGCGCCACCAGCGCCGGCTGACCCCAGCTCAAACCTAGACAGCCCACGCCCAGGCCAATGCCAGCGATGCCGACGTTCTCGGTCGACGAGTACCCGAGCAGGCGTTTCAAATCACGCTGACCAACGGTGTAGAGGGCGCCGACCAGGGCCGACAGCGCCGAAAAACCGATCATGAACCAGCCCATCCATTCATCGGGTCGCCCGATCAAAAAGACAAAGCGCACCAGCGCGTACAGACCGGCCTTGTGGATGACGCCCGACATCAGCGCCGAGACATGGGCCGGCGCGGCAGCATGGGCACGCGGCAGCCAGGAGTGAAAAGGAAAGAACGCGGATTTCAGGCCAAAGCTGGCCACCAGTAACAGAAAGATGACATTGCGCTCAACGCCTGGATTGTTCGCTAGCCAAACTCCAAAATCGCCAAGGATCCAAGACCCTGTATGGGTGTAGATCGTCATCACCGCTGCGACCAGAAAGATCAGGCCAATGTGGGTCGAAATCAGGTAATTGAATCCGGCAAAACGCACCTTCTGGTTGGTGTAGTCCCATATCACCATCAACCAAGCAGCCAGTGCCGCCAGCTCCCATCCAAGCAGAAAGATCAAGGCATGCTCGCCTGTGTAGATCAATACAAACGAAATGGCGGTCATGTTGAGCAGGGCGAAGTGCATGCCCAGGTGCCGCGGTCCCTTGAAGAACGGACGCAAATAGCCGACGGCGTACAGGCTGCCAATGAGCGTCATGGGCAGTGACCAACTCAGAAAGAAGGCGCCTAAGGCATCCAGTCGGATGTGCAACACGCCAACCGGATATGCCCATGGCATGGCGGCCGAAATGACAGGGGCGCCGAGCAAGACGGGGAAACTTGTTGCCAACACAAGAATCGTTGCGAGCACTTGGGACCCCAGTCCCATCCCAACGCGTGTGGCGTTGCTAACTGGCAATAGGCACAAGCCTGCGCCCAGCGCAAGAATCATCACAGCCAGGACAATCGGCGTCATCGGATACTAAGCGGGCGCAGCACAGAGCGGTGCAGAAAATGCGACGTGGCGGGTAAGACTGTTTTCGTGGTGCTTGTTACGATCGCCCCAGCCATCGTGACGTGGTCCTCAGCAATGGTTTGGTCTGATTCTGCGTCGGTGCCAGCAAGGGTTTTTTGTGTGATGCCACAACGGCACCGGCGTCGCCAGACGGAATCCAAAAACCGATACCGGCGTGCTCAAGCTCAGGATCTAAAACCAGGTAAATGCCCTTGTAAAAAGGCAGCATAAAGCCAGGATCTAGCATTTTCCAATCGGACGATTCCGACATGCTGATGAGGTTGGCGGCTCGCAAGGCATCCCACAATTTGCGACCGACTTTTATGCCCTTGGGCTTCAGGCGCGAATTCGACAGCGCCGATTCAAGTTCCAAAATTGGCATCTTCAATGCTCCGAAAATTCATTGAAACAGATCGCCATCACGGACATCAGAATGACAGATTCAATCGTTCCCAGCGCTGTCTTCGGCGGCACCCGCAACAGGTGACAAACCACTGGGTACGAACTCCACCCCGTGTTGAGCCAAATAGTCGCGAATCAATCGCCTGACAACCTGCGACGGCGTCACATCCTGACGCGCGCAAAGCGTCTCGAAAGCTTTCTTCTTGGCAGGATCAATCAAAACAGTCAGTCGCGCAGTTTTAAGTTCCATATATGACCGCTTCTATGTGAATAAAGTTGGCATTTTATGCGTGCTGCATGCGACAAATTTCTGTGCAATTGTGGTGGGGCGCTGAACCTCACTGCGGATCAGGACCTTTTACCTTTTCCAAAAACAGATTGCATTATATGTTAATCAAGTTAACACTACAATTGCTTTTAAGGCGTTTTTAAGGCGCTTTATATTGTCTTAAAATTGGCCGGGCAATACTGATCGCCCGGCCGTAGGTTCCACATTTTCCGGGTAGCCTAAATCAGCGAAAAATGATTCAATAGATGCATCACAGACGCCAGGTTTACATCATGACCAACACCCCGCGAGAAAACTCCTCGCAGTCGCTTGCAGCAACCGACTCGGCGCCAGCAGCCAAAGAAATCATCCTGCTGCCGTGGGGTGCACCGATGCGATGGCTGAGACTGGGCTGGCGCGACATTGCAACTCACCCGGGCACCAGCGTCTTTTTCGGGCTCCCGTTTTTGTTTATGGCGCTGATATTGCATGGTGTGTTTCATATCGGACCTGAATACTCCATGACGATGATCTCGGGATGCCTGCTGATCGGCCCCTTCGTCGCAATGGGGCTCAACGACTTGAGCCGTCGCAGTGAACAAGGTATCGGGCGTGATTTCCTGGGGTCCCTGACCTGCTGGAAGCTGCACCTGAGCAGCATGGGCATTCTGGTCGTGGTGCTGCTGGTACTGACGCTGCTATGGGGCCGCGTTTCGCTCGTGGTGACGGCACTTTTTTTCACCACCAACATCCCATCGGACTTCGATGTCATGGAGGCAGCAATTGACGCCCGCAACTGGGAGTTTGTTGCAACCTACATCATCGCCGGTGCTGTCTTTGCAACGCTGATATTTAGCCTCTTGGTGGTGTCGGTTCCAATGATTCTGGACCGCGATACCGATGCTATCAGCGCCGTCATCACCAGCTTTCAGGTGGTGGGAAAGAACACGGCCGTGATGTTGCTGTGGGCTGCGTTGATGGGTTTGTCGGTGCTGGTTTCCGTGCTGCTCCCCTATTCAGCGGGTATTGCGGTGATAGGCCCTCTGCTGGGACACGCCAGTTGGCACGCCTATCGAGACTCGGTGCAAGGGATCGGCTCCAGCCCCACCCTCAATCCAGCGTCTGCCGATAGCGCTTGAGCGCGATCACGGCGGCGACGAACAGGAAGGCCAGCATCGGCCAGAGTTCAGGCAGGATTTGCGCCGCCGTGTTGCCCTTGAGCAGGATGCCGCGCACGATGCGCAGAAAGTGCGTTAGCGGCAGCACCTCACCGATCCACTGCGCCCACTGCGGCATGGCGCGAAACGGAAACATGAAGCCCGACAGCAGCATCGAGGGCAAAAAGAAAAAGAAAGTCATCTGCACCGCCTGCAACTGGTTGCGTGCGATGGTGGAGAAGGTAAAGCCGACACCCAGATTGGCGACGATGAAGACGCCAATCATGGCCATCAGCAGCGCAAAGCTGCCCACCATCGGCACCTCAAACAGGAAGAAGGCGGCCAGCATGACGACGCCGAGCTGGATGTAGCCGATCACCACATAGGGCAGGATCTTGCCGACCATCACCTCGCCCGGTCGCACCGGTGTGGCGAGCAGGTTTTCCATGGTGCCGCGCTCGCGCTCACGCGTCATGCCCAGCCCCGTGAGCATCACCATGGTCATCGTCAAAATGGTGCCGATCAGGCCAGGGACGATGTTGTAGCGCGACAGCCCCTCGGGGTTATAGCGTTTGTGAATGCGCAGCTCAAACGGGGGTGGCGCATTCTGCAGTGCACGCAGCGGCCCGGTCAGATCGTGGCGCAGCGCCTGCGTTGCCAGCAGATTGAGTGCGGCGATCGCGTTGCCGGAGGCGGAAGGGTCGGTCGCGTCAACGGCCAGCAGCAGCGCCGGGCGCTCACCGCGCACCAAGCGCTGTGTGAAGTCGGGGGGTATCACCAGCAGAAACTGCACCTGTCCGGTCTCCAGCAGGGCTTCGCCCTCGTCTTCGCGCGTGCCGCTGTGCGTGACGCGAAAGTAGCCCGTGTTTTGCAGGGCGGCTACCAGGCTGCGCGCCATCACGCTGGAGTCGTTGCTGACCACCGCCGTCGGCAGGCCTTTGGGATCGGTGTTGATGGCGTAGCCAAACAGCACCAGTTGAATGATCGGAATGCCCACCGCCATGGCAAAGGTCAGGCGGTCGCGCATCATCTGCTGGAACTCCTTGATGAAGACCGCGAGCATACGGCGCCAGGAAAAGTTCATCATGCGTGCATCCCCTGCCCGTCGCCGGCGACGCTGAAATTATCCTGCGCACGTGCGATCAGGCTGATGAAAACGTCTTCCAGATTGGCCGGTGCGGAACCGATGCGCAGCGCGGTCTGCGCGCGCAGCGGCGCCAGCGCCTGCTCGACCAGCGCGCCGTCGAGGCCCGCCACGTGCACCGCATTGCCAAAGGCCGCCACGCTCAGCACGCCGGGTGCGGCCTTGAGCGGCGCCAGCAGCGCCTGCACGCCCTGCCCTTCAATCGCCCAGACCTTGAGCTGCGAGTTTTCGATGATCTGTGCCTCGGTGCCGCGCGCCAGGATCGTGCCGTAGGCAATGCAAACCAATTCGTGGCAACGCGCCGCCTCGTCCATGTAGTGCGTTGACACCAGCACCGTGATGCCCTGGCTGGCAAGCTCGTGAATCTGGTCCCAGAAATCACGCCGCGCTTTCGGGTCAACACCAGCGGTTGGCTCATCGAGCAGCAACAGGCGTGGCTCGTGGATCAGGCAGGCGGCGAGTGCCAGGCGCTGCTTCCAGCCGCCCGACAGCGTGCCGGCGAGTTGTTGCTGGCGGGCGGTGAGGCCCAGGCGTTCCAGCGCCAGATCAACGGCGGCGCGGCGCTTGGGCAATTCAAACAAACGCGCCACAAAATCGAGGTTCTCGCGGATCGAGAGGTCTTCATAAAGCCCGAACTTCTGCGTCATGTAACCGACCTGGCGCTTGATGGCGCGCGCCTCGCGAATGATGTCCAGCCCCAGGCACTGGCCGCTGCCGGCGTCGGGTGTCAGCAGGCCGCACAGCATGCGGATGGTGGTGGTTTTGCCGCTGCCGTTGGGGCCGAGAAAGCCGCAGATGCGGCCAACCCCAACCTTGAGTTCAATGTGATCGACAACCGCCCTGCCGCCATAGTTTTTGGTCAGCCCACTGACGTCAATCGCCAGCTCGGTCATGGTTTGTTTCCCGCTGGCGCGAGCCGCACGTCAAGCGGCTGGCCCGGGTGCAAGCCGGACGCGCCGGCGTCGGGACGTGCTTCAACCAGATACACCAGCTTGGCGCGCTGTGCGTTGGAGTAGATCACGGGCGGTGTGAATTCAACTTGCGTCGCCACATGCGTGACGCGGGCCGCCATCGGCGCGCCACAGCCGTCGCAACTCAGCAGTACCGTCTGTCCCAATTTGAATTTGCCCAGATCGGCCTGCGGCACAAAAAAGCGCGCCTTGACATTGCCCGGCGGCAGCAGGGCCAGCACCGCCTGCCCGGCCGGCACAAACTCGCCAGCGCGGAAGAACACATCGGAGACCAGGGCATCAAGCGGCGCTGCCTGCTGCTTTTGCGCCTCGCGCCATTGGCTCTGGCGCAGCACATCGCTGGCCGCCTTGGCGCTGGCCTGCGTGGCGGTGCGTTCGTCAACACGCGCCGGCAATTTCGCCACCTTGAGCGCGGCCTCGAGTTCGGCCACACGCGCCTGCGCCTGCTTGAGAATGGTCGCCGCATCGTCGATGCGCGACTTCGAGACAAAGCCTTGCACGAGCAGTTGCTGCTGGCGCGCCAGCTCGCTTTGTGCAAACGCGGCGCTGGCCTGTGCCTGCGTCAGTTGCGCCTGCGTCACGGCGATCTCGTCGCTGCGGCGTCCCTTGTCGAGATTGGCGGCCTGGGCACGCGCACCGGCCAAACGGGCCACGGCTTCGTCGCTGGCGGCGCGCTCGGCGTCAGCATCAAGCGCAAACAGCGGCGCATTCTTGGACACGCTTTGCCCTTCGCGCACGGCCAGCGCTTCGAGCCGGCCGGAGAGCGGCGCGGCGATGTAGATGTAGTCGCCTTCGGCGTAACCAGACCAGCCGGTGGCGGGCGGCTCGGAGCAGGCGCTGCCCAGCAGGCCAACCAGACAGCACAGCAGCACACGGGTGCGCTGCTGGCTTAAATTGAGTGGTGCATTCTTCATGCGTCCAATATAGCGCGCCTTGCCCGCCAACACACTGATTTTCCTCAGACGCAGTACGATCAGTCCCCATGCCACACCACCCCCCCGCCCTGCTGCGACGCCATCTGCTGGCCGGCGGCCTGGGCACGCTGCTGATCACGCCGGCCGGCGCCGCGCCAGCGCCACGACTTGACTTGCAGTTCCCGCGTGATCTGGGCGCGCATCCCGAATCCGCCATCGAGTGGTGGTACCTCACCGGCGCGCTCGGTTCGGATGCTTCATCAGAAGAATCCCGCTTTGGTTTTCAGCTCACGTTCTTTCGCTCGCGCGTTGCCGCGACGCAGAACATGGCATCGGCCTTTGCCGCCAAGCAACTGATATTTGCCCACGCTGCCGTCACCGACCTGGCGGGCAAAACCATGCTGCACGACCAGCACATTGCACGCGAAGGTTTTGGCATCGCGCAGGCACTTCAAAACGACACCGATGTGAAGCTGCGCAACTGGTCACTGCAACGCAGCGCCACACATTACGCAGCCACAGCCAGCGCCAACGGCTTTGGCTTTGATCTGCGCCTGCGCGAGACGCAACCGCTGCTGCCGCAAGGCGAGCGCGGCCTCTCGCGCAAGGGGCCGCAAGCCGATCAAATGAGCTACTACTACAGCCTGCCGCAGTTGCGCTGCAGCGGCACGCTGCGCATCGGCGCGCAACAACACAGCGTGCAAGGCACGGCCTGGCTCGATCACGAGTGGAGCGACAAGCTGATGCCAGCGCAGGCGGTGGGCTGGGACTGGATCGGCATGAACCTGTTCGACGGCAGCGCGCTGACCGCTTTTCGCCTGCGTGACAAGAACGGTGCCGCGCTCTGGGCTGGTGGGTCCCTCCGCCACAGCGGCAGTGCCGCGCGCAATTTCGGCGCCAACGAAGTGCGCTTCGAGGCGCTGCAACACTGGACCAGCCCGCAGACACAGGCCCGCTATCCGGTGCAGTGGCGCGTACGCACACCCGATGCCAGCTATATCGTCAAGGCCCTGCTCGAGAACCAGGAACTCGACAGCCGCAGCTCAACCGGCGCCGTTTACTGGGAAGGCTTGAGTGAGTTGTTCGACAGCACGGGCCAACTGATCGGGCGCGGCTACCTGGAGATGACCGGCTACGCCGGTGCGTTGCGGCTGTAACGGCACCAACGACGGCAGTGTGGCCGTGACCTCAACCAATGGGACAGCAAAAGCGGCTTGCGGTAGAGAAGCCTGCCTGGCATCCACCGGTTAAGAGGGAGTGGTCCCTATTTTATATCGGTCAATACTGATTCAATGATACAGATCAGCCTCATGCGTCGTAACTCGCACTAGGATGAACCTGAAGTGCTTGGAAAGCGATTACTCATTTATCGGCGTATCGGCTTCGACAAGGCATCGTGCCTGGCATTGCTGCCATACGCCTCACCATCCGTCAGTTCCGTGTTCCGGTGTAGCGAGATGGACGATAGCGGTTTCTCTACGAACGGAGGTTCACCATGAAACGCAACACTCAACTCACCCTCAAGGTGCTCAACGCCACTCTGCTGGCTGTGGTCATGTGCGCCTGCGCGCCCGTCACCGTCACGCGGACGGCCAGCGGACAGGCCTGCAGGCCAGAGGCGGCCAAGGCGATGGCAGTAAAAGACCATTGCATGCGTTGCCACGGCTTGACCAAACAAAAGGAAGGTCCGAGTTTCAGTGTCGTGGCAAAGAGGTACCGGGGCAGTCCCACTGCCGAGGTCGATCTCTACGCGCACCTGACGAGCCACGACGTTTCGATGATGTCAGATGAAAACACCGGGGTTCACAAGTGCATCGCCGGCGAGAACCCAGAAAAGATCCGAAACATGGTGCGCTGGATCCTCGATCAATAACCTGTGGCCACCCGCTTGGGGCGCTTCACGGATCACCATGGATTGCGGATCAAGTCCTCAATGACAAGTTGAATTTGCAGCATTAGCCTTGGACCGCCACCGGGGCTCAGTGCGCCCCGGAGGCGCTATCGGCGCTGGCAGCATCGGTGGGCTTGGGCCTTGAGAGCCAGACCACCGGAATCAGCAGCAAAAAGATCATGGCCGAGGCGTAGAACACATCGTTGACCGCCAACGTATAAGCCTGCTGATCAATCATACGGTTCACCTGACCCAACGCCTGCTCGGGCGTCAAGCCCGCGTTGTTCAAACCACCGAGCACCTGCATTGCGGTGGCGCTGCTCTGGTTGATCGATTCCGCGAGTTGCGCATGGTGCAAGGCGGCGCGGTCCTGCCAGATGGTGGTGGCAATCGAGGTACCGAAGGAACCCGCGACGATGCGCACGAAGCTCGACAAACCCGAGGCGGCCGGGATTTTGTCAGGGCGAATGCCCGAGAGCAGGATCACCGACAGCGGAATAAAGAAGCACGACATGGCAATGCCCTGGATCACGGTCGGCAGCATGAGCGTGGAGAAATCGGCCTGCGTGTTGAAATGCGAGCGCATGATCAGCACCAGGGCAAACACGCAAAACGAAAAACTCACCAGGTAGCGCGGATCGACCTTGTTGATGTTCTTGCCGACGATGGGCGACAAAATCATGGCAAAGATACCCACCGGCGCGAGCATCATGCCAGCGTTGAACGAGGGGTAGGCCATGAACTGCTGCAGCCACAAGGGCAGCAGCACGATGTTGCCGAAGAACAATCCATAAGCGATCGAAATCGAGACCGTGCCGGACCAGAAATTGCGCCGCAGAAACAGGCGCAGGTCCACCACCGGGTGTTCTTCCGTCAACTCCCATGCCATGAAGAAGAGAAAGCCGACCAAGGCCACCACGCCCAGCGCCACCACTTCGGGCGACTGGAACCAGTCAAGCTCCTTGCCCTTGTCGAGCATGATCTGCAACGCGCCAACCCACAGCACGAGCAGACCCAGACCGACGCCGTCGATGGGCAACTTGTGCGTGATGCTCTCGCGCTTGTGGTAAATGGTCCAGACCATGAAGGCCGACAACAGACCAATCGGGATGTTGATGTAGAAGATCCAGGACCAGTAAACGTTGTCGGTGATCCAGCCACCCAGCAACGGCCCGAGCACCGGCGCCACCAGCGTCGTGATCGCCCACAGGCCCATTGCCAGACCGGCCAGCGCGGGCGGGTAGCTCGACAGCAGCAAGCCCTGCGACAGCGGAATCATGGGGCCGGCAACAAAGCCCTGCAACGCGCGAAACACAATCAGCGTCGTCATGTTCGGTGCCAGACCACACATCCAGGAGGCCAGCACGAACAGCAGGATGCTGGTGATAAACAAACGCACCTGGCCAAAGCGCTGCGACAGCCAGCCGGTCAGCGGCAGCGCAATCGCGTTGGCCACGCCAAAGCTGGTGATGACCCAGGTGCCCTGGTTCACACTGACGCCCAGGTCACCCGCGATGGCCGGCAGCGAGACGTTGGCAATCGACGAATCGAGCACGTTCATGAAGGTCGCCGCCGACAGGGCGATCGTGCCCCACAGGCGCGCCGAACCCTGCAACGGCGGGTAATGCGCGAATTGAGCTTCGTGTGCCATGCGCGCCGTGCTTACTTGCGTGCCAGATTGGCGGCGATGATCTTGCGCACCTCTTCGTCAGCACCACTGCCCAGTGCTTCATAGACCGTCGTCTGCGTCAGGGCCGCCGTGCGCGGCGCATCGGCCAGTGCCTTGCCACCTTGCTGGCCGACGTCAACCGTGGCCTCCATCGACAAGCCCACACGCAGCGGGTTCTTCGCCACTTCAGCGGCGTCCAGCGCCACACGCACCGGAATACGCTGCACCACCTTGATCCAGTTGCCGGTGGCGTTCTGCGCCGGCAACAGCGCAAAGGCCGAACCCGTGCCCATACCCAGCCCGGCAACCGTGCCCTTGTATTCGAGCTTCTTGCCGTACAGGTCAGCGGTCAGTTTGACGCTTTGGCCGATGCGGATATTGCGCAACTGCACTTCCTTGAAATTGGCATCAACCCACATCTGGTTCATCGGAACAATTGACATCAGCGGCGTGCCAGCCGCCACGCGTTGACCGAGTTGCACGCTGCGCCGCGCCACATAGCCTTCAACTGGCGCTGGCAGCGACATGCGCTGGCTCGCCAGCCAGGCTTCACGCACTTTGGCCGCAGCAGCGAGCACGCTGGGATGGCGCTCGATGCTGACACCATCGGTCATCGCCTGGTTGCTGATCAGTTGCTCCCTGGCCACCGCCAGTGCGGCCTGCGCTGCGGCCAGCGCGCTCTTGCCGTTGGCAAGCTGGGTCTGCGCGTGGTTCAAGTCTTCTTTGGATACGGCGCCGTTCTTGATCAAGGACTGGCGGCGATTGAGGTCGTCGGTGGCGCGTGCAATCTCGACCTGGGCCCGGCCCACATCGGATTCGCGCAGCGTAATCTGGGCCGCCAGGCTGCCATTGTTGGCGTAGACGGTGCGCACCTGGCGCACCACCTGGGCCAGATTGGCCCGCGCCTGATCCAGTGCTACGCTGACGTCAGCCGGGTCCAAGCGCACCAGCGCCTGCCCCGCTTTGACGTAATCGGTGTCATCGGCCAGGATCGCCAGCACAGTGCCACCAATCTGCGGCGTGATCTGAATCACGTTGCCCTGCACGTAGGCGTTGTCGGTCGACTCATAGTGGCTGGCCACCAGCCATTCGTAAGCGGTCCAGGCCAGGCCAACCACCACAACCACACCCAACAGACTGAGCAAGGCTTTTTTGCGGGCCGGGTTGCCAGCGGCACGCGGGCTTGGGGTTTGAACTTCGGATGTTGTCATGATGGTGAGTGATCAAAGGAATAATTTGGAAGACATGGATCCCGGATCAAGTCCGGGATGACAAGTAGATTTGTCATTGCGGGCCTGGCCCGCAATCCATGCAGCGCATACCGACTGATACCGGCAGCTCGGCGCGGTAACCGCCACCGAGTGCGCGCATCAGGGCGACTTGCGTGTCAAGGGCGCGCGCTGCCAGATCGACGCTCAGGCGTCGCTGGTTCAAGACCGCGGTTTCGGCACTGAGCACCTGCAGCAGATTACCCAGTCCCGCTTCATAGCGCTGCACGGCAATCTCGTATGCGCTCTCGGTAAAAGTCTGCGCGCTGCGCTGCGCGTCCTGCTGGCGACTGATCGCCTGGCTCGATGCGATCTGGTCCGTCACCTCGCGCACGGCGTCGAGCACGGTCGCGTTGTAGCTCTCAATTGCAGCGTCGAGCTCGGCCACCTTGCCGCGCAGATTGGCGCGCAAACGACCGCCATCGAACAGCGGCAGTCGCAGCGCCGGTCCCACGCCCCACTGCTTGCTGGCGCCGTCGAGCAGACGGTCCAGGCCGATGCTGGAGAAACCGGCAAAGGCGACCAGATTCAGATTCGGATAGAACTGGGCGCGCGCCACACCAACGTCCTGCGTTGCCGCCTCGACGCGCCAGCGCGCAGCGGCGATGTCGGCGCGGCGCCCGAGCAGATCGGACGGTACGTTGCTTGCCAATGCCGTGTTGCGGATCGCGTCGCCTGCCGGAATCTCAAGCGCCAGGCTGGCGCCGGTCTGTCCCAGCAACGCCGCCAACGCATTGCGCCCCAGCGTCATCTGCTCCTGCAGGGTTTCGATCTGCAGCCGCGCATCGGGCAGCGCAGCTTCGCTTTGGCGCAGTTCCAGTCGCGTGTCCAGCCCGGCATCCAGGCGCTGGCGCACCAGGTCCAGCAACTGCGCGCGTTGTGCCAGCAGCCGCTGCGCCACCTGCCGTTGCTCGTTCAAACGAATCAACTGAAAGTAGCTGCGCGCCACGTTGCTGGCCAACAGCATGCGCGCGGCTGCTGCGTCAGCCTCGGCCGCGCGTGCCACACCGAGCGCGGCGTCCAGCGCCGCGCGGTTCTTGCCGAAGAAGTCGAGTTCCCAACTGCCGCTCAATTGCGCGGTACCGGTCTCGTAGATCGCGCCGGCCAGCGGTGGTGGAACCATGCCGGTGGCGGTGAACTTCTGCCGCATGGCATCAACGCCGGCGTTGAGCTGCGGGCCTGCGGCAGCGTCCGTGATGTCGGCAGCGGCCTGGGCCCGTGCCAGCCTTGCCTGCGCTATTTTGAGGCTCGGGTTGCTGGCCAGCGCGCTGTCAATCAGGCGATTGAGTTGCGCATCGCCAAACTCGCGCCACCACGCGTCCTGCAAGCTGAGCACCGTGCTGGGATCGGTACTCAACCCCAGCGCTGGTGCCTTGAGCAAGGTCGCCTGCGGCTGGGTTGCATTCATGCCGGCACAGGCCGACAGCACCAGCGCGGCCACCAACGGCAATGCAGCCCGCATGACAAAACCGCGTGTCGCGGCAGGCGAAGGATCAAGCCTCATTCGGGCCTCCTGGAATCAAGGGGGATGTGGATGCCAATTTGGTCGGCGCATTGGCGACCATGCGGCGCAAAAAGCTTTTCAGGGTTTCAAATTCTTCAGCCGAAAAACCGGCCAGACAGGCGTTCTGGACGCCGCTGAGCAGAGCCGGAATATCGACGGCAGCCGAGCGTCCCTCGTCGGTCAGTTCGATGTTGACAACACGCCGGTCCGCCACGGACCGCACGCGCCGGCACAGGCCCTTGGCTTCCAGACGATCAAGCAGTCGTGTCATGGCGCCGGCATCGAGCCGGCAGCCACGCGCCAACTCGGCGACCGTGCCGCCATCGCCCATGTGCAGTTTGAGCAAGGGCAGCCACTGTGCGTTGGTCAAGTCACTCGGTTCAAGCTGACGCTCAATCTCGTGCGCCAGTCCCGACAGCACGATCCGCATCAGGTAGCCAATGCTGTCTTCGGGTCGGTAGCTTTCAGCGCGGTAGAACACGGCAGCAGTCGGCACCTTCGTCGGCGGCGGTAGGGGTGTTTGGCTGACTTTTGGCATAAGGAGGCAAATATTATTTGCTTAGGCAATTAATGTCAAGGCTTTGTTTGGTACGGCAACAATTTTCTTGGCTTTTGGCTACACTCCGGCTCATGCCTGATGCCAAATCCACTGCCGCCCCAGCCTCGCCACGCTCGCTGTCCGGGCTGACGCCTTTTCTGCGACCCTACCGCGGCCGCATCGCGCTGGCACTGCTCTTTCTGGTGCTGGCGGCGCTGGCGACGCTGGCGTTTCCAGTGGCGCTGCGCAGCCTGATTGACGGCGGTCTGGTGCAGAGCGACAAGGGCGCGCAGGTCATGGCGCTGCGTGAGCACTTCGTCGCGTTGTTTGCCGTGGCAGTGGCGCTCGGCCTGTTTTCCGCAGCGCGTTTTTACATGGTGAGCTGGCTCGGCGAGCGCGTCACGGCCGATGTGCGCAATGCCGTCTATGCCCATGTGCTGCAACAAAGCCCAGAGTTCTTTGAGACCACGCAGA
>SESF01031903.1_pt1 | contig 13333 bp, 9 predicted proteins | sample 3171521 | NCBI WGS metagenome assembly SESF01 (sample SAMN10866945, study PRJNA518727) | freshwater metagenome | biome: subpolar coniferous forest; feature: holomictic lake; material: water; isolation source: holomictic Lake 227, 6 m and 8 m depth | place: Canada: near Kenora, Ontario | collected...
CGCCCATCTTCGAAGCTTGGCTTCGGGACCGTTGCAGGCCCAGAGCACTCCCGAGGATTCGAAGAATGCTCGACAGGCCAGAATGGGACAGCTGCGGGTCCGAGAGGACGCGTCCGGCAATTCACGGCTGCGGAGCACAGCTCCGAAGATGGGTGCGTTACGGAGCCAAGCTCCATAACGAGGACAAAACGGAGGGAAGCTCCATAACGAGGATAACAGAGCCACGGCAGTATCCCTCTCAATTTTCATGCCGCGTGAGCCCACGATTGCGGGGCATGGATATCTGTCCAAAAGACAATACGCTGGATGCACTGATGCGTTCAGAATTGTGGGTAATGGAAAGGGGTGCCAGCGTCTTGATCGCTTTACCGCGATTGCCGGTTTCGTCCAACGGAGCACAACGGAGTCGGACACAAAAAAGAGGGGCGCTCTCGATGAGCGCCCCTCTGGTTTTTTTTGAGAGTTCTTACTTCCCTGTCATGATCAAGCTCGGCTTGTTCGCGGTTTCGCGAGAGTAGATTGTCGAGATCGGATCGGTGGCTGTCGGATTCGTCAGGACGAAGCTGACGGTTGTCTTTCCGGCTGCCCTCTGCGCTGCGACATACGAGCTAACATCGACTGAGTAGAGCGCCGCCGTCGTTCCGTTCACGATCACGCTCCCGAGCCGGGTGCCTACTCCTGGGCGGTTATTCCAGGTGAGTCCCGTCTCCGTCCACGAGGTGTTGGATTCGGAGTAGATGTCCGTTCCTATGCTGCCGGCTGCATTCAGACATGCCGTCAAGGAGAGCTTGGCTGTATTCACCGTTGAGAACTTGCTGATATCAAACTTGAGATACGTCCAGCGATTGAAGCCGGTGGTGGCGTTCTTCTTGACACAAAGCGCCGTCTGCGTGCCGTAGTTGGTCGAGGCATAGGAACCGTCTCGAACGTAGGTGTCTGCATTGGCGGGAATGGTGGCGACAGTCACAGGTTTGATGACCACATAGTCGATGCGCGTGGCTTCCCATCCCAAGCTCCCTTCATCGATGGTTAGTCTGCCATCGTTCACCGTGATCGTTTTTGTTTGATTGACGAACTGCCCGGTGGCCAGGCTCACGCCATTCCAGTAGTTCACGCCCTCAACGTTGATTGTGTAAGTGGACGGATATCCGCCATCACCCACCGCAACAGTGACATTGTAAGTTCCGTTCGGAACAGCCATCTCCCATTTGTCGTTGCCGCGGAATTGGCACAGGGTCGCCAGGCGTATGTCGCTGCTGCCGCCGCGATTGCGTGCGTTCTCAACATGGCTGATATCCCATCCATAGGTGTACCCGTTTGCCCGGGTGCCGTAAACGTCCCCGAGATCACTAGCGTAACCCGACGGAGGCGTAATCCCCGAGGCCTGGAAGTTGATGCTCGCCGAGAACGTGGACGCGCTGGTCGGAACCGGCGTTGGCGTTGGAGTTGGCGTTGGAGTTGGAGTTGGAGTTGGAGTTGGGGTTGGGGTTGGGGTCGGAGTCGGAGTCGGAGTCGGAGTCGGAGTCGGAGTCGGAGTCGGGGTCGGAGTCGGGGTTGGAGTCGGGGTTGGAGTCGGGGTTGGAGTCGGAGTCGGAGTCGGAGAGGCCGTCACATTAGTTTGGGGAACGGCATTCTTTGCGCCATTTACGGCATCAACCCAGTCCTGCGTGATTCCTCCGGCGGTGTTCCAGTCCAAATTTTCGAAATAGAGCCAGACATACGTGTCGCATCGGCGCAGCGCATTTTCCAATGTTGTCCGCATAATGGTCGGGTTCATGGCTACTCCCGAAACCCAATACGGGTAGGGGAGGTTATAGCAGCCGTAAGAAATGCCGACGAGCGAGGGCCAGAGAGGGCGCAGTGTAGTGGGGATGAAGGGGCAGTTGGCCGATCCGGAGGCGATCGTGTACTTCCGGAAATCGTAGGAACCCTGGAAATCGCTCACGGTTCTGTAGCCGTAAACCTCGCCGCCATCGACGAACTTGGCCTGGCTGCCCAATGCGAGGATCATTCCCACGGAGAACGGTCCCCGCAGTTCGTCGTGAATCCAGTCGGTCTGCTGGTAGCGGACGCTGTCTGGAGTTCCAGAGAAACTGGAGTACGGCCCGTGGGCCACCATGATCACGATCGAAGGAAACTCGCTGACCATCGCCTGCATGATCTGCTGGCCCCGCAATTGTGCCTGGGCGTAGTACTCCGTCAGAGATTTCGAGGTGTAGCTGACATTATCGGGATAGTTCCACAAAAGGCGGCGATATTCCTCGTTATCGAAGAAGATGCCTTCGAAGCCTTGTGCTTTGATCGCCCGAGCGAACAGCCGGAAATTTTCAATCGTCACCGTCCAGTCGTCGAAGAAGTCGGCGGGCCGATCCACCGTCGCAAATGCGAAATTGTGTTTCATCCGTGTAAAGTTGAGGCCAGTGAGGGGAGCAAACTCGTTTGCAATCTGGGTATAGCTAAGAGCGTTCCCACTCATGAGAACCCATGCGCTGCTTGTATTTACGACCATTCCATCGAAAGCCGTCAGCGCTTCGATCGTGGAATAATGGTCGTGGATGTATTGCGGCCGGGTTTTATCATTGGGTTGCTGGGCGTTCAGAAGATAGGGAATCGCGTTCGCATGGGAGATGAACAGGCTCAATAAAAAAGCTTTTATCAAAAGGCCTCGGAGAGCTATGAGCCATTTCACTGGATAATTATTTAACATAGGTATGTCTGTCATTAGGGTCTGCTTCTAGGCGCGCCTGTGCTGATTAGCCCAGTTCGCGCTCAATGAGCTGAACTATTAAGCAGCTTTGTTGCCAGACGATGGTTATTGTCGGAATTATTCGACTTGGTTTTCGCGTTGCCAGGGTGGCGCTTTAGCTCGTCGAGTTTATCCTGTAGCTTGGGGACGGCTGCAACTTCTGCAGGGAACCACCCTGCCTCCGCTCTTCGATAAGGGGGAGGCGGGCGAGGCTGGTGAGGGAGCATGGAACCGGTTTGGCCCGCCGCTTTCTTCCCTTGGAAATGGGAATGGGAGATATGGGAAGCATGGGAATCATGGGATCAGTCCCATACCTCCCATTCTTCCCATACCTCCCATTCCTCAGGAAATAAACTCCCGCAGGGTGCCGCAGGAGAATCACTCGCACCCCGATTGATGAGGCCATGGAGTCCCGATGCCTCGTAATCATTTACAAATGCAGAATTCGCCTTTCCACACGCACCCCGGCCCGGAGGAACTTTCCCCTCTTGAACGCATCGATCGGGCGATGGCTTCGGTGCCATCGGGACATCCCGTTCAGAGGGAATTGCTGGAACTTCGCTCGGCCGTAACCGATCAGGAAGACACCATGAACGAGGCGCGCCAAGCCATCGAAAAGATGGAGCAGATCATCCAAAAGCTGACTGCGCCGGCCAACCGGATTGGGACTTTCCTTGGGGCACAGAACAAGGAGACCGCCCAGATCGTCGTGGGGGGCGCCGATTACTACTGCAATGTCGATCCGCGGGTGCCCCTGAGCAAACTGCGGCGCGGCACGCGGGTGCTCGTCAATGAAGCGTTCGCGGTCGTGGGCGACCTGGGCTACGACACGAGCGGCCCGGTGGCGAAGGTGACGGAAGTGTTGGCGGATGATCGGCTTCGGGTCGGGACCGAGCACGGCGTGCAGTCGCTGGTGCTCCAGCGTGGCTCCGAAGTGGCCAAGTCGAAGGTCAAAGCCGGCGACGAGGTCCGCGTGGACCCGAATTACCGGATCGCCATCGAAGTCCTCTCGAAGAGCAAGACGGACGACTACTATCTCGACAACGTCCCGGAGTTGCCGTGGGACAAAGTGGGCGGCCAACACGAGGCGCTCCAAGCCATCAAGGACGCCGTCGAGTTGCCGCTGCTCCATGCCGACCTCTTTGCCAGGTTCCGGCACGCCACGCCCAAGGGCTTCCTGCTTTATGGCCCGCCGGGCTGCGGCAAGACGTTGATCGGCAAGGCCACGGCTTTCAATCTCACCGCAAAGCTCAAGGAGCAGACCGGGACGGAGATGCGCGAATATTTCATGCACATCAAAGGCCCGGAAATCCTGAACATGTGGGTGGGCGAAAGCGAACGGATCGTGCGGGAGATTTTCGCCACCGCCCGCGAGAAACGCCACGAGGGGTACATGCCCTTCCTTTTCATCGACGAGGCCGAAAGCGTCCTCGGCACGCGGCGCGCCACGCGCTACTCGAACATTCTCTCCACGCTGGTGCCGATGTTCTGCGCCGAAATGGACGGCATCGATTCGCTCAACGAGGTGGTGATCATCCTGGCCTCGAATCGGGCCGACTTGATCGATCCCGCGATTCTGCGGCCCGGTCGCATTGATCGCAAGATCAAGGTGAACCGGCCAAACCGTGAGGGGGCCCGGGAGATTTACAAAATCTATCTCACGCCCGATCTGCCGTATGACTCCCGCTTGATCGCGGAAGCCGGCGGGGTTTCCGCAGTCATTGACCGGCTGGTCGATCGGCTCATCGACTGGCAGTTTGCGCCGCGGGACGACAACCGCTTTTTGGAGGTCACGTTGCGGAGCGGGCGCAAAGAGGTGCTTTACCGTGGGGATCTGGTCAGCGGGGCGATCATCGCTTCCATTGTGGAACGGGCGAAATCGGTCGCCATCAAACGCTCGATCGCGACCAGCCGAGAGGAAGGGATCAGCGAGGCGGATTTACACATTTCGCTCGATGCCGAATACCTCGAAAACGACATTTTCCCGCCAACCGATGTCACGGAAGACTGGCTGAAGTTAATCGATTACGACTCGGAGAACGTGGTGCGGGTGGCGCCGATCCGGGCGGGTGCGGCGGCGAAGGCGCGTCCGCACATGCACATTATTTAGGAATACCACCTTGAACATCTCCTCTCCGAGTGGAATGAAACGGGTTTTTGGCATCGAGACCGAATACGGCATCACGGTGGATGGACAGGATCATGTGGATGTTGTCCAGGAGTCGATCGAGATCGTGCGCAGCTACACCGAGCATGGGGCTGCCATGAAGTGGGACTACGAACTGGAGGATCCCCACAAAGACGCGAGGGGGTTCCGCGCCTCGGAACTGCGTCAAGACACCGATGAGGCTGCCTATTACGAGATCGACAAGAACCGCCCCCTGAGTTTCGAGGAGATCAAGAGCGATTTGGTTCTTAGCAATGGGGCGCGGTTTTACAACGACCACGCCCACCCCGAATACAGCACGCCCGAATGCACGACCCTTCATGAACTGGTGGCCCAGGACAAAGCCGGGGAACGCGTCCTCTGGGAGTGCGCCCGCCGGCGCAATGCCCGCATTGAGAACGGCCGTGAGGTACGACTCTATAAGAACAACACCGATTTCGTGGGCCACTCCTTCGGTTGCCATGACAACTATCTCATGGCTCGGACGGTGCCATGGGATCGGATCGTGGGTGGGATGCTTCCGTTCCTGGTGACCCGCCAGATCTTTACTGGTGCCGGAAAGATCGGGATAGAACACGAAGATGCCCAGCCGCAGCCTGGGGTTTTTCAGATCTCGCAACGCGCGGATTTCATTAGCGTGCTCGTTTCCATCGATACGATGAATCGCCGGCCCATCGTGAACACTCGGGATGAGCCACACGCGGACACCTCGAAATATCGGCGCTTCCATGTCATCATCGGAGACGCCAACATGAACGAGGTGGCGACCGCGCTGAAAATGGGGACGACTTCGCTGGTGCTCGAACTGATCGAAAAAGGACACGCGCCCGCACTGGAACTGGCCAATCCCGTGGAGGCAACCAAGTCGATCAGCCGCGACCAGAGCTACGACTGGATCGTGGAGCTCTCCGACGGACGCAAGATTTCAGCCATCGATATCCAGCGCATCTACCTCGCTGCCGCCCAGCAGCACTGCGATCCGGGCAATCCCGAAACGCAGTGGGTGATCAAGGAATGGGAGTCGGTTCTCAACGACCTGCACATCGACTACATGCGTTGCATGGATCGGGTGGACTGGGTTGCCAAGCGCTACCTGCTCTCCTCGTTCCGCGAAGCGGAAAACCTGGCTTGGAGCGATCCCTGGCTCCAATCGATCGACCTGGAATACCACAACATCGATCCCATCGCCGGGCTCTATCATGAAATGCTGCGCACCTGTTCGGTGCGGCGCTTCCTCACCGAGGAAGAAATCAAGTATGCCATCTTCCAGCCGCCTACCACCACTCGCGCCTTTTTCCGGGGCCGCGCCGTGGCCAAGTTCAACGCGGCCATCGCGTCGATCCAGTGGGATGAAGTGGTGTTCCAAACCTCCAGCGGGCCGCGCGCCGTCCCGCTGATCACGGCCTTTGGCGACGAGGCGCTCGATGCGCTCAACGCGCGGGTTCAAAACGCCAACAGCCTGGCCGACCTGTTTTAGGTCGGGATAATTTCCAGATCGCGCCGAATCGGGCTTCCCTGTACCGGGCGGTTCTGTCATACCGCTAAGCCAAACATGAACCAAGCGTCTCTTGAAAAAGCGAGTCTGAAAGACCTCCCGCAATCCTCCGATTTTGTGGATATCGGTATTGCACGGGTCGATGTCGGCCGCAAAGATCGGTGCGGCTTCCCCGAGGTTATCTTCGGCCAGGGCAAAACACCCGAGGATGTTGTGGCCATTGCGAGCACGATCCTGGGACGCCACGGCGTGCTGCTGATTACCCGCGTCAGCGACGCGCACGCGGACGCCATGTTAAGCGCGTTTCCCGCCGCGAAGTTCCACCATCGCGCACGTTGCATCACCGTCGAACACGAACCCCTGCCGAAAATGGCGGGCACGGTGGCCGTAGTTTGTGCCGGCACGTCCGATCTCCCTGTCGCGGAGGAGGCCGCCATTACGCTGGAAGTTTTTGGCAATCCCGTGGCGAAGTTTTTCGATGTCGGCGTGGCGGGTATTCACCGTCTTTTGGCCGTGCGCGATCAGATCGAAGCCTGCAACGCGGTGGTGGTGGTGGCCGGAATGGAAGGCGCTCTTCCAAGCGCCATTGCCGGGTTGGTGAGCAAACCGGTCATCGCCGTCCCGACCAGCGTCGGCTATGGCGCGAGTTTCGGAGGCTTGGCCGCGCTGCTGGGGATGCTCAATAGCTGCGGCAGCGGCGTGACCGTGGTGAATATCGACAACGGGTTCGGCGCCGCTTACGCCGCCGCGACCATCAATCGGAATCTGCATCTGGCGAGGTGTTCGTGAGCGAAAACACTATCCTCCATCGACCGAACGGACGCTGACGGGAACCGAGGCGGAGCGACCGTGATCGTCCAATGCCCTTACCGTGTATTCGCCCGCCGACGGCCTCCAGTTCAACGCTTCCAATCGGCGAGAGCTGCCTAAAAATTGCTTTCCAGCGAACCAGTAAATCTGCGCGACATCCGTTTCTGTTTCGGCCTTGAGCACCAGTCCCCGGCTTTCATCATCGTCGGCACGGACCGCGTAAGTGACGTCGGCTTTAGGCGAGACGATCCGCAGCGCTTTGCCGGGTGCCGTGCCCGCGGCTAAAGATTCCGGACCCCACCCCGGCAGAAACGGCGGTGGCAAACGTCGCGGCAGACCCGCCTTGGCGAAGAGGTCGAGCAGATTTGAGGGCCAAAATTCATACACCTCTTTTTTCAAAGCGCGGGTGCCGTCATCCGCAGTCACCCGCAAGCCGCTCGCCGCGTCCACTAATACTTCGCGATGTACGGTGCAGGTTGCGATCGGCGTAATCCCAGGAATAAACCATCCGGCGACCCGATCCTTGCACCCAGCAAGCGGTAATTGTCCCGAAATCGCACAAAACTCGACTTGGCGAAGATTGGCGCCCGGCGGCGGCAAATGGGGGGGTCCAATGAATTCGCCCTTCGGCGCGCAACGCATCGATCACCTTGAACGCGAGCGGCGCGGCGCCACTGCGGCCGACGAAGGCGGGATTGCTGCGCCCATCGAAATTCCCGATCCAAACCGCGAGCACGTATTGGCCAAAAAGCGCAACTGTCCAGGCATCATGAAAGCCATTCGAGGTTCCGGTTTTCCAATAAATCGGCTCATTGGTTTTTCGTTCGCCCGGAGATGACGGCTCGTTGGTTCCAAGCATTTCCAAGGTCAGAAAAGCTGCTTCCGGGCTGAACAGGCGAGTGCCCGGCTCGGAATGATAGCGCAAGGTTTCCTGAATTGGCTTGATTCTTCCTTCGTTTGCCAGCGCTCCGTACAGGCGCACAAGGTCGTGCATGGTTACCTCGGCCCCGCCAAGCGGCAGCGTCAGGCCGTAGTGGGATTTTTCGCGAGGAAGATCGATGCCTGCCGTCTTAAGCAGTTCGAACAAATCGGGATGCGAGAGTTGCGAAGCGAGCGCAACGGCGGGAATGTTGCGGCTGCGTGCCAGCGCGTCGCAAGCGCGGAGCGGGCCCACAAATTCGCGGTCGAAATTTTCAGGGTTGTAATTCGCGAAGCTGTGGGGCGCATCGGTCAGAATGCTCAACGGGTGGATTAATCCTTGATCAATTGCCAACGCATAGACAAAAGGCTTCAACGTGGAACCGGGTGAGCGTTTGCAGCGGGTCCCGTCAATCTGCCCGCGAATTGCATTGTCAAAGAAATCAGCCGAACCGACCTCGGCCAGCGTTGTGTATGGCGCGGTAATACTGATTTCAATTTCGTCCCCCGCGTTGTATTGTTTCGCGGAGAGCTTCACGTCAAGTTCCGCGTTCTTGTCCAGGGATCGCGAAACCGCGCCATGGCCGACGACTTGGAACGAGAGCCGGCTCAGCCGGATGTCGGCATCCTTCTCGCGCAATTCGAGGAAGTAGTTGCCCGGGTTTTCCGTGGGGAGCGTATATTTCAGGCCTTCCGCGGATATGGCAACTGGTTCCGTGCGGATGACTTTTTCCTTTTTTACAGAGGTGTACCCGTAGGTCCCATCATCTCTCTTCGCCAGCACGGAGATGTAACTCTGTTCGATGACTTTGAGCACCACATTCTCCACCGCCGTCTTTTTTAGAGTCCGATCGACGGCAATAAACTCCACGGTGTGGCTGCTCGCCATGTCTAAATAACCCAATTCCGAATCCGGCTTGAAGCCGACGACGTAAGGAAGCGCGGAGACCAGCACTTGACTCTGGGTGTTGACGCTGCGTCCGCCTTCCCCCTCAAAACCCTCACCGTAAAAAGTCATCGCATAAGTTGCGTCCGCAAAGCGCTCCAAATTCAGATCGAACGGAACGCAGCCATCGTCGCCGGTGTTTTTCTCGCCCAGTTCGACGCTTTCCTCATGCACGTTGCGCTTGGTCTCCCGCAACCGGTCAAAGAAAGTGTACTCCTTATAGGCATCAAACGCGAAGCCGCTTGGGCAAAGGACCATCCGCCCCACGACGCGCCGCCCGGTGGCAGGTGTCCCGTAGAGATTGCGCAGGGAAACCGCCGCCTGTACCGCCTTCGCATCCACCCAGCCGCTCGCCTTCCCGATCGGCTTGTTGTTTTGAAGCAAGCTCGATTCGATTTTCATCCGATCCGGCAAAAACTCCTTTACGAGTGCCTCGGTCGAACCGAGAAGCGTGCTGCGTTTGCCGTCGCGGACGAGGTAAACGCCGATCTGATAATAGCCCGACGGAGATTCGTACGCCGACTGATAGCTAAACTCTCCAAAACCGCTCTCGGGCAGGGCGATTTTCTTCACTTGAACGCTGTTGCCTCGTGCATCGCGAACCTCCGTTTCCACAGGCAGGCCTCCCAGCCGACCGCTCCAGTCCCGTTGCTTGACAATGAAGCCGACATGCAATTCGTCCCCGGGGCGGTAAACGCCGCGCTCTGTAAAGACAAACGCATCGAGTTCTTTCCCTGAGACACTCTCCACGCCATCCACATCAAACCGGGAGAAATCGAGAATGCGGTCATTGCGGGCGTAGGGAATAAACGCCACGTCTGTTCCGTTTCGGGCCACGATCGCCACCGGTTCCTTCTCCCGCTCGGGTTTTCCAAGCGAGGGAAAGGAGACCCGCCCGTCCGGACCCGTGGTTCCCGAAAGCGTCGGCACCCCGTTTTTTGCCACCTCCCGCTGAGAGCGCGGCTAGGGACAGGGCCAGGGAGGCAGTGATCGCCCGGTGCGCAAGCGACCATCGGGTCGATGCCGCCAACCAGAAAGGCGGTATCCATGAAAGCCGCCCAAAAACCGATTCCACCATCCGTCTTAGTATGCGCATCGGCCATCAATACGCCACCGCCGCCATAAAATATCCATTCAATTCCACGGAATCTTCAACAGGGTGGTTTAGGGATAACATTTCCGCCCCGGACTGAGCGCATGGGCGTCAACTTCACGGGGTTGATTCCCCCGGAGGAGCGGCTGGAAGCCGCTTCTACTAAGGAGGATACACCGCGTCAGGGCGACCGTAGTAGAAGCGGCATCTTGCCGCTTCGGTCCTAAGACAACAGGCTAAAGCAACTCTTTAAGTTAACGCACCTGCGACCGAGCGAGGCGACTACGCCGGCTTCCAGGCTTTCCCTTCGCGTTCGCCGAAAATGGCGGTGCCGACCCGCACCATCGTCGAGCCCTCTTCAATCGCCACAGCGAAGTCGCCACTCATTCCCATCGATAACTCCGGCAGTGAAACGCGGAATTCGCTGGAAAGCTGGTCCCGAAGCGTGCGGAGAGCCGCGAAATAGCGCCTCGACGCCTCGGCCTCGGGCGCGAACGGAGGAATCGCCATCAACCCCTCGATCTCCACACGTCCGAAAGCGAGCAGTTCCTCCATTGCAGCCCGGAGCGTCTCGGGTTTGAACCCGTGCTTGGTGCCTTCCCCCGCCACATTGACTTCCAGGAGCACCTTCGGAAACAGACCCAATTCGTTGGCGATCCGCTCCACGTCCCGGGCAATTTCAAGCGAATCGATGCTGTGAATCCTCTCAAAAAGCGGAAGGGCCTGCCGCACTTTGTTCGACTGCAGATGACCAATCAGTTGCCAGCGGGCGCGACTGGGAAGCAGCGGGATTTTCGCTTTGGCTTCCTGCACGCGACTTTCCCCAAAGACCGATTGGCCGGCATCCAGAACTTCAAGGATCGCCTCGGGCGGCTGCGTTTTGCTCACGGCAATCAGCTCGATTTCCTCTATCCGACGCCCGGCGCGGGTCGCGGCTTCGGCGATCTGCTGGCGGACGAGTTCCAAATTTTCAAAAACGGATGATTTCATAAAAGCAAGATTGACGATACCCCCATCCATCCATTAGGTTCCTTAATGTTTCCCCATGCATATCGAGACGCTTAAGATCTTTTGCGATGTAGTTGATACCGCCAGCTTTTCAAAGGCTGGCGCTCTCAATTCCATGACACAGAGCGCGGTCAGTCAACAAATTCTCTCTTTGGAGAAGAAACTTGGCCGCACTCTCCTTGAACGAGGCCGACGCCAATGCTGTGTCACTCCGGAAGGAACGGTATTGCTGGAGGCGTCGAAGGAAATTTTGGCTATTTTCGACGGCCTCGACGAGCGCTTTCACGAACTGGCCGATGTGGTCGCGGGCGAGTTGCAGATCGCAGCGGTTTACACGATCGGTCTCCACGATCTGCCGCCGTATTTGAAAGAGTTCAAGAAACGGTATCCGACGGTTGAGGTTAACGTTTCTTACCGTCGCTCTGCGCAGGTCTATGCGCAAGTGCTGAGCGGTGAGGCATCGATGGGGTTGGTGGCTTACCCAACGGCCCGCAAGGGGATTCATGTCGAACCGTTCACGGACGACGAATTGGTTCTGATTTGCCATCCTTCTCATCCGCTGGGGGCCTGCCAAAAAATCGAGCTTTCGAGTCTCAGAAACGAGAAATTCATCGCATTCGATCCCGACCTGCCCACGCGGCAGTACATCGACCGCTATTTCCGCGAGCATGGAATCGTGCTTGGACACTCGCTTGAGTTCGACAACATCGAAACCGTCAAGCGCGCCGTGGAAATCGAACAGGGGATTTCAATCGTCCCCCTGGCGACCATTGCGGACGAAGTCAAGAGCGGGATCTTACGTGCCATTCCATTGAATCCGTCGCTGCGTCGCCCCATCGGGGTGCTGCTTAAGCGAAATCGGCCCCGGACTCCGGCGTTAAGAGAGTTTCTGTCGCTGCTTCAGAACCCGACGTCGGTTTAGCCGACTCGTCAGGAGTTGGACGGATGGGACCTATGGGACTGATGGGTCGGACAAATTTTACGAGAGCCGCACGAAATCGCGCAGGAACTCGAACCAGATAAAGAACATCCCGCGCCACGAATAACGGACGGTCTTTTCATCGGCTGGAAGCAGGAGCCCGACAGACACGTTGTGGGCGATCTGCAACTCCATATCCTTCTGCAGTTTGGCTTGGATCTCCTCCGGGAGCGATGGTGCCAGGCGCTCGGGGCCGACCGCGCCCTTGGTCAGAAATTCGCGGTGACTGGCGATCATTTCCAACACCGTTCGCTCGCCGCGAAGCCGGTTCATCTGAAACTGGGGCACCATTTTCATGGCGTAAGAAAACGGGTAGTTCCAAGTGTTCCAGGTCGTCCCGTCTTTGCCGCGTGAGGAGAAGCTCAGGTAATAAAAAGCGATATCATCCTGATTGATCAGGCAAATGGACGCTTGCAGGCACTCGTCGGCTTTGTAAAAAAGCCGGAAGAACTGCTGGTGATCCTCCCAGTCCCAGCCGGTGTCCTCCACCTGCTCAAACCCCTCGTCTTCAAGGTCTTCGGTTAGACTGTCCAGCGATGGGAACACATCTTGCGAAGGTGGAGACCGGTGGCGCAGCGCCTTTTGCAAGGGAAGCCGGATTTGCCGGACGCGAGTCAGGATTTCAAGCCAGGGCAACAGCAGCCAGCTCGCCGCGCACAACGCGCCGACCTCCCAATACCCGGTGAAAAGATAGCCGACCAAAAACGACGTTCCAAGAATACAGAACGTGCCGAGTTTGTGGATGAGCGGATGAGCAAAGCTCCGCAAGGCGATGCTGAGCACCGCGAAGCCTAAGACGAAAATAAAGTCGGACATGTTCGGGAATCTGGAGAGCCGCCTCGCAGACTAGGGGAAAATCCTAACCAGAAATCCCGCCCGCGGACAACAGCAATCGAAAAGCTATGCACCTTCAGGGCGTGATTAAAAGTGGTGCAGAAAAATGAGGGAAGGAGTAAGAAAAAGCCGGTACTATTAAGAAAGCTTCTCGATAACGATTGGAATGAAAGATAAACCAGCAGCAAAAAAGAGCAGCGAAGAGCAACTAGTCGAGAGATTGCGAGCGCATCCCGAAATGATGGAGCGATTCGAGGCGATCCTCGGATTAACAGAATCAGGAGAGGGTCCGATCCGCAAAGCCGATGATGTCGAAGGGTGGAGGAACGCATCTGGG
>SESF01023025.1_pt1 | contig 13330 bp, 14 predicted proteins | sample 3171521 | NCBI WGS metagenome assembly SESF01 (sample SAMN10866945, study PRJNA518727) | freshwater metagenome | biome: subpolar coniferous forest; feature: holomictic lake; material: water; isolation source: holomictic Lake 227, 6 m and 8 m depth | place: Canada: near Kenora, Ontario | collected...
TATTTCCAAAAGAGCGGCGCGATGGGAGCAATGCGAGGGAATCCCAGCGCTCCAAGCTGATGCGTAACGGCGGAACCGTTGTAAACCGTGACCACGACACAACTCGTGGTCCCGTGGCGGGCGAGTGCGTCGGCAGCCGCCGCACCACCCGATATGACATCGATATGACCAAGTGCATTTTCTGCGGCCTCTGTCAGGAAGCCTGCCCGGTTGACGCCATCGTCGAGGGGCCGAACTTCGAATATTCGACCGAGACCAGGGAAGAGCTTTATTACAACAAGGACAAGCTGCTGGCCAACGGCGATCGCTGGGAAGCCCGCATCGCCGCCAATCTGGCGGACGTCGCGCCGTACCGGTGAGCGGCGCCGACGCCATGGTCCTGCTGTCGCACACGGCGCCCGAACAGGCGGTATTCAACCCTCCGCTGGGGAGGCGGGGAACACGATGATGGTCGAAAGCTTGGTGTTCTATCTGTTCGCCACTGCCCTGCTGGTCGCGGGCGTGATGGTGATTTCCGCCCGCAACCCGGTTCACTCCGTGTTGTTCCTGATCCTGGCCTTTTTCCTCGGCGCCGGACTCTTCGTGCTGCTGGGCGCCGAGTTCCTGGCCATGACCCTGGTCATCGTCTATGTCGGCGCGGTGGCGGTTTTGTTCCTCTTCGTGGTCATGATGCTCGACGTCAGCTTCGCCCAAATGCGCCAGGGCTTTCTGCGCTATCTGCCGGTCGGCGGGCTGATCGGGTTGGTGCTGCTGGCGGAACTGGTGCTGGTGATGAGCCATTGGGCGAAGCCGGTGGCCCTGGCCAAGCCTGACTCGCCGATCCCGCCCGTGGATCAGGTGGCCAACGCCCACGCTCTCGGCCACGTTCTCTATACCCAGTATGTCTATCTCTTCCAGGCCTCGGGTCTGATCCTGCTGATCGCGATGGTGGGAGCCATTGTCTTGACGCTTCGCAGCCACGCACATACCCGCCACCAGAACATCTCGGATCAGATCAACCGCCGGGCTGAAGATGTCGTTGCGATACGGCAGGTGAAGACGGGGGAGGGCATCTAATGGAAATCGGTATCGGACATTATCTGACGGTCGCGGCGATCCTGTTCACTCTCGGCGTGTTCGGAATCTTTCTTAATCGGAAGAACGTCATCACGATCCTGATGTCGATCGAGCTGATGCTGCTCGCAGTCAACATCAATTTCGTCGCGTTTTCGGTTTATCTTAATGATCTGGTCGGTCAGGTTTTCTCGATGTTCATCCTGACCGTGGCCGCCGCCGAGTCGGCGATCGGCCTTGCCATTCTGGTCGTCTATCACCGCAACCGCGGCTCGATCGCGGTTGAGGACATCAACATGATGAAGGGCTGAACCGGCGACCGTGGTCGTCGTCGCGGTCCGGGGGCGGGTTTCCCGGTTCGGCCGTTGGGGCCGGGTCGGGGTTGTCAGGGGTTTCATGACGGGTTTGCGGCCGCTGGCCGCGGGCCTCATTCACAATATCGGGGCGCGCCGGCGGCTGCCGGTGGCGTTGTCGTCGCGGCCCGGTGAGTCCGGGCGGGGGAGAACACGATGAACCAGATTCCGACCATTCTGCCGGCTGCGCCTGTGATTTTTCTGGCGGCGTCGGCGCTTGGGCTGTTGATGTTCGGTGTCTTCCGGGGTGACGGGGCGACGCGGATCGTCTCTTATCTGGCGTCGGCGCTGCTGCTGGTGACGGTGGCTCTGGTGATCGGTCAGGGCGGGGCGCGGCAGGTCGCGTTCAATGGCCTCTTCGTGATGGACGGGTTTGCCGTGTTCATGGACACCCTGGTGCTGATCGGCACTGCGGCGGTGATCCTGTCCGGGCAGAGCTACAATAGCCGGGAAAAGCTCCATCGCAGCGAATATCCGATCCTGATGATGCTGGCGGCGACCGGCATGCTGATGATGATCTCGGCCAACGATCTGATGTCGCTCTATATGGGCATGGAGACTCAGTCGCTGGCGCTCTATGTGCTGGCGGCCTCCCGGCGCGATGTCGGCACCTCGAGCGAAGCTGGCCTCAAGTATTTCGTGCTGGGCGCGCTGGCCTCGGGGCTGCTGCTGTTCGGTGCCTCGCTGATCTATGGCTTCACCGGCAGCACCAACTTCGACAAGATCGCCCATGGCCTGGCCCAGGAGCATCGTGCCGGCGCCGGGGTGGTGATCGGCATGGTCTTCATGGCCGCCGGGCTGGCGTTCAAGGTGGCGGCGGTGCCGTTCCACATGTGGGCGCCCGACGTTTACGAGGGCTCGCCGACACCGGTGACCGCGTTCTTCGCGGTGGCGCCCAAGGTGGCGGCGGTGGCCCTGTTCCTGCGCGTTCTCATGGACCCGTTCGGCTCGATGGGTGAGCAGTGGCGTCAGATCATCATGTTCATGTCGGTGGCCTCGATGCTGATCGGCTCGCTCGGCGCGATCCAGCAGACCAACATCAAGCGCCTGATGGCCTATGGCTCGATCGGCCACATCGGTTACCTGCTGCTCGGCCTTTCTTCGGGCGGCGAGCAGGGCGTCCGCGGCATTCTGGTTTATCTCGCGGTCTATGTCGTGATGTCGGTCGGGGCCTTCGCCGTGATCCTCTCGATGCGCCATCAGGGCCGGATGGTCGACGATCTCGCCCATTTCGCCGGTCTGTCGCGGACCCATCCGCTGCTGGCGGTGGTGATGGCGATCTTCATGTTCTCGATGGCGGGCGTGCCGCCGCTGGCCGGCTTTTTTGGCAAAATGTATGTCTTCCTGGCCGCGGTCGAAGCGCACCTCTATGGGTTGGCGGTGATCGGCGTGCTGACCTCGGTGGTTGCGGCGTACTACTATCTCCGGGTCATCAAGCTGATGTACTTCGACGAGACCTCGGCCGAGCCGATCGACCGCCAGGATGATCCGCGGCTGACTTACGTGCTGGCCGCCACCGCCGTCTTCACCCTGATGTTCTTCATCTTCCCGGTGCCGATCCTCAATGGTGCCGCCACTGCCGCCGCCTCGCTTTTCCCCGGATGAGCGATGGCGACCGGGGAGCGCTGAGCTTCCGCGTGCTGCCGTTCGAGAGGCTTGACAGCACCAACGAAGAGGCCCGGCGCCAGGTGTGCGCCGGTGTCGGGGCCGGCACCGTGATCTGGGCACTGGACCAGATGGCCGGGCGCGGCCGGCGGGGCCGTGCCTGGGTGTCCGAGGCCGGCAATCTCTTCTGTTCCCTCATTCTGCGTCCCGGCTGCCCGCCGGCAGGGGCGGCCGAGGTTTCGCTGGTTGCGGCGCTCGCGGTGGCCGAGGCCGCCGAGGCGGCGCTCGGCGGTCGGGCGCCGGTCCGGGTCAAGTGGCCGAACGACGTGCTGGCCGGTGGCCGCAAACTGGCTGGGATTCTGCTGGAAACCGAAACCCGGGCCGGCGGCGCCGATATCGCGGCTCTGGTGGTCGGGGTCGGCATCAACATCGCCCATGCACCCGAGGGCACCGAGTTTCCCGCCACCGCGCTGGCCCGGGAAGGAGCGCCGATGCTGGAGGTACGGGCGGTGCTCGATCTTTTCCTCGGGCGCTTCGCCCATTGGTACCGCCGCTGGACCCTGGAGGGGCTGGGGCCGGTGCGGTCGGCATGGCTGGCGCGCGCCGCCGGACTCGACGGGCCGGTGACGGTGCGCTTGCACGACGAGACGCTTTGCGGCAGCTTCATCGGTCTCGACGCTTCCGGCGCGTTGCTGCTCGATCCGGGTGGCGGGGCGCCGGTGCGGCGGGTTGCCGCCGGCGATGTCTTTTTTCCCGCCTCCCCCGTATCCGCCTGAACGCCCATGCTTCTGACCATCGACGCCGGCAACACCAACGTCGTTTTCGCCGTTTACGACGGCGACCGGCAGCGCGGCCTCTGGCGCTGTGCCACCGAACCCAAGCGCACCGCCGACGAATACGCGGTCTGGCTGACCCAGCTGCTGACCCTGCGCGGGCTTTATCCGCGCCAGGTCACCGACGCCGTGATCGCCAGCGTCGTCCCCGGCGCCACCTTCAACCTCAAGCGGCTCTGCAAGGACCATTTCAATTGCGAGCCGCTGATCGTCGGCGATCCCCGGATCGATCTTGGCGTCCGGGCCGAGGTCGGACGACCCGAGGAGGTCGGCGCCGACCGCCTGGTCAACGCCCTGGCGGCGGCGGCGGCCTATGCCACGCCCCTGATCGTGGTCGATTTCGGCACCGCCACCACCTTCGATGTCGTCAACGCCGCGGGCAATTATTGCGGCGGCGTGATCGCGCCCGGGATCAACCTGTCGCTGGAGGCATTGGACCGCGCCGCCGCCAAGCTGCCCCGGGTCGAGATCGTCCAACCGAGCGAGGTGATCGGCACCAGCACGGTCGCCTGCATGCAGTCGGGCATTTTCTGGGGCTATATCGGGCTGATCGAGGGCCTGGTCGGCCGCATTCGCACGGAGTTTCTCGCCGCTCATCCGGCGGCGTCGATGCCGGTGGTCGGCACCGGCGGCCTTGCCGTTCTTTTCGCCCGCGCCACTTCGGTGATTGACCACGTCGACACCGAGCTGACTCTGCGGGGGCTGGTGCTGATTCACCAGCGCAACAGGAAGTAATCCGTTTGTCCCCTTCGTTGTACCGTCCGGCCGATGACGCCCTGATGTTCCTGCCGCTTGGCGGCTCGGGCGAGATCGGGATGAATCTCAATCTTTATGGCCATGCCGGCAAATGGCTGATGGTCGACCTCGGCATCGCCTTCGGCGACGAGACCATGCCGGGGATCGATATTCTGGTCGCCGACCCCCAGTTCATCCGCGAGCGGCGGCAGGATCTGGTCGGGCTGGTGCTGACCCACGCCCATGAGGATCATCTTGGCGCCGTGCCCTACCTGTGGTCGGAGCTGGAATGCCCGATCTGGGCCGCGCCCTTCACGGCGGCGGTGCTGCGGGCCAAGCTCCATGAGCGGGCGCTGACCAGCAAGGTCAAGATCACCGAGGTTCCGCGCGGCGGCCGTTTCAAGGCCGGGCCGTTCGAGGTCCAGATGGTTGGGGTCACCCATTCCGTGCCCGAGTCGCGGGTGCTGGTGATCCGGACCCGCGCCGGGACGGTGGTCCATACCGGCGACTGGAAGTTTGATGCCGCGCCGGTGGTGCTGCCGCTGACCGATGGCGAGACCCTGGCCGGGCTGGGCGACGAAAATGTGCTGGCGCTGGTCGGCGACTCCACCAATGCCACCGTGCCCGGCGAATCGGGCACCGAGGCTTCGGTCCGGGTCGGGCTCGAAGCGGTGATCGGGCGCTATCAGGGGCGGGTGGCGGTGACCTGCTTTTCCACCAATGTCGCGCGACTGGAAAGCGTCGCCCGCGCCGCCGCCGCCCACGACCGCCGGGTGGCGCTGGTCGGGCGCTCGCTCTGGCGCATCCACGAGGCGGCGAAAAGCTGCGGCTACCTCACCGGCTGCCATGAGTTCATCTCCGAGCATGATGTCGGCTATCTGCCCAAGGACAAGGTGGTGATGGTCTGCACCGGCAGTCAGGGCGAGCCGCGGTCGGCGCTGGCGCGCATTGCCGCCGGTGACCATCCCCAGGTGGTGATGGACAAGGGCGATGTCGTGATTTTCTCCAGCCGGGAAATTCCCGGCAACGAGCGCGCGATCGGCAAGGTGCAGAACCGGTTGCTGCGCCAGGGCATCCAGTTGATCACCGTCGATCAGGAACCGGTCCATGTCTCGGGCCATCCCGCCCGGGACGAGCTGGCGCAGATGCTGCGCTGGGTCAAGCCGCGGGTGCTGGTGCCGGTTCATGGCGAGTTGCGCCATCAGCAGGCCCATGCTGAGGTCGGGCGGCTGTGCGGTGTCGAAGAGGTGGTAATTCCGACCAACGGCACCCTGGTTCAGCTCGCCCCCGGCCCGGCCGGGATCGTCGGCGAGGTCGTCCACGGCAAGCTGGCCATTGACGGCAATCGGCTCGTGCCGCTGGATTGCGGCGCCATGCGCAGCCGGCACCGGGTGATCTTCAACGGCGCAGCCGTGGTCACGGTGGCGCTCAACGAGCGGGGTGAGCTGGCCACGGCGCCGCGGCTGTCGGCGCTCGGACTGGTCGACGAGGAGCAGGATCGCGATCTGATCCTCGATGTCATCGACGCCGTGCGCGAGGCGGTGGCGGCGCTGGCCAAGCCGGCGCGCCGGGACGATCAGGCGGTGATCCAGGCCGTGCGGGGCGCGGTGCGCCGCTCGTTCAACGCCAGTCATGGCAAGAAGCCGCAAACCGAAGTCCATCTGATCCGGATCTGAGTTCCACAACCGAAAGAGCAGCCATCATGATCGGAAAGCTCAATCACGTCGCGATCGCCGTCCCCGACCTCGCCAAGGCGACCGCCCTCTACCGCGATACCCTCGGCGCCGCGGTCTCGGCGCCGCTCGACCAGCCGGCGCACGGCGTCACCGTGGTCTTCATCACCCTGCCCAACACCAAGATCGAGCTGCTGCACCCGCTGGGGGCCGGCTCACCGATCGCCAAGTTCCTCGAAGCCAATCCCGCCGGCGGCGTCCACCATATCTGTTACGAGGTCGCCGACATCCTGGCGGCGCGCGACCAGCTGAAGGCCACCGGTGCCCGGGTGCTCGGCGACGGCAATCCCAAGATCGGCGCTCACGACAAGCCGGTACTGTTCCTCCATCCCAAGGATTTCTTCGGCACCCTGGTCGAGTTGGAGCAGGCCTGAGCCGGAGCGGGGCAAGGGCGGCGCGTCGCCGCTTGCCGCCGGGTAAGCGTTTCCGCTTGGAGCCGGTGCCGAACTCGGCATAGGCTCCAGGCGCAGAACTGTATTTCAGGCCGCCCCATGCTCCGCTTCGCCGTTCGTGTTTTCGCCCTCTTCGGGTTTCTGGTCGTCGCGGCTCTCGGTGCCGGCGGCTATGTTCTCTACCAGACCCTGTTCGCAGTGCCGGCGCTGCCCGAGGCGGTGGTGCTCAATATCGATCTCGATCAGAAGCTGGCCGAACAGGGCAGCGATGATCCGGTCGCGGGCACCTTGCTCGGGGGCAGCCTGAGCCTGCGCGATGTCGTCAACGCCCTCGACCGCGGCGGCCGCGACCGCCGGGTCAAGGGGGCGCTGATCCGGTTCGGCGGTGACGGGCTGGGCATGGCCCAGGCCCAGGAGCTGCGGGCGGCGATCTCGCGGTTCCGCGCCGCCGGCAAGTTCACCACCGCCTTCGCCGAGAGCTTCGGCGAGTTCGGCCCGGCCAACAAAAGCTATTATCTCGCCAGTGTCTGCGAGGAGGTCTGGCTCCAGCCGGTGGGCATGCTCGGGCTGACCGGCTTTGCCGCCGAGATGCCGTTTGCGCGCAAGGTTCTGGAGCAGTTGCGCGTGGTTCCGGAAATCCTCCATCGCGAGGAATACAAGAGCGCGATGGAAACCTTCACCGAGCGCACGATCTCGGCTCCGCACAAGGAGATGCTCGAAAGCCTGCTCGACGACCTCACCGACCAGCTGGTGCTGGGTGTGGCCACGACGCGCAAGCTGGATCCGGTGGCGGTGCGGCGGCTGATCGACCGCGGGCCGCTGCTCGATCGCGAAGCCCGCGAGGCCGGGCTGATCGACCGTCTCGGCTATTACGACGAAGCCACCGACGAGGCGCTGGACAAGGCCGGGGCCGGCGGCTCCGATCCCGGTCTGGTCGCTCCCGAGGATTACCTGGAGGCGGCCGGCGAGCCCAATGACACCGGCCCGACAGTGGCGCTGATCTACGCGGTCGGCGCCATCCAGCGCGGCGAAAGCGGCGGCACCCCCTTGCTGGGCGGTGACGGCGTCGGCTCCGAGGCGGTGGTTCAGGCCTTTCAGCAGGCGGTCGAGGATGACGACGTCAAGGCGATCCTGTTCCGCATCGACAGCCCGGGCGGCTCGGCGGTCGCCTCGGAGTCGATCCGGCGCGCGGTGGTGCAGGCTCAGGCAGCGGGCAAGCCGGTGATCGTTTCGATGTCGGATACCGCGGCCTCGGGCGGTTACTGGATCGCCATGAACGCCAACCGCATTATCGCCGAACCGGCGACCCTCACCGGCTCGATTGGCGTCATCATCGGTAAGGTCGCGACCGCGGGTTTCTGGGACCAGATCGGCATCACCTGGGAGGGTGTCAAGCGCGGTCAGAACGCCGGAATCTGGTCGAGCATCTCGCCCTACAGCACGGGCGAGCGGGCCAGGGTCGACACCGTGCTCGACGAGATCTATGCCACCTTCACCCGCAATGTCGCCGAGGCCCGTCATCTTGCGCCGGACAAGGTGCGCGAGATCGCGCGCGGCCGGGTCTGGACCGGCCATCAGGCGCTGGCACTCGGGCTGGTCGATGAACTGGGCGACCTCGACACCGCGCTGAAGCGCAGCCGTGAGGCGATCGGTCTCGCGGCCGACGCCCCGGTCAGTCTCGACGTCTATCCGCGGCCAAAATCCCAGCTGGAGCGGATCGTGGAGGTGCTGACGCTCAGCGGCAGCCGTCTCGGCGCCACGATTCAGGCGCTGGCGCCGCTGGCGCGGGCGGTCCGCGGCGGCGAGGCGCTGCGCATGCCCGAGGTCGGGCTGGGGGGGCAATAAACCGTCGGAGCCGCGCCGGCATCACTCCATGCCGAGCGCGGCCTTGTAAAGTTCCAGCAGTTCCTCTTCCTCCTGCCGGTCCTCCTTGGACTTCTTGCGCAGCGAAATGATCTTGCGCAGCACCTTGACGTCGAAGCCCTGGCCCTTGGCCTCGGAATAGAGGTCTTTGATATCGTCGGCGAGACCCTTCTTCTCCTCCTCGAGCCGCTCAATGCGGTCGACAAAGGAGCGCAACTGGCTGGCGGCAATGCCGCCGACGTCGTTGCTGGTGGCGGCCTCTGGCGCCGGGGCGGAACTGGCGATGCTGGTGTCCACCAAGGGATACTCCGTGAAATCTGAAACAGGGGGCCTTCGGCCGGCTACTTCTTGCGAAAGGCGTCGAGGGCCACGACCTCGCCGCGCTTTTCCTCGCCGCCATTGCCGCCCGGGCGCGGGGTGCCCGGCGCCGGCGGCGGCAGGGGCTCAACCCCTTCCTCGGCGGCGGGGCGCGGCTCGGTGGTTACCGGCTGAAACTGCAGCGCGAAGTTGACCGAGGGGTCGGCGAAGGTGGTGATCGCGGCGAAAGGCACGGTCAGCCGCTCATGGACATTGTTGAAACTGAGCGTGACCGAAAACAGCTCCTCCGTCACCTCCAGCCCGAAAAATTGGTACTGGAGAACGATGGTCATCTCGCCCGGATACTGGGAGCGCAGATAGTCCGGAATCCGCACGCCGCGATAGCTGGTGCGGAAGGTGAGATAGAAATGGTGGTTGCCGGGCAGGCCGATCTCGGCCACCTGCTTCAGCGCCGTGCGGACCACGCCGCGCAGCGCCGCCTCGACCATTTTGTCGTATCGCAGCTGTTCCCGAGCCATTCCCGGCGCCATCCTTCGTCTGATCCGGCGAACTTCCACACCCTACCCCGCGCGTCCGGATGGCGCAAGGCAGCACTGGCGGCGTTGGCAAAGACCGCAGCCCGGCCCCGCGCCGCCGGCACCGCGCGGGTGCCGACACGCCGTTGCCGGGTGCCCCGCCGGCCGGATTATAGCGCCGGGCACGGCAAAGCGGAAGGCCCGGCGGAAAATCCCCGGGAGCGGCTTCGGAAATCGGTACGGTGGCCGCGCGAAAATTGTTTAGAGTGCCGTCGTCACCGCTGCCGAGGAATGCCGCCGATGTCCGTGACCGCCGACCAGCTTGCCGAGATCGGGCGCCAGCGCGCCGAGACGGCGCCGACCCATCGGGCTACCGTGCCGGCCCTTGAGGCGTTGCTCTATCAGCCGTTGCCGCTGCTCGATCACGGCTTCGTGCGGGTGATCGACTATATGGGCGACGACGGCGCGGTGGTGCAGGCGGCCCGGGTTTCTTATGGTCGTGGCACCCGGCAGGTCAGCGAGGATGCCGGGCTGATCCGCTACCTGATGCGCCATCGCCACTCGACCCCGTTCGAGATGTGCGAGATCAAGTTTCATGTCAAGCTGCCGATCTTCGTCGCCCGCCAGTGGATCCGCCACCGCACCGCCAACGTCAATGAGTATTCGGCGCGTTATTCGGTGCTCGACCGTGAGTTCTATCTGCCGGCGCCCGACCAGCTCTGTGCCCAGGCCAGCAGCAACCGCCAGGGCCGCGGCGATGCTCTCAGTCCGGCCCAGTCGGCCCGCGTGCTCGAGATCCTGAGAGCCGACGCCGAGACCGCCTACAGCCATTATGAGGAGATGCTGAACCAGCGCGAGGACGGCAGCGCCCTCGACCCCGGACGCGACGGCGTCGCCCGAGAGTTGGCCCGGATCAACCTCTCGCTCAATTATTATACCCAGTGGTACTGGAAGATCGATCTGCACAACCTTCTGCATTTCCTGTCTCTGCGCGCCGACAGCCATGCCCAGTACGAAATCCGGGTTTATGCCGAGGCGATGCTCGAGGTCGTGCGGCGCTGGGTCCCGCTGGTCCACGCCGCCTTTCTTGAATATCGGCTCGGTGGCGCCCAGCTTTCGGCCAGCGGCCTCGCCGTAGTGCGGCGCCTGCTGGCCGGCGAGGCGGTGGTCCAGGAGACCAGTGGTTTGGCCGGGCGCGAGTGGCGTGAACTGATGGCGGTGCTCGGTCGCGCGGGCTAGCCCGGCATCGCGCCACCGCGAGTCGCAGCCCGAGTCGCCCCAGCGGCGGCCGCCATGGTGCATGGCACAATAAACGGAGGCGGCATCCGGTCGCCATCGAGTTCGGCCCATGGTCAATTCAGCGCCATCAAGACCAGTTCTGATCACGATCCAGCATTGAGGCAACGCACCTGAAAAAAGTTCGAATTGGTTGCCGAAGTTGTTTGACTCGTATTGACGCTGGAGGAATTATGTCGTGGCGTTGGTGGTTTTGAGGTCTGGTGCGGAGCGTAGTGATGCGGAGGCTTGTTTTTGCTGCTCTGGTGGCGCTGCTGCCGCTGAGCGGGTTTGCTCAGCAGGCGAAGGAGGCTCCCCAAACGGCGGTGGTATCGGCGCTGCTGGGTGTGAGCACCGAACGGGTGGTTGCGATCGGCTTTGGCGTCCTCGGCGGCGCCGTCGGCCTGCACGCCCTGCTTGGCGATACCGTCTGGACCCTGGCCGGTGGTGCCGCCGGTGCGATGTTCGGCAACTGGTGGTATATTCAGCGCCTCGACGACAAGCGAACGTCCGCAAAGCTGACCCGAAGCTGAGATTTGGATAGTGCCCAATTCACCATAATAAGAAACGGACACCACAACAAAAAAAGCAATAACAGACAAGAAAATGCCCGAGGAGGATGCAGGACGGCGGCTCGCAGGAGCTGCCGTTTTTTCGTTTCTCTCACTGGGTTTCCGCCACCACCCTTCCTTTGATCAAGCGGGGTTCGAAAGGGGCTCGACCGGCGCCTTGAGGGTCAGCGGCAGGCCGGCGGCGACGAACACCACCCGGTCGGCCTGGGCCGCCACCGCCTGATGAAGCCGGCCGGCATGGTCGCGAAAGGCGCGGGCCAGGGCGTTGTCGGGCACGATGCCCAAGCCGACCTCGGTGCTGACGAGGATCACTTCGCCGCGCACGGCCGCGCAGGCGGCGATCAACTCGGCGCTGGCGGCGCCGACGTCGCGGCCGGCGCCGATCAGATTGGCCAGCCAGAGGGTCAGGCAGTCGACCAGCAAGGTCGTCGCCGGGTCGGCGCCCTGGCGGCGCAGCGCCTCGGCCAGGGCCAGCGGTTCCTCAAGGGTGGTCCAGTGCCCGGCGCGGCGCTGGCGGTGCTCGCGGATGCGCTCGGCCATCTCGGCGTCATGGGCTTCGGCGGTGGCGAGGTAAAGCCGGGGCGGCGGCCGGCTCAGCGCCAGCTCCTCGGCATAGCGGCTCTTGCCCGAGCGGGCGCCGCCCAGCACCAGGGTAATCATGGCTCCTCCGGCGGGCGGCGGGCCCCTGCGCGATCGCCCCTAGGGCTTGAGCAGGGCGTCGACCTTGGTCCGCAATTCCTCATTGCGGAACGGCTTCATCAGGGTGGCGTCGGCCTTGAGGCGGGCCAGATGCAGCGCCATGTAGGCGGGCACGTTGGGCGCGCCGCCCGAAATCGCCAGTACCGGCGGCCGCGGTGTGATGGTGTCGAGGTGCATGATGACCTCGGTGCCGTCCTGTTCGGGCATCATGATGTCGGTGATCACGAGGTCGAAGCGCTGCTGCCCCAGCTTTTGGATCGCTTCCCGGCCGTCCTTGGCTTCGGTGATCGAATGCCCGGCGGCTTGCAGCACCGCGGCGATTCCCTCCCGCACGTCTTCCACATCGTCCACGACCAGAATCTCAGCCATTTCCGTCTTCTCCCCAACAGAACACGACCACCCCGGGGCTAGAATGTCGGGCGAGCGCTCCCGATTGCAAGAGGCTTGAACAGGGGGCGCGGCGGGGAAAGCGTCGGGCGCCATGGTTCTGGGGTTGCCATCGTATGCATCCTCTGAAAGAGTGTGCCCGGGCGCGGTCTGATGCGACGGGGCGGATGGCGTGGCAGAAGAAAATATCTCTTAGGTTGTGTCTGATCGCGGGGGCGCTGCCCGTTCTGGCGGTAGTGACGGCCGGGTTCGCTCTCGCAGCGGCATCGACTCCGGGTCAGGCGGATCTGGGCGGTGCCGGCCTGCTGGAGACCCCGAGCGCGCGCATGATGCCGGATGGCACGGTTGCGGCGGGTGCTGGCGTTTCCGGCCGCGATGACCGCACCGTGACGCTGGCGCTCCAGCCGTTGCCCTGGCTGGAGGCGACCCTCCGCGAAACCCTGCGCCCCGAGAACAACGGCCGCTCGCTGCCGGTCGAGGGTGGCATTGGCCTGAAGCTCGGGCTCAGCGCCGAGTCCCGCTGGTGGCCGGCGCTGGCGCTGGGTCTCCGGGATCTGGCCGGCGGCCGTTTCGCGGGCGAGTATCTGGTTGCGGCCAAGCGCTGGTCGGGCCTGGATTTCAGCCTCGGCCTCGGCTGGGGCCGGCTGGGGGAGAGTGGCGGTCTGGGCAACCCGCTGCGCGGTCTCGGCGGCCGCTATCGCCGGGCGCGGCAGCCGGCGACGGCGCCGGCCGGGCCGCCCTCGTGGTTTACCGGCGCCGCGGTGGCGCCGTTCGGCGGCCTCTCGTGGCAGACGCCGCTGCCGGGGCTGGTGCTGGCCCTGGAATTCAGCGCCGACCGCCGCCGGCTCGAACGGCTCGAGAGTCCGGGCCTCAGCCCCGGCGCGCCGGTCAATGCCGGCCTGTCGTGGCGGCCCTGGGACTGGCTGGAACTCGGCGCCGGGCTGGAGCATGGCCGCGAGGTCCGGGCGCGGGCAACCCTGCTCACATGGGAGTGGCA
>SESF01028951.1_pt1 | contig 13330 bp, 11 predicted proteins | sample 3171521 | NCBI WGS metagenome assembly SESF01 (sample SAMN10866945, study PRJNA518727) | freshwater metagenome | biome: subpolar coniferous forest; feature: holomictic lake; material: water; isolation source: holomictic Lake 227, 6 m and 8 m depth | place: Canada: near Kenora, Ontario | collected...
GGTATGCGACCATTCCGCTCTGCGACGTCGAGGCTGTCAACAAGGAGGCCCAGGAGTTCGGCGACCGCGGCCTTATCCGCGGCCACATCCCCTGTTTTGACGTATTCGGCCAACCGGGTTGCTGGCAGGATGCCTGCTGCCTCTTCGGAACCGAGAAAATGATCATGGAGACCTTTGATGACCCTGCCTGGGTCCATCAATTCCTGGGCATCCTCGTGGCACGGAAGCTCGGCTACATAGCATCGATGAAGGGCGCAAGGTTCGATCTCAACGAACTGGGTGGCGGAGACGGTTCCACGACCCTGATCTCTCCCAAGCTCTTCAACGAGTTTGTCGCGCCCTATGACTCGAAGCTCATCGCCGCAGCCCACGAGGCGGGCCAGCGCATCGTCTACCACACCTGCGGCGGAATGATGCCCATCCTCGAGGACATCGCGGCGATGAAGCCCGACGCGATGGAGACTTTCACCCCTCCGGAAATGGGCGCGGACGTCGATCTCAGGGAAGCCAAGCGCCGGATCGGTGACAGGGTCTGCATGATCGGCGGATTCAACCAGGTGCACTATTTTTCCGGCTGTTCTGAAGAAGAAACCCGGGCCTACGTCCGTCGCTGCTTCCAGGAGGCGGGTGAGGGCGGAGGCTACATTCTTGCACCCTCGGACCACTTCTTCGACGCAGATCCAAATCTCATCATGGCCTTCGCCGATGAGGCAAGGAAATGCATATATTGATGACCACTATGGCGGCGCCGGGTGGCTGAAGGATGCTGCCCGCCCGCTGCAGGGTGGGGGCCGTCGGCTCCTGCTGCACGAACCTGTAGACGTGGAGGGAATCGATGGCAGGATTGAAGAAGCTCAGCGAGCAGGAACTGGCCTATTACAACACTGAAGGGCCAGTTCGACGAGGGCCTCAAAAGGCCGATGCTCCTCAAGGAAAACCAGGCCAGCCTCCATCATGCCAAGCTCATCCATGGCAGTCCCTCGAACACCAGCGCGCGCTGGCGCACAGGTTATACGATGCGCTACATTGCCTCATCGACCCGGCTGCCTCCCGACAATCTTGCCAAGCACCAGCTCTACCACGCACGCGGCAAGGACCATGGGGTCAACCGCTACGGCGACCCGGGCACAACCTATCCTGGGCTCCTGCTCAACCGCAAGATTCGCGGGCATTGAGGGCAGGAACAGCGGCTGACGAATCGAAGAAGAAATAATTATGATCGCCGTCCGCCTCGGGATCCAAGGGAAAGTTGGCCCCGAGGTCCTTGCGGTCCCTTTCCCCTTTCGCCCCTTCGAAGTATCATGATCGCATGCATAGCAAAGACCCAATGCGCCAACCTGACCCAGGATCCCCGGAGTTGCTCTCGGTCGACACGGTAAAGGAACTCTGGTCACGGACCTACAACACCGAGGGCAAGCCCGACTGGTCGCATATCTTTCCCCACTATCATCCCGACGTGGTGTTCCAGGATTCCATCCAGCGCGTGGAAGGCAAGGAAGCGTTCATCGCGCTTTGCGACAGGCTCACCAAGCGCTGCGAGCAGCTGCGCATGGACATCCACAGGGTGGCCCAGGGCGGGGACTCGATCTTCCTTGAGTGGACGATGACCATGATGTTCCGGAAATTCCCGAGCACCCCCATGTATGGCTCCACCAAGCTGACCCTCCACGCTGACGGGAGGATCATCGCCCAACGCGACTACTACGATCTCTGGGGCGACATCTTCAATGGCATTCCGGGATTCAGGAAGGGCTACCGCGGTTTCATGCGGAAGTACTTCGGATGAGGGAAGGGGTGAGCGCGTGAAGCGGGAACTCCCCGAAGAGCTGCAATTCCTGGCCAGCCGCAAGGCTGTCCAGAAGAGCAGCGAAGCCTCGATGAAGGGGAAGTGCTGTGTCGTTACCGGCTCGACCTCCGGGGTCGGGCTCGAAGCTGCAAGGCGGCTGGCTGCCGGAGGTGCCGACCTCGTCATGGTCTGCCGCAACCGGGAAAAGGCCGAGCCCATCCGTGCAGGCCTCGTTGCGCGGCATGGGATCCGGGCAGACCTGGTAGTCGGCGATTTCTCCGACCTCGGTTCGGTGCGCAGCGCGGCTGCGGAGGTCCTGGCCGCCTGTCCGCACATCGATGTCCTGATCAACAACGCGGGTCTCCATTCCACCCGTCGCATCATGACCAACGCGGGCCTCGAACTTACCTATTGTGTCAATCACCTTGCCTCCTTCCTGTTTACTTCCCTCCTCCTCGACCGGCTCAAGGCGAGTGCTCCCGCCAGGATCATCCAGGTGAATTCCGAGGGACACCGCTTTGGTGGCCTTGATCTCGGGGACCTAAGCTGGAACCGGAGGCATTACACGGGCCTGCGCGGATATGGCGCCTCGAAGACAGCCCAGCTGCTCTGTGTCTGGGAGTTCGCCGACCGGCTCGAGGGCAGCGGGGTCACCATCAACGCCGTGCACCCGGGCGACGTCCGGACCAATATCGGCCAGAACAACGGCCCGCTCTACAGGCTCTTCAGCCGCCTCGTGATCCAGCCCATGCTCAAGGATCCCGCCATCTCGGGCCAGGCCCTCTACTACCTGGCGGCAGCCCCCGAAGCAGCCAGGCTCTCGGGCCGGTTTTTCCACCTGACGCTTGAGGAAAAGCCAGCCTCCCACGCCCTTGACCGCGGGCTTGGCAAGAAGGTCTGGGCTTCCAGCCAGGACCTTACCGGGCTTTTGCCAGTTCCTTGCTCGCCTGGTCGGCAGCCAACTTCCCCGTCAGGATGCTGATGGGCAAGCCAGCTGGGCTGAAGGTCCACTGACCGGCCTGCAGGACATCCTGGATGGGTGTGAGAATGGATTTCGCGATTGCGGGCAGGTCATGCACCGCAGGCTGGGGATCGTTGGTGAAGGCCCAGCCGGTGATGGCTCCATCGGCATTGCCCGTGAGTCGCTCTATGGTCAGCGGCGTGGAGTCGAAGGCCTGGATGACCGCTGCCTTCAGCCTCGGGAAAATGCCTGCGGAAAGCACCTCTACGATGCAAGCCCGACAAAAGGCCCGATATTCCTCGTACCAGCCGAGGGTAGAGACATGGCGATGGAGGGAATGCTCCATCAGGGTACTCACAATCAGGCCAGTTTTTCCCTCAGGTGCCAGGTCCGGATCGCGGAGGGCGGGACAGGAGATCTCATAGGTCGTCAGTTCAAGGTAGCGCCTGGTCCAGGCCAGGATGCGGGATCGATCGAGGGAGTACTGTCCTTCAGCCGGGGCCGGGAGCCTAAGCTCATTGAGGTCCACCGTGGAAAGTCCGAGCCGCGATGGAGTGTAGAAAAGGTGGGCGCTCGCCACCTCGGCGAAGTAGCTCCTGTCGATGTCGAGGGAAAGGAAGAGGGAGTAGACCGAGTCTCCACCCTTCTTGTCGGCGAGGACCGCCTGCCTCGCCTCCACCAGAGCGCGCTTCGCCCCTACAGGAAGTGTCGTGGCATCGAGGATGCGGTAGAGTGTCTTCTGGTCAGCTGCCCAGATGAGTTTCCTGTAGGAATGCTCAGCTCCGCCTGAGTCACGCAGGCTGTGCCTCCCGGGATCGACAGCGACGATCTCCATGCCACAGCTGATATTCCCGCCCTTGGAAAGTATGTACTGTCCGAGTTTCGCAGGGATGACACCCGTTCCGCCCTTGGGATAGAGGTAGTCGAGGTAGAGGCTGAAATAGCTCAGAGCAAAAAAGCAGGGCGTCTTTTTGAAGAAGTGCTGGTCGATGATGTCGATGAGGGCCTGGTTGGATGTAAGGGAGGCAAGGTATTCGTCGATCGGCTGTGTGAGCCGGGCGACCTTGGGCATGGTCAAGAGGTATTTCAGCATCCAGGGCAGGATGGTCTTGAAGACGTAACTGGGGTCGCTCTTGAGATCCAGAAAGAGGGGATTGTCAATGCCGTAGAGGACATCCATGTAGTCCATCACCTTGCGGATCACGGCGATGATCCGGATGACATCGGGCCTGCTTTGCGGGAATTCTCGCTCGAGGAGTGCCCGGTAGTCGGCAAGGCTGTCTCCAGAGGTTAGCCGGAGCAGTTCGGCACCGATTCCTATCGAGACCGTGCTCGGAACGAATTCAACCTCGATGCCGAGCTGCCTCAGCATGGGAAGCACGATGCCCGAATTCTCGACAGCCCGGGCGCCGCCATCGAAGGTGAAACCATCGCGTTCGAAGGAGCTGACAAGGCCGCCGGGCTTAGCTTCCTTTTCACAGACGAGGACGTCAAGTCCAGAGCGGACGAGATAGGCGGCAGCGGTGAGTCCCGCCATGCCGCCTCCCACTACCACGACATCATGCTGCTTCATATGGCAGGGATTCTTGCGTCAAGCAGCCTGCGAGGTCAAGACAAAGTTACGCGCTCTGCAACTTTGCCAGGAGCCCGATCCTCTTGTAGAGGGCCTGGAGAAAGAAGCTCGTATTGACGGTGTTGAGCGGTCCCGGAGGGATGATCCCCGCGAGGTCGGCATAATTGATACAGCGTACCCTGCTATGTGCCGGGTCCTGGACCGCCACCTCGATGCCGAAGGTATTGAGGGCCCTGATCGGTCCCTTGCTGGCCTGGGCCTCGGCGGAATAGCGGCTCCCGCCGGGGCAGGCCGCGTGGAGGATGGACTTGGACACGAAGAGTCGCGCCCCCGGATCTATCGCGTTCATGACGACGAATTCCCGTTCACGCATGAAGGGCAGCCGGGCTGCTGATCGGGCGGCTTCGAGGCGACAACCTGGTTTCCAGGAATAGCGCTCCAGGGGGGGATTCAGATGGTCACGGGGATCGCTCATCGGGTCTATGACCGCATAACCTTCGGGGGAGACAAGGTGATCGAAAAGCTCCCCGGCGGTCATTGCGATGGATCCCGTGGAACGGGTCAGGAAAACCCCCGAAGCGGCGAAGGGTCCCGTCACCAGGCAGGATTCGACCAGGCAGGAGCCGTCCTCCGGGCTTGTGCGGCCGGCATGGCTCTTCCAGCCTGGGGAAGCGATGAGGCGGTAAAACTCCTCGAAGATGGCCTGGGCAAAGGCTGCCGGCTCCGTCACGTACTGCTCAGCCATCAAGGATTCGCTTGCTGGCTTCAGCGAAACACCCATTTCCTTCTCCCCCTGGCGCAGACATCCTGTTCCGCTGCGTCTGCGATGGATACTAGCATGCGCCGCACAGCGTCAGTAGTCGATGCAGCCGTCTATGAAGCCTTGACATTGTCAGCAGCCAAACCAACAATCGTTGCTGTCCGCTTCCACCCTAACCCGTTTCCCAGGAGTTCATATGTCCGAAGGGATTACCAAGCGCCTCTCCTTCCTTGACCGCTGGCTCACGCTCTGGATCTTCCTCGCCATGGCACTCGGTGTCCTGGCCGGATCCCTGGTTCCCGGTGTCGCCGCCTTCTGGGACCGCCTGTCGGTCGGGACCACCAACATCCCCATCGCGATCGGCCTCATCCTCATGATGTACCCTCCCCTGGCCAAGGTACGGTATGACGAGGCAAAGGACGTCTTCCGGGACAGGAAGGTCCTCATCCTCTCCCTGGTCCAGAACTGGGTAATTGGTCCCATTTTGATGACCGCGCTGGCCATCATCTTCCTCGGCGACAAGCCAGAGTACATGGTCGGGCTCATCATGATCGGATTGGCACGCTGCATCGCCATGGTCATCGTGTGGAACGACCTCGCCAAAGGCGACACCGAGTACTGCGCGGGCCTCGTCGCCTTCAACTCGGTCTTCCAGGTCCTCTTCTATTCAATATACGCCTGGGTATTCGTGACACTGGTCCCTCCCCTCTTCGGCCTGGCCGGGAGCGCGGTAAACGTAAGCATTGGAGCTATCGCAAAAAGCGTCGGCATCTACCTCGGCCTGCCCTTCGCTGCCGGCATCCTGTCCTGGTTCCTCCTCCGCAGGCTCAAGGGAGAAAGCTGGTACCGCTCCTCCTTCATACCGAGGATTTCCCCGATGACCCTCGTAGCGCTGTTGTTCACGATCCTTGTGATGTTCAGCCTGAAGGGCGAGAGGATACTCGCCCTCCCCTTCGACGTGGTCAGGATAGCGATACCCCTCCTCATCTATTTCGTCGTGATGTTCCTCATCAGCTTCGCGATGGGCCGAGCCATCGGCGGCAGCCACGCCAGGACGGTCACGCTGGCATTCACGGCAGCGAGCAACAACTTCGAGCTCGCGATCGCGGTAGCTGTCGCGGTCTTCGGCCTCGGCTCGGGTCAGGCCTTCGCCGCGGTCATCGGCCCCCTCATCGAGGTACCGGTGATGATCGGCCTCGTAGGGGTAGCTGGGCGCCTGGACCCGGCATTCGGGAAAAAGGGACAGCCATGACCCGGGTCCTCTTCCTCTGCGTCCATAATTCCGCCCGCAGCCAGATGGCCGAAGCCTTCCTGAAGAAATTCGGCGGAGGCCGTTTCGAGGTCGAAAGCGCAGGGCTCGAGCCGGGGAAGCTGAATCCCAACGTCGTCCGCGCGATGGCGGAGGTCGGCATCGACATCTCGCACAATCCCACTAAAAGTGTCTTCGACCTCTTCGAGGCGAAGAGGGTATTCCAGGTTGTCGTCACCGTCTGCTCGAGGGAGGCCGCCGAGCGTTGTCCGATCTTCCCCGGGTTATCCGAGAAGGTCCACTGGCCCTTTGATGATCCCTCCGCCATGAGGGGCAGCGACGAGGAAATCATGGAAGCGGTACGCAGGGTCCGGGACCAGATCAAGGATGCGGTCCTCGGCTTCATCGCGGAAAGGAAGGCGACATGAGGCCATCAGCGTAGCGAGTTGCCGCTCAGGTCTTGAACTTGCCCACGGTCGACTCGAGTTGCTCGGCAAGGGTGCCGAGTTCATCCGTACTGGTGCGGACCCGCTCGCCTCCCGCGCCGATGATTCCCATGGAGCTGTTGATGCCAGCCATGTCGCGGGCGATCGAGGCCGAGACACTTGCGGTCTGGGCTACTCGTTCGTTGGCGTCGCGCACCCCCAGGGAAGCCTGGGCGATGTTCTCGGCCACATCCCTTGTAACCGAAGCCTGCTCTTCGATCGAAGCGGCGATGCTCGCGACAATGTCTCCGACATCCTTGATCACATCCGCGACCTTATGGATGTCGCCGATGACATGATCGGCCGAGTCCTGTACACCCGCGATCTTGAGCTTGATGTCCTCGGTGGCAGCCGCAGTCTGGCGAGCCAGTTCCTTGATCTCGTTGGCGACGACGGTAAAGCCCTTGCCGGCAGCGCCTGCGCGAGCTGCCTCGATGGTGGCGTTGAGTGCGAGGAGGTTGGTCTGTGAGGAAATATCGGTGATGGTCTGGGTGACTTTGCCGATTTCCTTGGCGGCCTTTCCGAGCTGCTGCATGAGTTCAGTGATGGAGCGCACCTGGGTAGTGGACTCTTCGCTGATTTTGCGGGCACGTTCGGAGTTACCGGCAATCTCGGCCACCGTCGAACTCATCTGTTCGGTAGCCGCAGCCACGGAGGAGAGATTTGTCGCTGCCTCTTCCATGCTGGCGGCCACAGACTGGGTATTGGCGCTCGCTTCCTCGGCTGCAACCGCGACTGTCTGGGTCTTTTCGGATACGGAGTGTACGGACTCGGCCGTACTTTCGGAGACTTCAGCCAAGCCAGCTGCCGAACTGACGAGGGTCTTCGCGCCTCCCGCAACGTCATCGAGGAGCTTGCGCGTGTTCGCGATCATTCCATGGAAGCCGCGACCGAGTTCTCCGATTTCGTCGCCACGGTCGAGGAGGGCTGCAGGCACCTCCCTCGAAAAGTCGCCCCCGGCGAGGAGCATGGTCATCGTGACGCTCTCGCCGATGGGAGCGGCGATGGTGCGCCGGATGAAAAAGAAAAACACAATTGCTATGAGTATTGCAAGCGGAACGACCCATCCGATGGTCTGGAACATTCCCGCGGCGATGGCTGCATTGAGGCGGGCAAACCCGGTCTTGAGGACAAAGGCACCATGGACCTCTCCCGCCTTCCAGCCCTCCATCGTGAAGCCCAGCTTGTCCTTGCCGTCGCCCGTCGGGCTCGTGCGTGGATCCCCATGGCAGGCCATACAGTCCTCGGTCAGGACGATGGGCCTGGCGTAAAGGATGGTGCCGCTCGCCTCGTCGGCAATGAAATACTCCGCGAGTTTGCCCTTTTCGAGCTCAAGGAGAATCGGCTCCTCGGCAGCTGTGGGCAGGTTCGCAGCATTGCGTGCCTGGTGTTTGGGTATCCGGAACTCATAACCTTCCTGCTCGGCGACCTTCTGGATGGCGGTCCAGGCGGCGACGACGGGCACGGTCTTGTAAAGCGCAGAGGCACGGAGGTTGCCGCTCCGCTTGAATTCCTCTTCGAGTTTCTTCTGGTCGAAGGCTCCCTGGCTATTGAGGGCCGAGATGGAGGCGCGGGTGCTCTCGGCTTCGATGATGGCCGCTCGCATGGTGGCCTGGGTCATCGAAATACCCTGGCTACGGATGACAGCCCGCTGCACGACAAGGCCCGCCGCTACGGCAAGAAAGACTGCAGCCAGCGTCATGACCACTATCTTGGTTCCAATCTTGAGGGTTTTTTTCACCGCGTGGCTCGATTTCTCACTCATCGTGTCGCTCCCGCTGCAGGATTTGGATTGGGGGTCTCCCGTGACCATACCGATGATCCGCAGATCCAGGGCCTCTGGCCAGGCAGCCCAGCTCTGCCCGGCAAGCCAAGCTGAACCATCGCGACCATAATCCTAGCGCTTAAAAGCGGATAGGTCAAATGTGCTGACAGAATGCGATGCCTTCCTCGGGGAAGCAGGACCTGGCTACTGGTAGATGATGAGGTCTGGGATGGGTTCGAGGGCAAGGACCTCGGTGGGGGTCAGAAGGGGTTCGTCATAACCTGCGCCACGCACCCAGGTCTTGAAAAAGAGCTTGAAGCCCTTGTGGGGCATGTTGAAAGCCTTCGCGTTCCATGCATAGCTGTTGCGCTTCAGGTCGGGATTGCCAAAGCCGTCAGCGGTGTGGATGAGACGGACGCCTGCATAGTCAGAGCGGACGCGATCGCGGCCAGTGATCATCTTCGAGGTAAACTGGTGGACAACGAGAAGGCGCTCATCCATCTGTACATGGCTTGAAAGCCATTCGGCCATCATGGCCTGGGCCTGGTTGAGTTCCTCGGAGCTTATGGAACCAATAGTGCGCATCGGCTCGGTCGTGCGCCATTCTGGGTCGAGGGCAAGGTGGACGTTGGGCGAGGAAAGCCAGGGCAGGAGTCGTGCCATGGCCTGATCCACACCGTATTTGCCGATCTGGTGGTCAAGAAAGACAATGATCCCCTGGCTGGCAGCATAATCAACCCATTCACGGACGATGGAGTCCCGGAGGTAGCCGATCTCGCCGCCAGGCCAGCAGGCCCCATATATGATGTAAAAGGCCGGTACAATGCCCGTGCCGTTTTCCGCGTCGGAATACATGCGCGCATAGCCGAATAGCAGCCTGGCGAGTTCCTCCTTGGGATACTCCCCGAGGATGCCCATGCTCCTGGCGCCGGGCTTGCCGTAAAAGGCCAGGATGCGATGGCCGGCGAGGCCAATGTCAGGATCCGGTCCAGGTGGGGAAAGGGGCGCAAAGTCAGAGGGTACATCATGGGAGGAGTCTGGGTTCTGGGCGACAGGTGGCAGCCGGGTTGCAGGTGAAGCCGCGTCGGGGCTGGCAGGCTGGGAGACTTCGGCAGGAGAAAGGGGGGGGGGTGGAAGTTCCGGAAGGAGGGGCAATCTCGATCCGATCAGTCCTTGGTCGTTATCGCCCCAAATCCGGGGATCGTCGGAGTCACCATAAGCCTGGGCAAAAAAAATCGCAAAGGCGCTGTATGCCGCCAGAAGGAGTAGTCGCCGCAAGGCCATGGATACCTCTGGAACTAGTGATAGGCGCCCCACCGGGTCCGCGAAGGCAAGCGGACCAGACTGAGGTCCACGGAGGGTTTGGGTAAAACGCAAAAACCCTCATATTGAATTTCGGCATGAAAGCCTCATTTCCCTAGTGGCTGATCGCGCCGATAATCGGAGGGTCATGACCAAAACCACCCCAGGGCGAAGGTGGCAGGCGTTGATGCCTGCCCTCGGCCTCCTTCTGCTATGCAACGGAGGGTCATCCTTTGCGGCAACCCAGTCACCCATCGCGTTGGGCGGCGACCATCCCCTTGGATTGATCCCGGAAAACTCCGACCTCCGCCGACGAGACCTTGAGACCTTCATCTCAGCCGCAGCCACCAGATCCCAATCGCTGGCAAAGGCCAGCTTCGAAAACCCCTGGGGTGAGTGGCAACGGCAATCCATCCGCTCCGGTTCCTCCCTGTACCTGGTCTATTCCGCGCGCCGTGCGGGTGCATGGCCCCTCTACTCCCAGGGCTCATGGATAGCCAAGAAAGACACGAAAAGCGGAAACATCCTCCAGATCAAGCTCTTCATCAAGAGCGATCCGGGCAGCTTCATGAGGATCTATCCCGATTCAGGCAGGGTATACCTTGACCTCGTGATGTATGGTGGCGTGATCTCGGAAGGTGTTCCCCTCCCCTTCGACTGGAAGACCTGCCTCACGATCAAGACCTCGGAGATCATCGAAGCCACCCGCGCTACGGTAGACTGGACCCTCCTCGAACCAGACCCGGCCGAGTACGCAGACGTAGCCATCCTCGCCGACAACATACGGAGGGGTCTTTCAACCCTGCGCTACGCTGACGACGGTGGACTCGACGAAGAAGGCAGGCTGGTTTACCTACGCACTGGGCTCCCCCAGCCAGCGAAGACCGCGGGACTCAACTGCTCAGGCTTTGCACAGTGGGTCATCGATGGCCTCATCCGCCCGGAAACAGGAACCTTTGTCGGTGCCTCGGAACTTTCCCGACGGAACGAGGAAACCAGAAAGTCCTCCTTGGTCGAGCGATACGAGGAGTCCCTTGACCCGTATTTCGGCCTCGACTGGACGAGGAATCTCGCCTTTGCGGCCCGTGCTGTCCTCGAGTCATCTCGGCAAAAATCCATCCTGGGATCTGACCTCCGCGAAGCCCCCTTCGCGCTGATCGCGCCCACGCGTTCTGCCATCAACGGCGGCCGCGAGTACATCGATTTCCCCGCCTATGCACAGGATGCCGGCTTTCCCACCGAGGGACTCGCTTCCATGCTCTGGTGGCAAGCCATCCATAATCCAGGCTATTTCTACCTGGCTTCACTGAGCGAACAGGACAGGCGGGGTCTACGGCACCACTATCATGTCGCGGTGCTCCTGCCCTGGTTCGACTCAGGCGGGGCCTTCAATGTGGATGTCTTTGAAAGCGCGGCCGAGACGAGCCTCATAGCCCTCAGCGCGAGGACCGCTGGCCAGATGGTGCATCTGGTCAGGGTGAAGGCCGCGCGCGATTTCGAAGCGCCTGGTCCTCGTGGTTCCGCGGACTGAGGGCAAGGGCCTTTGATGCGATTCAATTTCCTTGGCACGGGCACGAGCCACGGTGTCCCGGTGATCGCCTGCCGCTGCCCTGTGTGCCTTTCGTCCGACCCGAGAGACTGCAGGTGGAGAACCTCGCTCCTGGTAGAGGACGGCCCGACGAAGCTTGTCGTGGACGCAGGCCCCGAGTTCCGCCTCCAGGCTCTTGCGGCCGGCATCGACCATCTCGACGCCATCCTCCTCACGCACGCGCACGCCGACCATATACACGGCCTCGATGACATCAGGCCTCTTGCCTGGGAAAGTCCCCTCCCTGTCTATGGCAACGCCCCTACCCTTGCCGAAGTCGCCGAGCGCTTTGCCTACGCATTCAGGGAAGGCGTCCAGGCAGGCGGCGGCAAGCCAAGGATGGAGCTCCGCGAGACTCCCGCCTCGACATTCAGTATTGGTACGATTTCGGTGACGCCACTGGAGGTGCTCCACGGCCTTCTTCCGATCCTCGGCTACCGCTTCGGCGATTTCGCCTGGCTCCCGGATTGTTCCGGGATCCCCCTGGCAACGATGACCCTCCTTCAGGGTACCAGCATCCTGGCCATCGATGCCCTCCGCGACAGGCCGCATCCCACGCACCAGTCCATAGCGGGGGCCATTGGCATCGCACGCGAGCTCGGGGTCAGGGAGACCTGGCTCATCCACATGACGCACGACCACTCGCATGCATGGATAGCCGAGCGCTGCGAGGAGCTCGGCAGCGATGTCGGTGCCAGGCCAGCCTGGGATGGCCTTGAGGTGGAGATCCTGTCCTAGAAGGAGAGCCTTTCCCGCGAAATTCCAGTCGATTCCCTTCTCCGATCACCCGAAAATGAACATAAGGAGACCTCCAATGAACAAGGGAAGTCCGATCCGCGCCCTTACAGGCATGGGAATCCTCGCTCTGCTGCTTGCAGCACTCGCATTGACAGCCTGCGCCACGCCTCCTCAAGCTCCAGCACCCGTGGTCGCCACGCCAAGCGCGGCACCTGCCGACCCCCCCCCTCCCGACCTCGCGAGCATGATAGGGTCGAAGGATCTTGGCTCGATCAACAAGTTCTTCTCAAACAGGGCAGCCCTCGAGAAGGCGGACTCGAAGGGAAACTTCCCCCTCCACAACGCCGTCGAACAGGATGCGCCTGCAATAATCACCCTCTTATTGTCGATGCAGGCCAGGACCGATTCGCTCGATCGCCAGCAACGAAGCCCGCTTCGCCTGGCTGTAGAAGAAGGCAAGGTCGAGTGCGCTAGCCTCCTTGCCCAGAAAGACAACAACCTTTTCTCCAAGGATGCTTCCAATACCACCCTTGTCGAGGCAGCGCTTTCCAAAGGCGATGCAATCATCCAGGCTGTCTTCACCGCCGCAAATGTCAACTCCAAGGGCGCGGAGGGTTCGACAGCCCTCATGATCGCTGCAGACAAGCTTTCGGAAACCGGGGTAAAGACCCTCCTCGCAGCAGGCGCAGACGCCTTGGCCAAGGATGCGTCGGGTCGAAACGCCCTCGATTTCGCCCTCCTCCATCCTGACCGAGTCGAAGCTGCCCGCATTGCTGAAACCCTGATCCTGAAAGGTGCGAATCCCCAGCTTCTGGATTTTTCCTGGTTCGCCCAGACTGTCCGCGCCGTTGACTTCTCCTCGATCCGCTTCGAGGAGGGCAAGACGCCGCTTCACATGTCAGTCGAGCGAAGGCAGCTCGGGCTCACCGACTTCCTCCTGGCGCGTGGAACCAACCCCAACGCGCGCAACAGCTCCGGTTCGGCACCGCTCCACGAGGCGGTGCGATCAGGTTGGATCGACGGGGCAGCCATCCTCCTGGCCAAGAAGGCGGACCCCAACGCCCGTGACAGCGTGGACAACACGCCGCTCCACATCTCTCCGGACAGCGATCGCAAGCGCATG